>Ga0302302_1000346_pt1 | contig 28267 bp, 27 predicted proteins | sample III_Palsa_E1_3_FD_198766 | JGI IMG/M metagenome (GOLD analysis project Ga0302302, IMG submission 198766) | Peat permafrost microbial communities from Stordalen Mire near Abisko, Sweden - III_Palsa_E1_3 | ecosystem: Environmental > Terrestrial > Soil > Palsa > Peat permafrost | place: Sweden...
ACGCCACCGCCAGCAGCAGCCCCGCACACGTCGCACCCACTATCAGCCAAGTGCGCCGCCGCATCAGAAAATCCGTCACCGGACTCCACAAAAAATACAGCGTCTGCGGCAAAATCAGCAGTGACACCACCGCGCCGATTCGCTCAACACTCACACCCTGCCGCCGCATCAGGAACGACAGCGCGCCTTGCACCAGGCCAAATCCAATCACCGCCGACGGCGCAATCAGCAGCCCAAATACCCACGGCCGTTCGCTAGGCTCCACCGCCGCGAGGCCGCCCGCTCCCCCCTCCCCCTCGATCTCGGCCCCCACCGCTTCGATCTCGTTCATTCCCCCCAAAAATTACCACATCCCGCCGCCTCATTGACTCGACGGCCCCAACTCTCTACGCTCAAGCCAAATGGCTTCCGACGCAACCCTCAGAGATCTACCCCCCGATGCGGCCGCCTCGTCCGCTTCGTCCACCGGACCTTCGACCGTCGCCGGCACCCCTCCCAAAACCCGCCGCGACGCCGCCCTCGACGGCCTCCGTGGCCTCGCTATCCTCCTCGTCTTCATCTTCCACTACGGCGGAGGCCTCCAGTCCACCAAGCCCGCCCAGCGCCTCGCCGGCTACTTCACCCAGTTCAGTTGGTGCGGCGTCGTCCTCTTCTTCGCCCTCTCCGGCTTCCTCATCACGGGCAGCCTTTGGGAAACCAACCATACCGCCTACCGCTTGCGTAACTTCTACGCCCGCCGCGCTCTCCGCATCCTTCCTCTCTACATCCTGGCGCTGCTCGCCACCGCCATCGCCGCCCTGCTCACCGGCGCCCATCTCGCGCAACTCAAGCCGCTGCTGGTCTTCGTCTTCTTCCTGCAAAACTTCCCCCACCTCTCCAGCTATGCCCTCAGTAACCACTCCCCCCTGCCCCTCTACCACTTCTGGACCCTGGCCGTCGAAGAGCAGTTCTACCTCATCTGGCCGGTCGTCATGTTCCTCGCACACAGCCGCCGTCACGCCCTTCGCATCAGCCTTTGGTTCTTTGGCATCTGCGAGCTTTTCCTATACTGCGTCTACACCCTTTCCCCCTTCGTAGGCGCCGTAACCCACCATTTGTACGACTACTTCCTGCTCACCCAGGGCGGCGCCATCGCCCTCGGCTGCGCCCTCTCCCTCGCCATGGGCAATCGCACCAATCCCTTAGGCCGCAAGCCCGGCACCCACCGTGTCGTCCGCAAATACGCTCTCCATGCCTTCATCGGCGGCCTCGTCATTTACCTTTGGGCCGGCATTGCCTGCGGAACGCTCTATCTCACCTACCCAGTCCAGTTCTGGATCGGCCTCCCCGCCCTCAGCATCGCCGCTGCCGCCACCATCCCTCTGGTACTCCGCACCGGCCTTCCCCGCACAATCTTTTCCTGGACACCTCTCGGCTGGCTCGGCCGCATCAGCTACGGCTTCTACGTCTTCCACATCCTGCTCGAACCCCTCTACGACCGCCTCGGCGCCACCATCGCCCACACCAACTCCGGCGACTACTACCACATCGTCCGTGCCATCCTTGCCTTCGTCCTCACCTGTATCGTCTCCCTGCTTTCCTTCTACCTCTTCGAGATGCCCATCCTCTCGCTCAAACGCTTCTTCCCCGTCAACGCCTCCCTTCCCTGGGGCGAGCCCATCAACGAAACCCCGCGCTCCCGCCGCCGAACATCCCATTCCGTCCCCAAAGGAGCCTCCTGAAACTTAGCGGCATCCCTTCCTAAGGAAGAACATCCAACCTTTGTTAGAAGTTCGAGATCATAATCTCTGTTCCACACGCGCCTCAACCAACTCCTGCCAGAGAGTCGAGATCGCAGAGCATGGCCGCTGCTGCCGCACCCGCGCCCACCAACGCCGCACCCCAGGCCGCCCCGGCCCAGGCGCCCGACACCACCCATGAACTCACCCATGGCGTAAACCCGTGGTGGATCGCCGCCGCCGTCATGCTCGCCACCTTCATGGAGGTCCTCGACACCTCCATCGCCTCCGTCGCACTCCCCTACATCGCCGGCTCCCTCTCCGCCACCAACGACGAAGCCACCTGGGTCCTCACCAGCTACCTCGTCTCGAACGCCATCATCCTTCCAGCCTCCAACTGGTTCTCCCTCCGCTTCGGCCGCAAGCGCTTCCTCATGATCTGCGTCGCCATCTTCACGGTGGCCAGCTTCGCCTGCGGTGCCGCCCCCTCACTCGGCCTCCTTCTCCTCTTTCGAGTCATCCAGGGTGCCGGTGGCGGAGCCCTCCAACCCATCTCCCAGGCCGTCCTGCTCGAAAGCTTTCCGCCCGCCAAGCGCGGCGCCGCCATGGCTGTCTTCGCTCTCGGCGTAGTCGTCGCCCCCGTCCTCGGCCCCACCCTCGGCGGCTGGCTCACCGACACCTACTCCTGGCGCTACGCCTTCTACATCAACATCCCCATCGGCATCATGGCCCTGTACATGATCAACAAGTACATCCACGATCCCAGCTACATCAAGAACGCCAAGGTCTCCCGCTTCGACAACATAGGCTTCGGCTCCCTCATCGTCTGGGTAGGCTGCCTCCAGATCATCCTCGACAAAGGTCAGGAAGTCGACTGGTTCGCCGCCTCGTGGCTCCGCTGGGCCTTCGTCGCCATGATCGTTGCGCTCGCCATCTTCATCTACCAGTCCGTCTGGGGCAAGCAACCGCTGGTCAATCTCCGCGTCCTCAAAGACCGCAACTTCCTCGTCGGCTCCACCCTCATCTTCCTCTTCGGCATCGCCATCTACTCAACCGTCGTCGTCCTCCCGCTCTTCTATCAGGAACTCCTCGGCTACACCGCCTTCACCGCCGGCCTCGTCGTCGCGCCCCGAGGTCTAGGCGCCATCTGCGGCATGCCCGTCATTGGCTACCTCTCCAACAAAGTCGACCCGCGCTATCTCCTCACCTTCGGCTTCGGCATCTTCGGACTCACCACGCTCTACTTCGGCTCCATCACGCTGGGCATCTCCCCGACCACGCTCTTCCTTCCCATCCTGATCACCGGCTTCGGTCTAAGCTTCGTCTTCGTCCCCATCTCGACAGCCGCGTACGGCACGCTCTCCAACGAGCAAATGGGCAACGCCAGCGGCGTCTTCAACCTCCTCCGCAACGTAGGCGGCAGCATCGGCATCTCGATCGCGACAACCCTCCTCACCCGCCGCACCGACGTCCACCAGAACGAGCTCACCAACTACATGCCTCAATCCGGCCTCGGCTACCAGAACGCCCTCAACGGAACCAAGGGCTTCCTCACCGACCACGTCGGCAAAGCCAACGCCCTCTACGCCGCCAAGGCCAGCCTCTACCAACAGCTAGGCCAACAATCTGCCTACTGGGCCTTCATCGACGTCTTCCGCTGGCTCTCTCTCCTCAGCGTCGCCTGCATCTTCTTCGTCTGGTTCTTCAAAAAAGTAAAAGCCGGCAAGCCCCCCGCCGGCGTCCACTAACCGGCATCACCCTCTGTTTGCATCTGCTTTTGCTGTAGTGACACGTGCTCTTGCTGTCTTTGCATCTGCATCTAGCTGTCTTTGCATCTGCTCTAGCTGTAGTGGCGGCTGCTCTTACCGCTGTTTGAACTCCCGGCCCCCCACAAATCCCGTCATCCTCGAGCGAAGCGAAGGACCACTGTATTTGCTTTTGCCGTTGCCGTTGCCGTTGCCGTTGCCTTTGCCGTTGCCTTTGCCCTTGCCTTTCTGGCTGTCATCCCGCAGGGATCTACTATTGCCTTTGCCCTTGCCTCTAAGATAGGTCCGGGCTTTAGCCCGGACATTCAGAATCACAACCGAACGGGCTTTAGCCCCTGGAACTCTCTCCCAAAATTCCGATCAGCACTCCCGCGTCCTTCCCTCAACACCCGGGTATATACCTACGTATGCCGTGTTGATTGAACGCGTACCCGAAGGGAACCCCATGAACCCCGCTCGTCTCTTCACCTGCTTCGCCGCCTGCCTCGCCCTCACCCTCGTCGCCCACGCCCAGCAAATCCCACCGAACCCCTACGAGGCCGCCTGCAGCACCGCTCCCGCCAACTTCAACGTCACCAAATCCGACGACACTCAGCCTCCAGCCACGCCCCCCGCCGGCAAGGCCCTCGTCTACGTAATCGAATCCATGCCCGACTACCCCTTCGTCACCAAGAAAGTGAACATCGCTTTAGACGGCGTCTGGCTAGGAGCCACCGACGCCAACACCCACTTCAGCTTCCCCGTCGACCCCGGCCCTCACCACCTCTGCGCCGTCTACCAAGGCCACGCGGCCAGCATGGACGACGAAGGCCAAACCCTCCTCCTCCACCTCGACGCACAGGCCGGCCACACCTACTACCTCCGCTACCACGCCTTCTTCACCAAGGACACGCCCGGCATCGCCTTCTTCGATCTAGTAGACGAAGACGAAGGTCTCTTCCTCGTCCAGCGCACCCAACAAGCCACCTCCACCCTCAAGAAATAGTGCCCACCCGTCTCCGGTTGCCGCAGCCCTTCTTTATGTCATGCCCTTAGGGAATCTGCTTGTTTCCATGTCCCACCAACACCCCCGTCATCTCGACCGAAGCATCACGCTCCTGTCTTTGTGATGCGCAGTGGAGAGACCCCTGTATTGGCTCTTGCCTTTGCTCTTCTTTCTGTCATTCCCTCCGGGAATCTGCTGTTGCCGTTGTTTCTTTTTCGTCGTCATCCTGAACGAAGTGAAGGACCCTGTAGTTGCAGTTGCGGTTGCCCTTGTTTTTCTTTCTGTCATTCCCTCCGGGAATCTGCTGTCCGTCCGCGCATCTCGTATCTCCGAATCTCGAATCTCGCTACTCCCCAAACCGCCCGCGATACGCCCACAACCCCAACCCCGGGTTCGACACATAAAAAATCTCCTCCCCGTCCACCACATTCCACCCATCCACCAACACTGCCGGATCATACTTCGCGCGATACTCCGCGAGTTCCCCATACTCATACCCCACGCCCTCAATCTCCTCGCGCGTCAACTCCCCCGGGCAATACCGAATCGTGAACCGCCCCTCACTCGACCCATGAATCAAATGCGCAGCCGCACTAAGATTCGCCGCCAGCTCTGCATCCGTCTTCACCGACTCCAACGTAGCAGGCGTCCCGCAATACCCATACCGCCGAATCAGCGTATCGATCGTCTTATCCTCACCAAACTCCCGAACCCCCGGCGCCAGCACAACCAACTCCGCCCCATCCGCCAGCGCCATCCGAGTCCGATACACGCTCTTATTCCCCAACCACGTCGAATGAAACTCATCCGGATCAAGAAACACGACCGCCTTCTTAATCTCCCGATCCATCATCAAAAAATTGCATTCCAAACTAAGCGCCGCCGCGAGCTCAAAACACTCATTGTCATCGCCGATAAACAACCCCCGCATCACCAACTCACCCGCGGCATTCTTATTCACCACCGTCTGCACATAAACAATCTGCGGCAGCTGTTTCCCGAAGTGTTCGCTAGCATAATTCAGCACTCGCCGCACCGGAGTATCCGCCCGCCCCATCATGCGTTCCATCCCATACACCGCCCCCAAAAAATGCGAGCGATGAATCCCCATCACCCCACCGGTCCCAATAAAAATATTCTTACTCCCATTGGCCATCCCCACCACCTCATGCGGCACCACCTGCCCAATGGACAGAATCAAATCATGCCCACCATCCCGCAACAATTTATTCACCTGCGCCGGCCACGAGTACTCCACCTTCCCCTCGCTCACTTCCCTTACAAACTCCCCCGGCACCTCACCCAGCGTCACAATATCTTTCCGCCAGTCATGCACCCGAAACAGCTCCCGCGGCGTCCCCCCAAACATCGTCGCAATCTGCCCATCGCTCATCGGAGTATGCGTCCCCAACGCTGGCAACACATCCACCAGCGCGTCGCCATAAAACTCCCAAGCCAGCTCCGTAAGCTCCCCAGCCTTCGAATGAAACCGCGTAAAATCCGGCGGCACCACCACAACCCTCTTTCTTTTCCCCAACTTCCCCAGGGCTTCGTGCAACCCCGCCCGAACCTCCGCCTCAGACATCTCCGTATCCGCCGACCCAGCCGCAAAAAATAAGCTCATAGACCCATTATTTTATGCTCGACCCTCTGAGAAGCTCCTATAATCCTCTCCATGAGGCGAAGCTTCCAACCCTCAGCCGCGCAGCTCGCTGCCCTCAGCGTCCTCGGTGGCGTCATCGCCGCCGGCTCCTTCTTCGTGCTGTCCAACCCTTGGATCGCACCGCATCACACACCTCTCCATTTCACTGCCCTGGTCATACTCCAGCTATTCCTGCTCATCGCAGGCGGCCTCATCGCGTTTCGCGCCGCTACCAGTCTCGAGTCCGGCATTGCCAACGAGCGCTGGCCCGAAGCTGAAGTCGACTCGCTCCGCAAGATCTCCCGATCGTCCCTCGCAAACATCATCAGCTTCGCCCTCATCATCGGATTCGTCCTGCTGGCCATCGTCTTTTCGCGATTTAGACCCGCCGGTTGGTCCCTCTACGTCTTGCTCTTGACTCTCAACTTCCTTCGCTCTCAACTGCGTCGCAAACCCGGCACCGCCTCCGAGTCCAAATGGGCCAACCTCTCCCCCATCCGCTCCGAGCACTGGGGCCAACCCTAACCTCCCTCCCCGCCTTACGTGGCGAAACGTGGCAAACTTCGCGCCCTTTGCGTCAAAGCCTTTGCCCTTGCTGTTCCTTCTGTCATTCCCCAGGAAATCCGCTTCTTCCGTCTACCACCGACCCCTCCTCCATCCACGGCTCGCATAAAATAAACCTTGCCGCCAGCGGCCCGCCAGGAGTCTCGTCTTGCCCGACAGCCCCACCCCTCTCACCACCCCCGACTTCCACGCCCGCGTCCACGCCCTCAATCCAAAGACCGCTGTATTTGACTGCGACGGCACCCTCTGGTCTGGCGACGCCGGCTCCGCCTTCATGCACTGGTCCATCGACACCAAGCTCATCTCGCTCGACCAGATCGCCTGGATCAAGCAGCGCTACGAAGGCTACAAGCGCGGCACTGTCTCCGAGTACGACATCTGCGGCGACATGACCACCGTCTACTACGGCCTCACCGTCGACAGGCTCCGCACCGCCGCCGCCCAGTTCTTCCGCGACTACATCGAGCCCAACATCTTCCCCGAACTCGCCACCCTCATCACCGAGCTCCAGCGCAACGGCTGCGACATCTGGGCCGTCAGCTCCACCAACAACTGGGTCATCGAAGAAGGCGTCAGCCGCTTCAACATCCCCGCCGACCACGTCCTAGCCGCCCGCGTAGAAGTCACCGACGGCATCATCACGGACAAGCTCCTCCACGTCCCCACCGACGAAGACAAAGTAGAAGCCCTCCGCCGTGTGGGCATCACCGCCGGCCCGCACGCACCCGACGCAGTCTTCGGCAACTCCATCCACGACGCCGCCATGCTCTCCATCGCCCGCCCCCAGCACGATATCGCCGGCGCCTTCCCCGTAAACCCCTCCACCGACCTCCTCACCCGCGCCGCCGCCGAAGGCTGGCCCGTCTACTACCCCGCCTCCGTCACCCCCTGAAATAGATCCTGTGCCGAATTCCTCGTCAATCCCCGCCACCAACTCCGTCATCTCGACCGGAGCCAAACGGCATTATCGTTTGGCGTAGTGGAGAGCCCCCTGTATTCCGCTCTTGTCGTTGTCTGTTCTTCTTTCCTCACGCAAAATCTGCAGCTCTCCAGGCTTCCCCTCCCAGCCACGCGCGTAAACCATTGACCCCCACTCACGTCTACACTGTTGGTTAGACGTGAAAGACTCCATCCGCAAGCTCGACGAACCCCGACCCTCCCCGGCCTCCAAGCCTCTGCGACGCGTCGTTGCCGCATTGATCCTCCGCGGCGAAGGCCCCACCCGCGAAATCTTCATCTGCCAGCGCCGCGCCGGCCAGCCCATGGGCCTCAAGTGGGAGTTCCCCGGCGGCAAGATCGAGCCCGGCGAAACCTCCGTCGAAGCCCTCACCCGCGAATTGGACGAAGAGTTGGCCATCCACGCCACCATCGGCTCGCGCATCACCACCATCCACCACACCTACCGCAACGGCGGCGCCATAGAAATCGAATTCTTTCTAGTCCGCGACTTCCAGGGCGAGCCCGTCAACCGCATCTTCCAGCAGATGCTCTGGACCCCCTTCTCCCGCCTCCCCGAATACGACTTCCTCTCCGCCGACCTAACCCTCATCCGCGACCTAGCCGACGGCAAACTCCTCTAACACCGCCCCGATCGTCGTCATCCTGAACGCAGTGAAGGACCCCTATAGTTGTCTTTGCTGTTGCGGTTGCGGTTGCGGTTGCGGTTGCGGTTGCTGTTGCGGTTGCTGTTGCCCTTGCCTTTGTCTTTGCTTTTGCTTTTGCTTTTCTGGCTGTCATTCCGAGCGCAGCGAGGAACCTGCTTCTCCACCCATACCTCGTCATCTCGACCGGAGCGCAGCGCAGTGGAGAGACCCCTGTATTGGTCTTTGCCCTTGCCTTTGCTCTTCTTTCTGTCATTTCCTCCGGGAATCTGCTTCTTCTTTTGCCTTCTTGCCTTTGCCCCTGCCTCTGAGATAGGTCCGGGCTTCAGCCCGGACATTTCCGCCCAACACAAAGCGGAGCTTCAGCCCCTGGGACTAACTCCCGCCCACCACCGAATGCAACTGCTGCCAAACCATCACCACCGTCAACCCAATCACGATCACGGTCGTCGCCCAAGCCACCACATTAAACCAAGTCGAATTCGTGTGCCGCCCCATCAGCGCCTTGTTATTCACCAGCTTCAGCATGAAATACAGCACGAACGGCAACAGCACCCCATTCAACACCTGCGACAAAATCGTCATCGTCACCAGCGGAAAGTTCGGTATCAGCACCACCGCCGCCCCCGCCACAATCAGCAACGTATACAGCCAATAGAAGAACGGCGCCTGGCTGAACTTCTTATCCACCCCACTCTCAAATCCCAACCCTTCGCACACACTGTACGCCGTAGAAATCGGCAGCACACTCGCGGCAAAGAACGATGCATTGAACAGCCCCGCCGCAAACAAAATATACGCAAAGTCTCCCGCCAGCGGCCGCATGGCCTGCGCCGCATCCGACGGCACATTGATATTCCGCATCCCATGCGTCCACAACGTCGCCGCGCAGGCCACAATAATGAACCACGCCACGATGTCCGTGAAAAACGACCCCACAATTACATCCAGCCGCGACGCGCTGTACTGCTTAATCGAAACGCCCTTCTCCACAATCGACGACTGCAGATAGAACTGCATCCACGGCGTAATCGTAGTCCCAATCACGCCGATCACCATGTACACATAGTTGTGATCGCTCCACACCGCGCGCCCCGGAATCTTCACCGTCTCCACCAGCGCCGTGTGCCAGTTCGGCTGCGCCAGCACGCCCGCCACAATGTAGCAGATGTAAAACAAGCTCGCCACCAGGAAGATTTTCTCGACGCTCTTGTAGTTTCCCTTGACCACCAGCGCCCAAACCGCCAGCGCGCAGATCGGCACGCTAATGTACTTGCTCACCCCAAACAACTGCACCGACCCAGCAATCCCCGAGAACTCCGCAATCACGTTCCCGAAGTTCACCACCACCAGCAGCACCATCAGGAAGAACGTCATCCGCAGCCCGAACTCTTCGCGAATCAAATCGCTCAAGCCCTTGCCCGTGACCACGCCCATCCGCGCGCACATCTCCTGCACCACGATCAGCGCCAGCGTAATCGGCAACATCGTCCACAGCAGGTGATACCCATACTGCGCACCCGCCTGCGAGTACGTAAGAATCCCGCCAGCATCGTTATCCACGTTCGCGGTAATGAACCCCGGCCCCAGCACCGCCAGGAACATGATGATGCTGACCTTATACCGCTTCCAGAAGCTCAAGCCCGCACCGCCGCACCTGAATGCTCACGCCGCCCAACGCCGGTCATCGTCCGTGTCCGCATCTCAAACTCCCTGCTATCGGTTGGATGGCCGTTGGGCCTCCTCTAGACTAACTCGCCCGCGTCATCTCATTGCGAAACTTAGCTCACTTCTCTTTGCGAAACTTAGCTCACTTCGCGAACGTTGCGTCAAAGCGTTTGCCGTTGCCACCTCTCCCCTCCGTTCCTCCAGCCCAAAACCCCGTCATCTCGACCGAAGCGTCACGCCTCTGTCTTTGTGACGCGCAGCGGAGAGATCCCCGCATTGGCCGTTGCCGTTGCCCTTGCTTTGCCCTTGCCCTTGCCGTTGCCCTTGCCGTTGCTTTTGCCTTTGCCTTTGCCTTTACTCGTTCTACGTCGTCATCCTAGAGCGAAGCGAAGGATCCCTGTATTTGCTTTTGCTTTTGCCTTTGCCTTTGCCTTTCTTCGATAATTTCTAAAAGAAATTGTCATTCCGAGCGCAGCGAGCGAACCTGCTTTCTCCCGTTCTTGCCCTCGCCTTTCTTTCTGTCCTTCCCTCCGAAAATCTGCTGCTGCACTACAACCTCACCCCCGCCAATCTCTCCACAATCTTCCCCACCTGCGCGTCATTCCCATACCCATCCCGAACCGCGCGCGCCCGTCCCGCCCGCGCAATCCGCTCCCGCGCGGCCTCATCCGGCAGATACTTCCGAATCTTCTCCGCGCATTCCTCAAACCCCGTAAAGAACACCGCCTCTTCCCCCTCCACAAACCGAGCCTCATGGCCAGCCGACCGCTCCGCCAGCAAAAATCCCCCGCAAGCCGCAATCTCAAAGCTCTTGTGCACAAACTCATCCTGATTCGAGTGCGTAATGAAACTCAAATTAATCCGCGACCGCCAAACCGCCTCGCGATAATCCTTCCCATACAACTCCGTCCCCGTATACAAGGCCTTCGCCGCTTCCGGGTTCAGCCTTTCCCTCCACATCCGATCCCCCGAAATCACCACCGGAAACCCGCACTCCCTCCACAGCCGCGTCAAAAACTCCGGCCGATCATCATACGACGTCCCAATAAACGAAACGCCCCGATCCCTATCTTTGTCCGTCCACTCTCCCTCCACCGGAAAATGAATGGTCGGCTCATACGCGGTCTGAATCTTGATCACATCCCGAGCCCCGCGCTCCATGTAATCGGCAATATTCTTATCCCGCTGCACCACGTGCAAATCAAAATGCGGAATGTCCTTCATATACAGCCGCCAACCCGGATCCCGTCGTGGCCCAAACGCGTTATCGATCATGTAGCTAACAGTCTTCACCCCCATCCCCCGCAACCGATCCAGCGTCTTCGGCGTAAGCCCCAACAACTTATCCGCCCAGAAAACATCCGGCTTTTCCCGCTCCGCAGCCGCCAAAATATCCCGATTCAACCGCGCCACCCAAGGCCCCACCTGCGCCCGATGCACCACCTTCCGCAACAACGCGTGTCCTGGCTGATAAGCCAGCAAATCCAACGCCACCACTCTATGCCCCAGCCGCTCCAGCGCCCACAACCGATAAAGCGCCGAATCATTAGGCGACAGCTGCCCCACATACAAAATCTTCACCGCCGCCACTCCTCTGCCAAACTCTTTACCCGGCATCTCCAAGATCCTGGGTGCCCCATGTCTCGATCCTGAGACATGGGAGGGAGACTCTCCCCGCGTGATCGTCCGCGGCGGCCATACCCGCGGCTCTCTATCCTCTACACTCTATCCCCTATCCCCTGTCTCTAAGCTGCGCAATCACCTGCTCCGCATGGATCGCCCCCGCCACCCGTCCCGAATGATCCACCACCGGCAACGACCTCAAATTGTATTTATCGAACAACTCCGCGACTTCCTTATCATTCGCATCCAGCCCACACCGCACGTTATGCCCCTCACTCAACGTCGACAACACCGTCTCCGGCTTCGCCAGCACCAGCCGCGGCAGCATCACCACGCCTGCCAATTTCTGATGATCACCCAGCAGATAAATCTCCGTGATCGTATCCGGATCGCCCTCAAAGTCCCGCAGCGCCTGGATCGCATCCGCCACCGTCGCATCCCTCGGCGCGCTCACATAGTCCGTCGTCATTCTTCCCGCAGCCGAGTCAGCCGAGAACTCCAGCAACTCCTCAACCTCGTGCCGCTCCTCCGGCTCCATCTCTTCGAGAATCGCTTCCGACTCCTCATCCGAAAGCTCGGCCAGCACGTCCGCCGCCGCACCCGGATCCATCTCTTCCAGAATGTCCGCCGCCCGCTCCGAATCCAATCCCTGCAGCAGCGCCTTCTGCATCTTCGGATCGACTTCCTCGAGCGTCTCCGCGGCCGTCTCCTCCGGCAAGCTAGAAAACACCGCCTCGCGTTCACCCGGCGCCAAATCCTCAAGAATGTCGGCAATATCCGAAGGATGCAGTTTCGACAGCCGTTCCTGCCCAATCTTCAGCCGAACCCGCCGCGCCGGATCGCGCTCAATCAAATCCACAAAGTCCCACGGAATCACCCGCGGCTTCAACTTCTCCGTAAACCCATCCACCATCGCCACTGGCAGCCCCTTGAACAGCCGCCGCATCGCGCCCCGATTGCCGACCTCGACCTCTACAATCCGCAACTCCGCCGTCTCGCCATCTCCCACAGTCGGCTCCCATGCCAGATTGACGTCGTTCACGCGCACGACCTTGCGCCCATCCACATCAATAATCTGCTGATCCAGCAAGTCATAATCCAGCAGCAGATAATCATGTTGCCGCTTATAAGCCGTCGGCTTCGCCTTCGCCCGCAGCTCCGCCTCATTCGACACCGGCAGCACCACATTCACCACAGGCAGCAGCGTCAATTTCGACTTCTTCCCCACCCCGTTCCGCAACACCAGCGCCGCCACATGCGCCTGCGCAGTCGACACATCCACCGCCAAATCCTTCACCCGCCCCAGCGACACCCCATCCGGCCCCAGCACGGTCCGCCCCAACAGCGCAGACGCGCTTGTGGCCACCGCATTCGGAATGAGCTGCAACTCAGTCATCGCTACAACTCCCCCAACTCCGTCATCCCTGAACCCGCCAACAACTCCGTCATCTCGACCGGAGCCGCGCGTCGTTTGCGCGGCGCAGCGGAGAGTCCCCTGTATTGGCACTTGCCTTTGCCGTTGCCCTTGCACTTCCTAAACTAACCCATTGGATGCAACCCCGCACCCTGACAACTTCGACACCCCACCCCAAAGCAAAACGGCGAAGCCCGCAAGCCCCGCCGTTCCGCTTTTTCTACTCACTACCCACTACACACTAACGGGCTCGAGCACCGTCGCAAACTTCTTCCCCGTCCGCGCCTTATACGCGTCCTTATGGAACGCGTACCCAGCAATCAGCGGCACCGCAATCGTAGCCTCAGCAAACACCATCTGCTCATACGTCAGATCCACCTTACCCCAGCTGGACGCTTCCTTCAGCGTAGACCCCGAAAGCGCACCATCCCGAGCATCCGCAACCGTGATCTGAATCGCGTACTTGTGCATCGTAGCGTCCGCACCGAGCACATCGGCCGCCACCACAATATCCTGCGCAAAGTTCTTCGGAACGCCGCCGCCAATCATCAGCAGTCCAGTCGTCGGATTCGCCATCTTCAACTGCGTCAGCTCATAGAAATCCTTAGCCGAATCAATCGACACGACAGCCTTCCCACGCCGCTCATGCTGATGCGCCACCAACCCAAACCCCGCCGAGCAATCCGAGAACGCCGGACAGAAAATCGGCACGTCCTTCTCATAACAAGCCAGCACAATCGAGTCATGCTCACCATCGGCCGGCGTCCGCTTGTGATCCTTCAGATACTTACCCATCGCCTGAATAAACTCCCGCGAAGAATAAGCCCGCGGCTCCAGCGAATCCGTAATCTGCTTCATCACGTCATCGCAAATCCGCAGCTCGTCTTCATCGATGAACGTGTCATAGATGCGATCGATCGCCAGCTCACGCAGCGTGGCATCGCCCGCGCCATACTTGTACTCATCGCCGGCGATATAGTGCCGATAGCCCAACGCCTCAAAGAAATCCTGGTCCACAATATTCGCGCCCGTCGACACAATCGCGTCCACCATATTGTTCCGCACCAGGTCCACAATCACCTTCTGCAACCCAGCCGAAATCATCGACCCCGCCAGGCACAGAATCACGCCGCACTCCGTATCGCGCAGCATCATCTCGTAAATATGCGCCGCCCGCGCCAAATCGCGCGAGCTATAAGCCATCGAGCTCATAGCATCCACGAGTGCCACCACGTTGTGCTGCTTGATGTCGATGTGCTGAATCTGGTCGTTAAGAAGTTCTTTTTTAGTAGTCATATCTCTACTAGAATATCGCGTTCCAGCCCCGACCCACGCGCCGATTCTGTTAATTTCCAATTCCCATCCTCGCCCTACCCCAGCACGAACCGCCCCCGCCGTATCGCCACCCAGGCCAGCGCCACAAACAAGACCAACGCCAACACCTTCGCCACGTTCGTAATCGGCTCAGTCCCTTTCGGCGCCAGCACATGCAGCGGCGCAATCTTCTCGAACGACTGCACAATCAGCACCAACACGTTGAAAAATTCCGCAATCGTGGCCGTCACGATGTACGTCTTCGACCACCCCTTCCTCCACGCCACCACCGCGACCGCCAGCACCACCAGCGAAATCACGCCCACCACAATCCCCGGCGTAATCCCATGGAACGGAAAGAAGAACCCCGTCACGCTGGTCAAAATCGTCATCACCAGGAAGACCCAGTTCCACGCCGGCAGCCGTGCGCCCGTTAGAAATCCATACACCACCACCAGCCCCGCCAAAATTCCAATCAGGCTGATCGCTACATGAATCAAGGTAAAGGTAGACATGACGGCATCCTTCCGCAAGGGGAGAGTTTTGTGCGAAGAGCCTGACCCAACATTAGGCCCAATAGTACATCTCTCCGCACCCAACTGAAACCGTCTTCCCAATCCGCGCCTTTGCCCTACTTCAAAAACGCCTGCAACGCCGCATCAAACTTCGCCGGCTGATCATACATAATGAAGTGCCGCGACCCATCCACACGCACCAGCGTCACGTTCGGCATCGGCTTGTATCCCGCTTTCATCATCGCCTCATACGCCGCCGGATCCGGCTGCTTCATCGTCGAGTCATACTCATACAACACCAGGGTCGGCGTCTTGATCGTCGCTACATCCGCGCGCAGATCCGTCAGCATATCCTCCGCCATCGCCTCCACCACGACCGCGCGGTCGCTAGCCCCGGAGCTTGCCGCCACCAGCTTCTGTCCTTCCGGATCCTTCACCATCTGCGCCGCAATCATTCCCTGCATCGCCGCATACTGGTCCGCCGGAATCGCCGAAATCTGCTGCTTCATCTGCTCCGCGTAAGGCTTCGTCGTCTCCGTCGTCGCCGCCGGATCGAACAACACCGCATAAAACGGCAGAGTGTCCACGATCACCATCTTCCGCACATCTCCCGGATATTTATCCGCCAGCATCAACGCCACCAGCCCGCCCAGCGAGTGCCCCACCACTACTGGATGAATCCCCGCCGCCGCAATATATCCATGCAGCTCCTCAACGATCCCAGGCAGGATCGGCCCGGTGGCATTCGGCCCCACTGGCGCTCCCCCAAATCCATTCACCTGCACCAGGTGCAGCCGATAGTTCGGCGCCAGCAGCTTCGCCTCCGCATCCCACACCGCCCGCGAGCTAGACAGCCCCGGAATCAGCACCACGTCCGGCTTCCCCACCGTCCCAGCATCGACCACGCTAAACCGCGTCGGTCCCACAGTCACGGAACCAGCCGCCGTCACCGCCTGTGCACGCGCCGTCATCGGTTTCACCAGCAGCAGCACGCCCGCCACCACCAACGCCATCGTCGCCAACCACTGCAACACCTTCACCACTCGCTCCATCACCATCTCCTCTTAAAAACCTTCCGCATCCGAAACCCAACCCACTACGCCGCTCTTGCCCTTGCTTTTCGCAACCTAAACTTCGTCATCTCGACCGAAGCGAAGCGCAGTGGAGAGACCCCTGTATTGGCTCTTGCCCTTGCTCTTGCCTTTCTTTCTGTCATTCCGAGTGCAGCGAGCGAACCTGCTTTCTCCCGTTCTTTCCCTTGCGATTCGCTACTCAAACCCCGTCATCTCGACCGAAGCGCAGCGCAGTGGAGAGACCCCTGTATTGGCTCTTGCCCTTGCTCTTGCCTTTCTTTCTGTCATTCCCTCTGGGAATCTGCTTCTGCTCTTGCCCTTGCTTCTGAGATAGGCCGGGACTTCAGTCTCGGCATTACTCCTCCCAACTCAATCCGGGCTTTAGCCCCCGGGACATTCTCTTCCCGGGATCCACTAAACCTTCCGCGTCCGAAACCCAATAAACTGCGCCGCAATCATCGCGACCAACGCCACAATCCGAAACCCGCTGTTCCACGGGTGATCGTTCACCACATACTGCGCCACGATGAAGCAGAGGCAAGACACATACAACAACCGAACCTCCACGCTCTTCTTCCGATACGCCCCGCCAAATCTCCACTTCTTCGAAACCAACGTCTCGTCCATCTCATCCTCCCGCGCACAGCCGTCCACACCCAGTGCCAACCATCAGCAATCCCGCATGACACTTGTCATCTCGCTATCAGGCCCGGCAACTCCCCCGTCCACTCAGCGCGAATCCCGCCGACACCATCAAGATCAACGCAACCCGGATCGTCAGCTCATCACCGGACCATCGCGAGTGACTTCCCCAAGGCATCGCCAGCAACGCGAGAATCGAGTAGTAAAGAACATTCTGAGCAAGCGTCTTCGGTCTAATGTTTAGCTTCATTTCATTTCCTCTCACATACGGGTTAATGTTGCGCTGTACGAAACGAAGGCTCGCCGCTGTACCTACGTTCTGCAAACCGCGAATTACGCATTCTCTACGCTCTACACCCTGCCCTTCACTCCCCATCCAGAAACATGGTGTCGATCTTCCTTCCAAACAGCCGCGACAGCTTGAAGGCCAGCGGCAACGACGGATCAAACTTCCCCGTCTCAATCGCATTCACGCTCTGCCGCGACACCTCCAGCTTCTCCGCCAGGTCCGCCTGCGACCACCCTCTCTCCACCCTCAGCTCACGTATACGATTACGCATCGTCCCGCACCCGATTGCCTATCGTCTGCACCGCCTGTGCCACGCCAAACACCACGAAGAACAACACCCAACTGGTGAACGCCGGAAGTGCCGCCGCCCCGCTGATCGATCGCAGAACGTCATTCACCACCAGCACCGCCAGCAGCCCCGCCGTTCCTGCCAGCAGCGACCGCATGGTGATCAGTCGGATGTATTCGTCCTTCTCCTCCTGCAGATACACACCCAACGCCCCCATCATCGCCAGCATCGGAAGCGCCGGCACCAGCGCAATCGCATACAACAGCCAGCCATGCGGATGCGCATGCTTCACAATCGTTACCACCCCCAGCGTCACCGCCAGGTACAACGACATCGTCACCAACATCCGCTGCTGATACCGCCTGCTCGCAGGTGTAGTCGTTCCACAGACACTCATCGCGCTCCTCCACTTCCCAACATCGCATCCGCATCAGCCGGCACCCGGTTCTGTACCCGGTACGTCAGCTTGGCCACCAGCATCGCCGCAAAGAACATCCCCAGCTCTACTCCCGCCGACCAGTTACCCTTCCATCCCAACAACTGCAGCAAACCGTGGAAGCACACCGACGTCATCACCGCCGCCGTTCCCCACAACAGGCACCGCACCACCAGCAGCCGATGAAACTCATCGACCTCTTCCGCGAGGTAGCGCGCCATGACCCAGATCAGACCCACCACCGGAAGCGTTGTCAGCGCCGCCGGAACCCACAGCATCGGCCCCTCGACCTTCGCGCGATCGACCCACAAAAATGCGACCGCCCACATCACCTCATACGCCACCAGCGCCACGGCTCCGCGCCGGATCAAACTCTTCTTCGCCGAGTTCATCTTCTTCCAGTTCCATCCCATCTCAACCTCCTCCTTCGAGCCGCCAGCACCCGATGTCAAGCTTGATCATGTCAAGTAGACTTGACATGTCAAGCAAACTTTACATAGGTCTCCCTTCCATGTCAAGTGTCCTTTACATTAATTCGAAAAATGTAAGGTACGCTTGTCAAAACGCTCCACCTTACCACCTGAATTACGCCACGAACCCACGCTAAAACACCCGATTTGCATCCCGAAACCCACCTAAAGCAGCACGAATTGATACGCTATTACTCACCATGAACGTCAACTTCGCAGAACGCGCACACAACCACAACTGGAAGCTCGACCCCATCGTGCGCTCGCTCCTCGACACCGACTTCTACAAGCTCCTCATGCTGCAGTTCATCTGGAAAAACTTCCCAAAAACCCAGGTAACCAGCGAAATTCACAACCGCACCGCCCACATCCGTCTCGCCGATCGCATCTCCGCCGCCGCCCTCCGCGACCAGCTCGAGCACGTCCGCACCCTCCGTCTCCGTCGGAGCGAGCTCGTCTGGCTCGCAGGCAACACATTCTACGGGGTTAAGCAGATCTTCCACCCCGACTTCCTGGCCTGGCTCGAGCGTGACTTCCATCTCTCCGACTACGAGATCACCGAACACCGAGAAGGCGAGCAAGCCGGCCAACTAAGTATCCGTTTCACAGGACTTTGGACCGAAGTCACCATGTGGGAGGTCTACTCCCTCGCCATCGTCTCGGAGATGAAAACCCGCGCCGCTTTAGCCTCCTTAAACGAGCTGGAACTCGACGTCCTCTACGCCCGCGCCAAGACCCGTCTCTGGGACAAGATCGAGCTCCTCCGCCCCGTCCAAGGTCTTCGTTTATCAGACTTTGGCACCCGCCGGCGTCACAGTTTTCTGTGGCAGGAATACTGCGTCCAGGCCCTAGCAACCGCCTTAAACACCAACAAATCCGAGCGTTTCACCGGAACCTCCAACACCGCCCTCGCCTACAAACACGACCTAGAAGCCATCGGCACCAACGCCCACGAGCTCCCCATGGCAATGGCCGCGCTAGCCTCGGTCGGCTCCGACGATGACCTCCGTCACAGCCAATATCGCGTGTTAGAACTCTGGCGCCAGTCCTATGACAACGAGCTCCTCATCATGCTCCCCGACACCTTCGGAACGTCGCAATTTCTCGCCCATGCGCCTTCCTGGACAGCCAAATGGACCGGAGAACGTATTGATTCCAAAGATCCCTTCGTCGCCGGCGACGAGTACATCGCCTGGCTCGAATCTCACGGCGAAGACCCTCGCACCAAGCGCCTCATCGCCTCCGACGGCCTCGACGCCTCCACCATCGCCCAACTCCACGCCTATTTCGACAACCGCATCCGCTTCTCCGCCGGCTGGGGCACCTTATTAACCAACGACTTCCGTGGCTGCCACCCCCGCAACGAAGACACCTTCGAGCCCATCTCGCTAGTCTGCAAATTAACCAGCGCCGACGGCATCCCCACCGTCAAACTAAGCGATAACCCCAGCAAATCCACCGGCCCCGCCGATCTAATCGCCCGCTACCGCCGAGTCTTCGACACCCCAGTCCAAGCCGAAATCCCCGTCCTCGTTTAGCCCCAAAGCGTGCGTTTCACGTAAGACTTAGCCCGGTTTCGGGTGACAAATCGACGTCTTTAGCTAGGTTTCGGGACGCAATTTCGCGGGGTCACGATCTATCCGCTAGATAGGTGGGTGAAATGACGCAGGCCGTCCGGTTATCGTCTGGAGACGGGCCTGTTCAAGCACACTAAGGTTTGATTTCAATCGGCGTTCCATCTGGCACCGCGCGCCAAACCTCATCCATCTCGCCATCGGTGACCGCAATGCAGCCCTTAGTCCAGTCCACATACCGCTGCAACGGCTCCACCCATCCCAGACCATTGCGTATGCCATGGATCATAATGTCCCCGCCCGGATCAACGCCCTTGCGTTGCGCGTCCCGAACCTGCTGAGGCGTCGGGTAGCCAACTCGCAATGCACGATGAAACGCACTCTGCGCATTCCGCCCCGCAATAGGATAGACACCTTCTGGAACCTTGTTATCGCCCGCCCGGACCTTCGGCCCAATACCACCTCGCCCAAGAGCCACGCGGTAAGTCTTCAACACCTGCCCGTCTCTCATCAACATCATTAGGTGCTCATGCTTGATCACCACCAAACGATCCGCGTGGGCCGACGAGGCAAGCGAAGCAGAGCCATGAAGTAGCGATACCACAAGCGCCACCAGGAGCACCCCTACTGCAATCAGACTCCACCAGGAAAGGCTCCGCACTAACGATCTCGGCATCAAGTTACTGTAACGCCTGAGTGCGCTCCACTCGATATACTTTTCAAATGCGCCTCATCACGATCGCCCGCATCGCCCTCGCCGCCACGCTCCTGCCCATCCTCACCACACCCACCGCCCATGCCTGGGGCCGCGACGGCCACATGCTCATCAATAAGCTCGCCGCGCAAAACCTTCCCACAGACGTCCCCTACTTCCTCCGCAATCCCAACGGTGTCGACGTCATCGAGTGGATGGGCCCAGAGCCTGACCGCTGGAAGCAGCGTGACGCCGAGCCCGAGCTAGTCGTCACCCAATCCCCTGACCACTTCTTCGACTACGAGTGGGGCATCTACGGCGCCACGCCCTGCGCCAGCGGAACTCCGGACTGCATCGACGGGTATAACTTCCCGCGCAAACGGTACGACTTCATCCGCAACCTGTCCGCCGCTCTTCCGCAACACCCCGAGATCAAGACCTTCGAGACCGTCGGCTTTCAACCCTGGCAAGTGGAAGAAGTCTGGGAGCGCCTCAAGTCTGACTTCCGCGAGTACCGCAAGCTCACTGCCGCCAACGGCAACACCGCCCCCGTCCAGCTAGCTATCCTCTTCGACGCCGGCTGGCTCGGCCATTACGTCGGCGACGGCTCCCAGCCCCTGCACAACACCATCCAGTACAACGGCTGGACCGGCCCAAATCCCCACCACTACACCACCGAACACAAAATCCACGCGCAGTTCGAGTCCATCTTCGTCTCCGCCGACATCAAGCCCGCGGACGTAGCACCGCTCGTAGCCGCCGCCCAACCCACCGTCATCGACGACGAATGGACCCAATACTGGAACTACCTCCACCACTCCAACAGCCTCGTCGAAAAGGTCTATCAACTCGAGAAGGACGGAGGCTTCAACGAAGCCGGCACACCCGAAGCCAAGGCCTTCACCGAAGAGCGCCTGGCCGCAGGAGCCATCGAACTCCGCGACCTCATCAACTCCGCCTGGGTCCACTCCGCCGACCCCGTCCAGGAATACCACGGCCCCCAGTAGCGGTTGTCAGTTCTTAGTTCGGTTGTCAGTTCTCAGCCAAGACTCTCCCTGGCTCTAACTGACAACTGACAACTAAGAACTAAACCCCACCGGCGGTCCGCCCACCCGGTTCGCCATCTTTCGCAGCACCGGCTCACTCGCCATCGCGATCAGCGGCATCGCCACCGCAGCGAACACCGCCCACACCACCAGTGCATGCCATTCCCATCTCCAGAGCAGCCGCGTCGTGTGCCACGGATGATGCTTTGCCGCATACCAAAGCTCATGTCCCTCGAGTGGCAGCTTCTCAGTGCCAAACACCACGTCTCCAACCTTGATGAACACCGGGAACAGCAGCCACTCAAGCGGATACACCGCGTGATTGCCTACCTGCGACGCCACAATATTCAACCGGAACACCGATGCCAGTCCCAGCGCCACCAGCGTCGTCGACCCCAGCAGCGGATTCACCCCCACCACCACCCCCAATGCCAGCGACCACGCGAGCTTGTTCGGATCTGCCCCCATCCTCAGCAGGCCTATCACCGGGTTCACTACGCATCGCTGCCAAAGACTCGCCACACTCCCAGCATATCGGTACACTCACCGCAGCGTCTCTGTTGTTTTCATTGACCCCTTTCAAGGATCCCGGTTTGTCTCTTCTCAGCACGCCACGTCGCATCTACCGTGTCCTCGCGCTCGCCGCCGTCTTCGCTTACTCCATCCTCGAAGTCCTCATCACGCGCCCACGCACTCGCGCCCTCCGCGCCGCGTGGCTTAGCCGCATCGGCAACCGCCTGCTCCGCACGCAGAACATCACCTTTACGACCGTTGGCCCCGTGCCCATGCACGGCGCCGTCATTACCAACCACCTCACCTACGTCGACATCATCATCCACGGCTCCATTCGGCCCTGCGTCTTCGTCTCCAAGATCGAAATCCGCAAGACGCCGGTGTTCGGATGGGTCAGCATGATGGCCGGCACCATCTACATCGATCGCGCCTCCAGCCGCGCCGCCAGCATCACCAAGGCCGCTGAAGGCATGGCCAAGGGCTTTCGCGATAACCTCCCTGTCGTCTTCTTTCCTGAGGGGACCACCGGCGTTGGTGATGTTCCAACGCTCCCGTTCCGCAGCGGGCTTCTTCACCTGGCGATCGCCGACAAGCAACCCGTCACCGCCGGCTTCATTCATTACGACCTCACGCCCTACGACCTTGCCCGCGGCAAGTCCACCCGCAACGACGTCCACTGGGGCCACGAGACCCTCTGGCAGCACCTCTGGAATTTCGCCGACCTTCACGGCGTTCACGGCACCATCTACTTCGCCCCCGAACCCATCGCCTTCTCCGAAGCAGCCCTCAAGAACCGCAAGATCGCCGGCCACGAAGCTCAGGCAGCCATCAACGCCCTCGCCGTTCCCATGCAGCAACCTACCCTGAACCCTCAACCCTGAGCCCTGGACCCTCGTCTCACTGGCACTGCAGTGAAGTCCACACCCCCGCCGTAGTCCCCGACGCCGCGCTCACCTCATAGTCAATGAAACTCCCCACCGGAATGGCTACCGCACCCGTCACCGTGCAGCTTCCATTCGTCGCCGGTGAACAACTCAGCATCGTGTTCTGCATCGCCAGCGGCGTTCCCGCACGTAAGGTCACCGTAATCGCTCCCGTCTGCTGCGAGTACACATCCAGCTCCGTTGCCACGCACCCCTGCGGCACCCACGCCAACACTGACCCACCCGCCTCCGTCGCACTCGCATTGGGAGAGTTCACCGCGTAATACAACGTGTTGTAACTCGCCGCGTGATACATCGCCCCAAACGTTCCACTGCTCGTCCCACTCCCCGAGCCTGATCCTGTTCCAGCCGCGCCCTGCGGGATTCCGAAGTTCAATACCGCCGCCTGAGCCGTCCCGCTGTTCGTCACGGTGGCCGCCGATCCCGCCGCCAGTGTGGTCACCGCTCCCACGCTCACCGTCGCCGCCGCACCCTGCGGCCCCATTGCACCAGTACTTCCCATTTGAGCTAGTACTGCCCAATCGGATGGGTACAGGTCGGGTTCAACATTGCTCCCCGCCACCTGCGCCAGGTACGTCGATCCGGCAAACGTCACCGCGTCATTCACCGCATACTCCGCTGCCGCGCTCCACGTCCCGCGAAAGTTCATGCCCACTGCGCCCGCAACACCTGTCGCACCCGTAGCGCCTTTCGCACCGGGAGCCCCCTGCGGCCCCGCGACTCCCGCGGCCCCGGTTGCTCCGCTGGCTCCAGCCGCGCCTGCAGAGCCCGCCTGCGCCAGCACCACCCATGCTGTTGGATACAGGTCCGGCCGCTGCCCTGCATTTCCCGCCACCACGGACAAATACGTCGCGCCCCCATAGCTCACCGCATCATTCACGGCGTAGCTCGTCGCGGAACTCCACGCCCCCTGCCACGTCAGCCCCGGCGTTCCGTTCAGCCCATTGGTCCCATTCGTCCCTGAAGGACCCATCGGGCCCGCTGCCCCCAAAGCTCCTGTCGCGCCCTGCGATCCCGTAGCCCCCGTTGTCCCGGGAATGCCCTGCGCACCCGCTGTTCCCGCAACTCCCTGCAATCCCTGCGGTCCCGCCGATCCTATCGCCCCGGTCGCTCCCGTCAATCCCTGCGCACCCGCCGGCCCTTGAATCCCCGTCGGTCCGGCGGCCCCCTGCGACCCGGCTGGACCTACCTCGCCCTGCAAGCCCTGCGTCCCAGTCGCACCGGCCACACCGGTCGGCCCGGGCAAACCGTTCGCTCCCGCAGGCCCCGAAATTCCCTGCACCCCCGCCTCGCCTGTCGCCCCGGTCACTCCGGGAGCCGAAAACATCGCCCAATCCGCCGGACTCACGCTCGGCGTGTTCCCGTGATTCTCCGCAATCAACGACACCCATCCCGCGCCCTGCCAAAGCACCCCATTCCCCACCGCGTAGTTCATCGTCGAGTCATACTGCCCCACAAAACTCATCCCGACCGGACCCACCGCTCCCGTCGGTCCCGCTGATCCCTGCAAGCCACTTGGACCCGACGTCCCCGGAATGCCCTGCGCCCCCGCCTCGCCCGCAACGCCCGGCAATCCTTGCGGTCCCGCTGGCCCTACCGATCCCGAAGCTCCCGTCAAGCCTTGCACTCCCGCGGGACCCTGAATCCCCGTCGGCCCAGCGACGCCGACTGGTCCCGTCGCACCAACCATGCCCTGCAAACCTGCCAGACCCACCGGACCCGTAGCACCCATCGGGCCCGTATCCCCCTGCGCTCCCTGGGACGTTAACACTCCCCAATACGCCGACCCGACCCCTGGAGTCTCCCCGACATTTCCCGCCACCAGCGACGCCCAGCTTGACCCCGCAAACACCACGACGTCCCCCAGCGCGTAGTTCCCCACCGAGCTATATGGCCCCCGATAGACCAATCCAGGACTGCCCGCCGCGCCCGATGCCCCCACCTGCCCCATCGGCCCCACCGCTCCCGGCAGACCATCCAGCCCATTCAATCCCGCCACGCCCGTTGACCCTTGCGCGCCCGTAGCGCCTGCCGCTCCACTTGCTGCAAATATCGCCCAGTCGCTTGGACTCAAGCTCGGGGTATTCCCATGGTTGCTCGCAATTAGCGATACCCACCCCGCCCCCTGCCACAACACGCCATCCGCCAGCGCATAATTCTTCGTCGAGTCATACGCCCCCTGGTAACTCATTCCCACCGGCCCCGCCGGACCCTCTGCACCCATTGGCCCCTGCAATCCGGTTGGACCCGATGTCCCTGGAATCCCCTGCCCGCCCGCTTCTCCTGCGATCCCTTGCGCGCCTTGAGCCCCGGTCGATCCCGGAGGCCCAACCGGCCCCACCGATCCCTGCAGCCCTTGTACCCCGACCCCTCCTTGAGAACCCGTCGTGCCTGCCGGTCCCTGCGCCGTCAGTACTCCCCAGTACGCCGGACTTACCCCCGGCGCCTGGCCGACATTGAACTCGGTCAGCGACACATAGCTCGACCCCTGAAACAGCACCACATCCCCCAACGAATAATTCCCCTCAGAGCTATACACGCCTCGATACACCAGCCCCGGGCTTCCCGCCGGCCCTACAGAACCCACCGCCCCCTGCGGCCCCATGGGGCCCTGTACGCTCTGGCCCATCGCACCCTGCGGCCCCGTAGCTCCTGTCGCACCCACCGGCCCAGCAACACCCTGTGGTCCCGCAGGTCCCGCCAAACTCAACCCCATTGGCCCCTGCGGACCCAGCGCACCCGTCGGCCCCTGTGCGCCCGCCGCCGCCAACGTCCCCCAGGTCAACGCTGAGGTCCCCGGCGTGCTCGCTACGTTCCCCGCCACGAGCGAAACCCAGCTCGACCCGCCCCACGTCACCACATCCCCCACCGCATAACTTGTCCCCGCATCAAATGTCCCCTGGTACGCAATCCCCCCGCCCGTCCCCGAAATCCCCGGCAAACCCTGCGGACCCATCAGCCCCTGCGGACCAGCTGGTCCCGAAGCTCCAGTCGCTCCCGTCGCCCCAGCTTGTCCCTGAATCCCTTGAATCCCCTGCGCCCCCGTTGCTCCAGTAACTCCTGCCGCCCCTGCCGGTCCAACCGTTCCCGCAGCGCTTCCCACCAACGCAATCTCCAGCTCCGGAGCATGCGACGTCTCATCATTCTCCTTGCTGTCAAACTGCACCACCGTGCCACTCCCACCCAGCAACGCCAGCCCGAAGTTCGTCGCCGGTGCCCCCACCCATCCCTGGACGACCGAGGTCACATCGAACGTTACAAACTCTCCCGCCCCCACTACCTGCGCTGTGTTCACAATCACGCCCATCGCCGGCAGCGTCGCGTACGTCACACTCGACTCCGTCCACGCCCCGCCCACCAACTCCGCCTGTACTGCCCCTGGCATATCGGCCCGATTGCAGTACACCCGCAGTGTCGCCTTTGCGATCTGCGCGGGTGTCGTCCCGACCGGCAGCATGCCCAGATCGAACTGGACCAGCGCTGTATACCCGCCGCCCACGTTCAAATTGCTAAGTGTTCCCGAGTTCACGCCAGGCTGCGCACTCGAAACATGCGCATCGCCCGCCAGAGTCGCCTCCTGTCCCTCAGCGCTCTTCAAACCGCACACCGCCAACACCAGCAGCAAACTCGCCGCAGCGCCTAACCTGCCCCTCATTCGGAGCCTGTGTTTCACTTCCCTCAGCCCTCAGCTGAATGCAGCAACGATCACAACTCAACTACGCACATTGCCGACGGGCCTCCTGGATTTCCGGAGCGATCGCCCAGATATGACCTTTGAATTCGGCGTAGACCTAAGCCAATTCAAGCAACAATTAGAGAAAGCTCATGTGATATGAATCACAAGGCATTCGCGCATCATTGCCCTACGCAGTCAGGCCCTGCAGCACGACACAAAATCACCCCCTCACCTTCCCGCCCCAACTTATGAGACGATGCACCCAATGTCCTCCTCGTCTCCCCAGGGGCCCGCACAGGGTCTCGCCTCCGCCAGCGCAGCCAGCGACCACCATCTCTCGCGCCAACTCACCCTTCGCGACCTCGTTCTCTCCCAGGTCCTCACCGTCGTCGGCAGCTCCTGGGTAGGGATCGCCGCCGGCCTTGGCCACGCCCAGACGCTCGTCTGGCTCTTCGCCTTCGCGGTCTTCTACACGCCGATGGCCGTCGCCGTCTACTTCCTCAATCGCGAGATGCCTCTCGAAGGCGGTCTCTATGTCTGGGCGCGCCGCTCGTTCGGCGACACCATCGGCTTCCTCACCGCGTGGAACATCTGGGCCTACGGCCTCTCCTCTATCGCCACCATCCTGTTTCAAATTCCCAGCGAGTTCGCCTTCATGATCGGCCCCCGCGCCGCCTGGGTTCCCGAAAGTCATACCACCGTCTTCATCGGCCTGGCCGTCCTGCTTGCGGCGCTCGCGCTCTCCGCCATCCGCGGCCTGGCCCTAGGCAAGTGGATCCACAACGTCTCCGGCGCCGCGATGATCGCCGCCTTCGCCCTGCTCATCTTCGCGCCCTTCTGGGCGATGGCCCACCACGTCCCTATCCACTTCACCCCCTTCGAGCTGCATCTACCCCACACCGACGCGAACTCCCTCGCTCTCATCGGCCAAACTCTTTTCGCCGCCGCCGGCCTCGAGTACATCGCCATCATGGCCGGCGAAGCCAAATCCCCCTCCCGCGACATTGGCCGATCGATCATCATCGCCACGCCGATCATCATCGTGATGTTCATCTTTGGAACGGCTTCCGTGCTCGCTTTCCACGAGTACACCGGCGTTCCCATCAACTACATCGCCCCCATCCCGCAGACCCTCCGCCTGGCCTTCGGCTCCAGCACTCTCGGCAACCTCGTCGCCCGCGTCGTCATCCTGTTGCTCCAGATCCGCATCCTCGGCGCCTCCAGCTATCTCTTCACCGGAGTCTCGCGCCTGCCCATGGCCGCCGGCTGGGATCACCTCATCCCCGAATGGTTCTCGCGTCTTCACCCCCGCTATCGCACCCCCACCAACTCCATCCTGGTCGCGACCGTTATCGTCGCCGCGCTGATCGTTCTCGGCAGCGCAGGAGTCCACGCCGCCGTAGCCTTCAACCTCCTCAATAATGCCTCCAACGAGTTCTACGTCCTCGCCTACCTCGCCATGTTCGCGATCCCGGTGATCGGCCTGAAGCTTCTGCGAAAGCGCATCCCCACCTGGGCAATCGTCATCTGCGCTGTCGGGTTTGTCACCAGCCTTGTCGTCTTCGCCCTCAGCGCCTACCCCTTCGACGGGTCCTCCAAACTTCTGACCTTCGCCACCGAAATCCTCGGCACCACGCTCGTCGTCAACCTTATCGGCTACGGCTTCTACCGCACCCGCTCCCTTCGCGCAAGCACGACCTCCTAACCTACTTTTCACTCTCGCCGTCCGCGCAGGACGCATCCAACCCGTATGCTTTCTTCCATGTCCTCGAACGCGACCACCGACCCCCTCGCCAACACGCCCGGCCATC
>Ga0302302_1000366_pt1 | contig 27524 bp, 22 predicted proteins | sample III_Palsa_E1_3_FD_198766 | JGI IMG/M metagenome (GOLD analysis project Ga0302302, IMG submission 198766) | Peat permafrost microbial communities from Stordalen Mire near Abisko, Sweden - III_Palsa_E1_3 | ecosystem: Environmental > Terrestrial > Soil > Palsa > Peat permafrost | place: Sweden...
CTCCCTCAATCCGGCGGCGCCTTGCGCACCTTCCCGGGCCACCTTGAGCTTGAATCGCTCATCGTACTTCGCCATGAAAAACACCCCAGAGATTGGACGGGTGTCCAACTTCTGGGGTGCAGTTCATCGACGGGGCTTCTTCGTTATTGCGGTGTGACTTACTCGACGTCGAGGAACGAGCGCAGCTGTTCGGAGCGGCTTGGGTGGCGCAGCTTGCGCAGTGCCTTCGCTTCGATCTGACGGATCCGCTCGCGGGTGACGTCGAACTGCTTGCCGACTTCTTCCAGCGTGTGATCGGTGTTCATGTCGATGCCGAAGCGCATGCGCAGCACCTTGGCCTCACGCGGGGTGAGTCCGGCGAGCACGTCGCGCACGGTTTCCATCAGGCCGGTCTCGGTGGCCGAGTCGATCGGGGAGCTGGCGTTGCCGTCCTCGATGAAATCGCCCAGATGCGAGTCCTCGTCGTCGCCGATCGGGGTCTCCATCGAGATCGGTTCCTTCGCGATCTTCAACACCTTGCGAATCTTGTCCTCGGGCATCTCCATTTCCTTGGCCAGTTCTTCCGGCGTGGCCTCGCGGCCGAACTGCTGGAGCATCTGGCGGGAAATGCGGTTCAACTTGTTGATCGTCTCGATCATGTGCACCGGGATACGGATGGTGCGCGCCTGGTCGGCAATCGAGCGGGTGATCGCCTGGCGGATCCACCACGTGGCGTAGGTCGAGAACTTGTAGCCGCGGCGGTATTCGAACTTGTCGACGGCCTTCATCAGGCCGATGTTGCCTTCCTGGATCAGGTCGAGGAACTGCAGGCCACGGTTGGTGTACTTCTTCGCGATCGAGATCACCAGACGCAGGTTCGCCTCGACCATTTCCTTCTTCGCACGACGGGCCTTGGCTTCGCCGCTGGCCATAGCACGATTGATGTCCTTGATGTCGATCAGCGGCAGGAACAGCTTGCGCTCGATGGTGGCGAGCTTCTCCTGCTCGGCGTCGATCGCCTCACGGTGTGACTTGATGTTCGGCGACCACTTCTGACGCTTGCGGCTCAGCTCGGCCACCCACTCGAGGTTGCCCTCGTTGCTGGGGAAGGTCTTGATGAACTCGGCCTTCGGCATCTTCACCTGCTTGACGAAGATGTCCATCAGCACGCGCTCGTGATGACGGATGTCGTTGACCACTTCGCGCAGCTTGCGCACGAAGCCGTCGATCAGCGCGGACGGCAGCTTGAGCTTGAGGAACTCCTCGGCCATCTGGTCGCGCAGCTTGACGATCTTCTTGTCGGTGATGCTGGCAGCCTTCGGCGCGGCCTTCTGGAACTTGCCGTAGTAGTCGCGCAGCAGCTCCATGCGGCGCTTGACCTCTTCCGGATCGGGACCGGTCGGGCCGGCTTCTTCCTCGTCCTCGGTAGCGGTCTCGTCGTCGTCTGTGTCGTCCGCGTCTTCGCTGACTTCGGGCTCCGGCGCCAGCAGCGCGGCGGCCTCTTTCTCTTTACGAGCGAGGTCGGCGGCTTCTTCCAGATCAAGGAACCCGGCCAGGATTTCGCTGAGGCGGCGCTTGCCGTCCAGGTGCTGGTCGTATTCCTCCAGCAGCAGTTCGATCGTCAGCGGGAAGCTGGCCAGCGCGGTCTGCACCTGGCCGAGGCCTTCCTCGATGCGCTTGGCGATGGCGATTTCGCCTTCGCGCGTGAGCAGTTCGACCGTACCCATCTCGCGCATGTACATGCGCACCGGGTCGGTGGTGCGGCCGACTTCGGCGTCGACTGCGGACAGCAGCGCAACGGCTTCTTCAGCGGCGGCTTCGTCGTCGGTGCTGCTGCCGGCCTTGTCGGCCAGCGGGTCGGCATCCGGCGCGGCGTCGTGCACTTCGATGCCGACGCCCTTGAGCACCGCCATGATGTCTTCGATCTGCTCCGGGTCGACGATGTCGTCCGGCAAGTGATCGTTGATTTCGGCGTAGGTCAAATAACCCTGCTCCAGACCTTTGGAGATGAGTGCTTTGATTTCCGACTGTTGCTCGTGGGGAGCTTTGCTATTCATTAACCGACCGCCGCGGGGTTCAAGAACCGGACATTATAGCGATGTGCTGCTTTTTTGACCAGTTTTCAAGTGAGAAAATATTCCAGAAGGACACGCAAAAATCGCGCCAAATCGCGGTCTTGCGATGCTTTTGCCGATATCGGGTTACGCATGGCCTGCCGATGTCCGTTCAACCGGTGTCGAGCCAGAAAGTCACTGGGCCATCGTTCACCAGCTGGATCTTCATATGGGCACCGAAGCGGCCAGTTTCCACCCCCGGATGCGCAACACGTGCGAGTTCCAGCAGCCGGTCGAACCAGCGCCTGCCGTGTTCCGGCGTCGCTGCGCGCGTGAAACTCGGACGCATGCCCGAACGGGTGTCGGCGGCGAGGGTGAACTGGCTTACCAGCAGCAGTCCGCCGCCGGTGTCGGTGAGCGAACGGTTCATGCGGCCGGCGTCGTCCGCGAATACGCGATAGCCGAGCAGACGCTCGAGCATGCGTTGGGTCTGGGTTTCGCCGTCGTCCGGCTGGACCGCCACCAGCGCCAGCAGGCCCGGGCCGATCGCCCCGATGGTGGCCTCGTCGACATCGACGCGGGCGGAGAGTACGCGCTGGATCAGGGCAATCATGGCCGCACGGAGAGGGGCAAGGCGTCCAGCTTAAAACCACCGTGCGGCAGGCGGAAGCGGCGGCCATGGGCGCGGCGCTTTGCACAGGCTGGAGTGTCCGCTGGCCTACTCCCGTAAACTGGGCGGATGCGTATCGACATGTACATCCTCTATCTCCTCTTGCGCCTGTTCGGCCGGTTGCCGCTGCGCGTGTTGCATGGCATCGGCGGCGCGGTGGGACGGCTCACGCTGTGGTGGCGCAGCCGCATGGTGCAGAACACCGCCGTGAACCTGCGCATCGTGCGACCGCAGCTGGATGATGCGGCGCAGGCGGCGCTGTTGCGCGAAGTGCTGATTGAGAGTGGCAAGTCGGCCACCGAGATCGTGAAGATCTGGGGCGGCGGTGCCGAGCGGGCGCTGGACCTGGTCCGCGAAGTGCGCGGCGAAGCACTGTTCGATGCCGCGCTGGCCGCGGGCAAGGGCGTGATCATCGCCGCGCCGCATCTGGGTTGCTGGGAGTTGTTGAACTATTGGCTATGCCGCAAGACCCCGATGGCGATCCTGTATCGGCCACCGCGGATCGCCGCGATCGAGGGGCTGATGCGCAAGATGCGCGGTGCGCTGGCGCCGGAGCAGGTGCGCGCCGACGGCGCCGGCGTGCGCACGCTGTACAAACGGCTGGCCGCGGGTGGCACGGTCGGCATCCTGCCGGACCAGAAGCCACGTGCCGGTGAGGGCGAGTTCGCTCCATTCTTTGGGCGCGATGCGTTGACGATGGTGTTGCTGCCACGACTGGCCGCGCGTACCGGGGCGAGCGTGCTGTTTGCGTTCGCCGAGCGGTTGCCGCGCGGTGCGGGCTATCGCATCCATCTGCTGCCGGCGCCGCAGGGGCTGACCAACGCGGATCTGACGGTGGCCTGCGGCGCGCTCAACCAAGGTGTTCAAACCTGCGTCGAGCTGGCCTTTGCGCAATATCAGTGGCAATACAAACGCTACTCCGCCGACGACCGGCCGAGCCCCTACGACCGCGAAAACGGGTAGGAGTCGGCGTAGGTTGGGGTGAGCGCAGCGATGCCCAACACGGCGACCTTGCAGCGATGGTGGGCCCTCGATGTTGGGCATCGCTGCGCTCACCCCAACCTACCTTGGATGGCTGGAACTACGGTTTTTCCAGGCGGCGCAGGAAGACGGTCATTTCCTTCTCGGCCTGCTTGTCGCCGCGTTGCGCGGCGGCGGCGATCCCGCTGCGCCAGGCATCGGCCGCCGCCTCTGGCTGGTTGGCCGCGAGACAGGCCTTGCCGAGCAGCTTCCACGCGGCCGAATAGGTCGGATCAAACGTCAGCGCGTGGCGTAGTTCGTCGACCGCGGCGAGGGCGTCGCCTTCACCGAGCAGCGCATTGCCCAGCGAGAAGCGCAGCAGTGCGCCATCACGCGGGCCGCCGCACTGCTTGCGCAGGCTGGCGATCAATGTCGCGTTCACGGCTGCGTGCGATAACGCAGACGGTCGGCCGGATAGATCTGGGTCGGCTGTGCCGGTTCCGCCGGCGTACGTCCGGCGCGCAGGTCAGCCAGCGACGTGGCCGGCCAGATCACCACCCACGACGAGCGAAACGGCTGCACCAGCAACGCGTAGCGCAGATCGTTGGCGTCGAGCGTTTCCGGGTGCGTCACGATTAATCCGTTCGGATGAGCGTGCGCGAAATTCTGCAGCTCGTCGCCTTCGGCCAGGATGGTGATCGGGTGCTGCAGCCGGCCTGCGAAATGGAACTCGCCCTCGTAGTCACCGGCGTAGCCGATCGGCTGGTTTGCGCTGTCCGCCACATGCAGTAGCTGGGCGGAAGGATGCAGGTCATAGCGCGGCCACAGCGTCAGCGTAAACAGGGTATTGAGGGCAAGTGTGCCGATCAGCCCGGCCACCGCCAGTCGGCGCAATTCGCCGCGTCCGCGCAGCAGCAGCAATCCCCCGAGCAGCAAAAACACCACGCTGAAGAAGCGGCTGTAGGGCGCGGCTGCATCCGGCCACTCACCGTGCAGATAATTGTTGGTCACCAGGATCGGCAGCAGAAACAGGAACAGCGCGAAGCCGATGCCACCGACGCCCAGCGGCCAGGTACCGAACCAGCCGTTCTCGGCTAGCGCCGGGCGGCGTTCGCGCAACACGGCGATGGCGCCGGCCATCAACAGCACGATGCCGGCAAGCTCCGGCAACAAGTAGTACAGCTGTTTGCCGCGGATCAGCGAAAAGACGACGAACGTTGGCAGCACCCAGCACAGCGCAAAGCGCAGGCCCGGCTCCAGTGGCCGGCGCAGCGTGCCAAGCGCGACCCAGATGCGCGGCCAGCCAATAAACGGAAACAGCAGCATCGGCAGCATCAGCAGGTACCAGGGCACCGGATGCGCATGGCTCTGCAGGGGTTGTTCCGAACTCACGCCATGAACCACCCGCGCGGCGGTCTGGGTGAAGAACAGCCGGTGCCGGTAGGCGTCGCCGCCGGAAAAACCCGCTGGCAATGCCCACGCCAGCAGCATCGCAAGGCCCAGCAGCACGGCCAGCACGCCGCGACCGTACCAGCGTGCGCGATGCTGGCGTGCCCAGTCGTTCCACAGCGGTCCGAGCAGCCACGGGAAAATGACATGCAGCAACATCACCGGGCCCTTGGTCAGCAGGCCGGCGCCGATGCACAGCCCGAACAGCAGCCAGCGCGGCTCGCTGCGATGCGCTTTCGACGTCAGGCATAGCAGCGCCGCCAGCGTCCACACCGCCAGCAGCACGTCGTACATGATCTGCAAGCCGAACAGGAACGCGTAGCCCAGCGCCAGCAGCATCCATGGCGCCGCCTTGGTCATCCATGGCCGGCTCGGAAACAGTCGGCGCGCCAGCACGGCAATCAAGACCAGCTGTGTGCCGCCGATCAGTACCTCGAGCACCCGCGGCCAGATGTCGTCGACGCCGAACACAAACCAGCCGGCGTGGATCAGCCAGAACAGCAGCGGCGCCTTCTCGCTGTAGGGTTGTCCGTTGTTGTACGGCACCAGCCAGTGGCCATGGCTCCACATCTCCCACGCGACGGCCAGGGTGCGGGTGGAGTACAGCGGCATCGGCCCGTGCGAAAAGATCGCCAGCAGGGCCACGAAGGCCCACAGCGGAAGCCAGGGCCACACGGCCCGCAGGTGTTCGGAACGGCTATAGGCGCTGACGGACACAGGCAGACTCTTGGGGGATGGCATTAGGTTGATTCTAGCCCGCCCTGAACGGTCGCAAGCTCATCGGTTGGTGATCCGTTCAGTCAGATCCCGGCGCGGGCTGCAGGGAGGTCATAAACAGACTCTCAGGCCGATCCCCAATAGCCGATGCGTCGGCGGATTCTCAGCTTTCGCCACAGGTTCAGGGGCTTGCGACGCGGATTGCGCGCTCCGGCGGCGATGAAGGCATCGATCGCGTCCAGCACGCGCTCGCTGGAATGGCCGTCGCGATAGGGATGGATAGCCTCGGCATGGTCGTGAATCGCCTTGAGCAGCTCCGCCGGTCGCGCCAGCGCACGCTCGATTGCCGGCTCAAATTGCGCCGGATCGTCGATGTCGATCAGTTGCGGTCCGGGCTGGCGATTCTTGAACGTCACCACCGGCTTGCCGGTGAGCAGGAATTCGCTGAGCGCGGACGAGGTGTCCGAGCACATCAGGTCGACCTGCGGGAACAGCTCGAGGATGTTGTCGTTCTCGGCGAACGTGAGGTACTCGTTCTGCAGCGCCCTGTAACGTGCCACCGTGTCCGGATTCATCTTTGGATGAAAGCTGACGATCCAGCGCCAGCGACCGTCGCGCGACAGCCGCTTCACTTCCTCGTATAGCGAGTCGGCCGCGCTCCACTTGGGCGAGAAGGTGGAGTGGTAGAGGATCACCGGCGGCTTGCGAACCGGCGGCAGCGGGCCGGCGATCTCGCGCATGAACGGATCGAGCTTGGGCCAGCCGGTTTCGGTGACCGCGAAATGGCCGACCCGGTCAGCGATGGCCTTGAATTGCGCGGTATCGCGCGGGCCAGTCGTGCAGTACAGATCGAAGAATCCGCGGATATAGATGTGCCGTGGCTTGCCGGCGTTGAAGCCGTGGAACGTCTCCACCTTCACGCCGGGGAAGAAGTGCGGCACGGCATTGCTGGAGGTGATCACCGCCAGCGGGTTCCATGCACGTACCTCGGCCACGCTGAGCAGGCGTTCGCCTTCCACCAGATCCTCGGCACCGGGGCCGTCGAAAAACCACGCCGCTTCGTCGCCGCGGGCACGGATGGCCTCCTGCAGCGGGCGCAGGATCGCCAGCGCATAGCGCTCGGAACCGTACAGCAGGTAGTGCTTTGGAGCTGGCATGGTCAGCGGTCGATTCCGTGCCGGGTGAGGGAACTCGCCGCCAGCGGCAGCGATTCCGGGTTCTGGCGTATCTCGTAGTAACGCATGCGCTTGTAAACGGCATACACAGCTGCGGTATGTGCGATCAAGTAGCCGCGCCACCCGTCCAGAAAGCCGAGCCGGAAAAAATAATCCTTGATGAAGGTCAACAGGAACAGGAACGGGGTCTGCCACATCCGCACCGGCTTGTTCTTGTCGTTCCAGTCCCGGCATTTCAACTCTGAATAGCGCAGCGATTTCAGCTGTTTGTGCACCAGGGTCGGGTTGTTCACATGATTGAATGGTGCGCGCAGAGTAGGCGCTGGACCGTCGAAGCGCAGTGATTCATGAACCCGCGCGTCGGTCCAGCGGGCGCGATCACGGTGGTACAGCCGCGCCATCTTTTCGCCGACCGCCGGTCGATACCAACGCATCGGCGCCCCCATGAAAATGGTGGCCCGACGCAGCCAGGCGGCGCATGCATCGCTGGCCATCAACCCGGGCAGCCGCTGCTGCAGTTCGATGGCCAGTTCCGGCGTCAGGTATTCATCCGCATCCAGCGCGAGGATCCAGGTGTGGCTGCATAGAGTGGTGGCAAAGTTGCGTTGCGGACCAAAGCCCAGCCAGTCCTGGTGGACGACCCTGGCACCATGCGCGCTGGCGACGGCTACGGTATCGTCATCGCTGCCGCTGTCGACCACCAGTTTCTCGGCCGCGAACGGCACGCTGTCGAGGCAGCGCGCAATATTGTCGGCCTCGTTGTGGGTGATGACGACAAGGGTCAGTGGCAAGGTTTGCATCGGCGGATTCTAGCTGATCCGCTATGGCTGATCCGCCCGACCTTACCCTCCCATAGGGGGAAAGAACTATGCCAATGGGCGGTCATCCGTGATGGTGGTCTTGCGTTAGGTATGATGTGTGCACGGTGCAAGCCGTCGCTGCTGGAATTCCGACATTGATCAGGCGGAGAACGGGTGTTCATGAGCAATAGTGTGAGTGAGGCCGCTTCCGCAAGAGAAGGCGGCTATCCGGTCGCGCGACAGTGTCTCTGGCGCAGGCAGGTCATGGCCGCGGCATGACTATCCAGACTACGACCTTCGCCGTCGTCATCACCAGCTACAACTATCGCGATTTCGTGGTGGAGGCCGTGGAGAGCGCCCTTGCACAGACCCGCAAGCCGGTGCAGGTGATCGTCGTCGACGACGGTTCGACCGACGGGTCGGACGCCTTGCTGCGCGAACACTATGGGGAAGACGAGCGCGTCACGCTGATCTGCGGCGCAAACGGTGGGCAGTTCGAGGCGTTCCAGCGCGGCGTCGCGCTCGTGCAGGCCGAGGTGGTTTGCTTCCTGGATTCCGATGACCACTGGGCACCTGACTATCTGGCTCGCCTGGGCGATCTGTACGACGCGCGCGCCGATGTCGGTTTTGTTTTCTCGGACATGCGGCACTTTGGTCAAGAGGACCGACTGGTTGGGTTTCACCCCAGTGCCGTCGATCTGGGGCATACCGCGATCATCACGTACGCGACGGCGCGTTGGTATGGCGCGCCCACATCGGCGCTGTCGATGCGCACAAAGTGGGCGAAAAAAGTGGTCGACCTTCCTGACTCCTTTCGCGAGACTTGGCGGCTGTCGGCGGACAATTGCCTGGTCTTTGGCAGCAGTGTCCTCGGCGCATACAAGTACTATCTGCCGACCGGCAGCGTCTGGTATCGCATCCACGGCAAGAACGGCTGGTGGTCCAATCTCGGTGCATCCCAGACGTATATCAATCGCTTGCGTTCGCGCGGCCTGATCAACCACTACGCACGCGTGGCCGGAATCGATGATTCCTGTGTCGCGCTGTGCAAACTCGAATACCGGACCAAGCCCGCTCCGCTGTGGGCTGAAACCAAGCGCTACGCGGCGCTCGCCCTGCGTAGCCACGCACCTTGGTGGAAGCGCGTCGAGCACGCGTTCGCGATCCTGCTGGGGCGGGGCAAGCAGGGCTAGGACACGTTGGTGGTCACACCGTGACCCCGAGATGTCTTTCCTGGTGGTGCGTTAGAGCCGGTTCAATGTCTCAACGCAGACTACGAGGAGATCTTGAACAGCCTCTTACAACAACTGCTGCAACGCGTCCTGCAGCAGGCCCGCAAAGTTTCGCTGATTCGCCTCGAACCAGGCGCGCGCCTCGACGCCGATCGCTGCGCAGTGCTCAGCGTCCAGGCTGCGTGTGTATTCGATCGTCGCTTCCAGCGAGGCTTCATCGAATTGATAGCGCATCGCTGCGTTCAACTGGCCGACCGCGGTGGCGTCGACCAGCAGACCGCGCCCCGAACTGACCATTTCGTTCATAGGCGGCACGTTGCAGGTGATCACCACGGCGCCGCAGCTCATGGCCTCGGCGATGTAATGGCCCCAGCCCTCGGCCTCGGACAGGCACAGGTGAAAGACGTGGCTGTTCTGCAGGCGACGGACCTCATCGATGTCGTCCAGTGTGGCGATCCGGTGCTCCACGTTGTCGCGTTCCGGCGTACTCGGGATACCTTGCGCGGTCTGTGGTGCCTGCAGCACAAGCAAGGGCGGCCATTCCGGGTGGCGCCGCCACAGCGCCAGAAGGCGCCGGGTTCCTTTCATCCGACTGGCCCCGGCCAGGTGCAGGAAGCGAGGTTGCCTTGGTATCTGCGCATTCAGACAATCGGTACTGCGGAAGCCGATGTACAGCGTGCGGATGCCTCGCGCCTGAAAGATGCCCGCCGCGACCCGCGTCTTGGCGAGCAAGGCGTCGATCTGGGGCAGAAGCCGCTCATCTCGCTGCGACATCCATTCCGGATTGGGGATGAACAGGTTGCGCCGTGCCACACCCAGGTAGGCCGGGCGCACATGCTCCAGCATAATGTTGGCGTCGAACTTCCAGGATCCGCGAAAGCCCTGTCGCAACCATCGCCAGAGCAGTCGTACGCGCAGCAGCAAGGCAGCCACTGTCAGGCGATGTCGTTTCGGCCCGGTCGGACTGAAATGGACCTCGTGGCCCAGTGACTCAAGCGTTTCGCGCAGCAGTCGCAGGTCATGGCTCAGGCCACGGCCGTTGTCCCAGCCGATCAGGTTGATGCGTGCCGTCAAGCGCTGCTCACCCATGCTGCGCAACCCCGTGCGACCAGGTGAGCTGCCCGATGGATACGGCGAATCCGAGCACCAGAAAGAAATACAGGGAATGCGGCATGGCGCGATAGAACACATTGTCGCTCAACGCGCACAGCGCATACATCCCGACCACGGCCAGGCCGGCGTTGGCAAGAAGAGTCACGGCACCGTCGGCATGTCGCACATGGCGCACAAAATAGCCCAGTGGGAGCCCGAATAGCAGTAGCAAAACCAACAGCCCGGGCATCCCACCGGTGGCTGCCGCCTCGAGGTATTCGCTGTGCGGGTGGTCGTACTTTGCAATCGCGGGATTGGCGTGACCTGCCGCTACCTGCTGGCGCACATAGGCGCCGAACTGGTCGATGCCCACGCCGGCCAGGGGATGCTCGAGGAAAGCCTGTCTGGCCGTACGCCACATTTCCAGGCGCTCGCGCACGGCACCTGTCGCGAGGGTCTGGTGATCGTAGCTCGACACCTCCGTCTGGACCGCGGCGATCCGGCTCACGACGACGCCATGCACACTGACCCCAGCCAGCACACCACCACACACCATGGCGGCAACCAACAGCAGGGTCTGGCGCCAATGACGAGTACGGCGCGCGTAAATCAGCAGCAGCAGCAGGAGTACGGGAACGAAGGCCAGCAACGGCCCACGGCTCTGGGTCAGCAGTGCGCCATACATGCCGAACACAGCGCCGGCACCATGCACGCAGGTCTCAAGGCGACGACCGATCTGGTGGTTGCCGGCCGGATACAGCACTTGCAGCAACGACATCAGCGACAGCGTCAACATGACCATGGCGAATTCAATGGCGCCCCAATCGCCGCCGTTGAGGCCATAGGCGCGATCAACGCCAAAAACGAAATGTTGCACGACGCAGACGCCGCCAAGCAGGATGGCGGTCAGGCTGAAACCGAGCCATACCCAACGCATGCGCAGCGGCAGGCTGAAAACCGCGGCCGTCAGCATGAACAGCAGAATGTGCGAGGGCATGTCGAACGCGACCCAGCCGATCCCATGGCCGAGGATGTTGAGCGCCGGATAGAGCACCCCCAGACCACAGGCGATGAGTACCGGCCGTGCGTGGCGATAGCTGCTTCGCGTCGAAGCGCGGCTGACCAGCAGACCCAATCCGGCCAGCAACAACACCGCCATCGGCAGCACTTTCCAGTGCCAGCGAATGGCGAACGACAGCGGCATCAGGGCAACCAGCAACGACAGCAGCCCGAGCCAGCATGTCCTCAACTTATCATTCACCCGGCGCCTTCCTTCAGTCGATGATATCCATTGGGTTGTACGGAAGACCCCTCTTCGGCACTGGCCAAGCGATACCCCATGGTACTTTAGCGAGCTTCCACGTTCATGCGTGGCAAGTGGCGGCATAACAGTCACGTTCATGTAATTTGTGGTGATCTTGTGCCGTCGACTTTTGATCTTGCACGTGCAGGCCGACCCCTTGAAGCTCCTGTTCACCAATTTCCATGACGACGATGGAGGCGGTCACACGACCTACGTGATGACTTTGGCCAGCGCGCTGGCAGCCCGGCATCAGGTATATGTGGCGGCGCCGCCGACCAGCCGCCTGCATCAGGAGGCGAGTGCGCTGCCCGGCGTGCATGCATGGGCGCAACCGTTTCCGAATGGCTTGAACAAGCTGGCTGCACGTCGTCGTGCGCGCAAGCGATTGGCAGCGCTGCTGCGCCAGCACGATTTCGATCTGGTGCATGTCGCCGGCTCCGCTGACCATCGGCTGGTCATCGCGGCCATGCAGGGGTTGAAACGCCGGCCGCGGATCGTGTTGACCAAGCACAACTCCAAGCCCATGACCGGGATAGGTCACTGGTGGCGTGCGCGGCGTGGCACGGACGCGGTGATTGCTGTCAGCGATTACACCTACCGCGCGCTGGCGGCTTCGTCGTATCGGCACTGCCTGTTGGCGACTGTGCACAACGGCGTGGATATCGATCATTTTTCGCCCTGGCCAGCCGAGGCGGCGAGTGCGCAGCGGCAACGCTGGGTCGGCGAACGGCCGGTGCTACTGTTGGGCAGCAATGCTGGCACGGCAACCTACAAGGGCTGGATGGATCTCGTCGAGGCGTTGGCCTTGTTGCCACCGGATCAGCGCGCGCAAGTGCATCTGCTGATCGCAGGCAAGCCGCTGGAAGCGGCTGCGCAACAACGCATCGCCGAGCTGGGGCTGACCGAACAGGTGCATTTCCCCGGGTTGCTGGCGGATGTGCGACCAGCCGTGGCCGCCATCGATGCCGGCTTTGTGCTGTCCTGGGGCGTGGAGACGATCTCGTTCGCCTGCCGCGAAATGATGGCGATGGGCAAGCCGGTGCTGGTCAGTGAGTATGCGGGCCTGCCCGAGAACATCCGTGTGGACACCGATGGCTGGCTGGTCCCGCCACGCGATCCTCCGGCCATCGCCCAGATGCTGCAGCGGTTATTGCAGCAGCGCAACGGATTGCCGGCGATGGGTGCGGCGGCGCGACAGCATGCCGAGGAAGCGTTTGGGTTGCCGCGCTTTGTCGAGCGCACCGAGGCGGTCTACAACCAGTTGCTCGCGGGCCGCTGAAGTCTCGTTCAATCGCCTGCGTCGTTGTCGTCAGCCCTGGGTACGCAACCCGGCACGATGGCATCGGCCTTGAACATCCACCAGGCGCGGCGGTTGGCCAGCCCGACATAGGTGGCGTGCTGGCGATCCACACATTGGCCCATCGCATCGTCGAGGCTGAAGATCCAGCGCTGCGCGGGGGCAGCCTGCAACCACGCGATGGCATCCACATACTGGCGCGGCCAGGGTTTGAGAAAGCCGAATTCGGTGACCGGACCCTGCGCCATCAGCAGGTTCTGTTCTTTCCATGCAAGCAGGCCGATCGTCGCCTCGGGCCCGGCGATGGCGCGTGCGTGGACCATCACGTCGAGCGCCGAACGGTCACCGTTGAGCATCGGGTAACCCCAAAGGCCATATAGCGGCCACAGGATGGCGGCAAACAGCAGCCAGCCCAGCGGTGCGCGTCGCACGCGGGTCAAGGCGACGATGAGCAAGCCGACCAGCCCCACGGTCAGCAACAGCCACCAGATATGCGGGTTCAAGCTTTGCTCGAGCTGGGCTGCCCAGCCTGGATGCTTGCGGATCGCCCATGTCGCGGCGACGGTCGAGGCGATACCCAACAGCAACGTCAACGCAAAGATCGACAGGCGCACGCCGCGCCGACGCAGCAGGCCGGGCAGCAGCGGGGCCAGCACCAGGGCAGTCATCGGCAGCACTGGCAGGATGTAGACGTCGCGCTTGCCCGGGCTGATCGAAAAGAACAGCAGCAACAGCACCGCCCAACCCAATGGCAGCAGAAAGCGCGCATCGCGACGCTTGAGTCGCCGCCACCATGCCGGCAACGCCCATGGCAACAGCAGCGACAACGGCAGCCAGTCGAACGCGATGATGCCGAGGAAATAGAACGGCGAATGGAAATGCGCCGATGGTGCCGCGTAGCGATGCACGGTCTGCCCAAACAGGATGTTCTGTACGTAGGCGGCGTGCTGCAAATCCCCATCGGCTCGTGCGGCAAGCAGCATCGGCACCAGCCACGCCAGTATCGGCACGAAGAACAGCGCCAGCCCGCCAGCCCAGCGCCAGCCCCCGGTGGGCAGGGCCAGATGATGCCAGTGGTTCCGTCGTGCAAAGACATAGGGAATCAGCAGGAGCAGTGCCAGCACGCCGACACCCTTGGTCGCCACGCCGACACCTGCGAAAAAGCAACCTAGCGCAAACCAGCGCCACGATGGCCCCAGCAGCAGATGGCGCAGCAGGCCGTAGTTGGCCAGCGTGATCCAGCCCAGCAACAGCGGATCGATCTGCGCGTCACGCATCTGGTAGGTGAAGTGGATCGTGACCAGCAAGGTCGCCGCCGCAAGCAGCGCGCTGCGGTGATTCCAGAGGCGGCGTGCCAGGTCATAGACCAGCGCCAGCACGCCCAGACCCGCGGCCAGCGACGGCAGCATGAAGGCCACGCGCCAATTGCCGGTGAGCATGAAGGCCAGCGCCTGCAGCCACATGAAGACCGGTGGCTTGTCCGGATACAGCTCGTTGCCGCGATGCGGAAACAACCATTGGCCGTGTTCGACCATCAGCCGCGCGACCAGGGCGAAGCGCGGTTCGTCCGATGGCCACGGGTCACGCAAACCGATGCCGATACCCAGCAGCAGCAATGCAAACACCGCGAACAGGAGCAATTCCCAGCGGGCACTGCGCAACCACAGTGGACGCGCACGGGATAGGGGTGTGTAGGGTTTCACAGCTGAGCAGATTCCATCAGCGGACAGATGACGATACAAAGCATGATCCGGCAGGCGGGGTCGTTCGAAGGTCAGCGCAATGAGCGCGACAGCATCGACACGTTGTCACGCCCGGCTTAGCGCTTTCTTAAAGGCGCTTCTGCAGAACAGCGTAATACATCCCGTCCAGATCGCCGTCGCCAGGCAGGATCTGCCAGCCAACCGCAGCAGCGCGGCCGATCGGCAGCGTGAACGCCACGGCTTGTGCGTCGGCTTGCGCGGCCAGCAGTTCGCCGACGATTGCCTCGTTCTCCGCGCGCAGCACCGAACAGGTGATGTAGACCAATCGCCCACCCGGCGCCAGCAGCGGCCACAGTGCTGACAGGATCCGGCGTTGCTGTTCGTGCATGGAAGCGATATCGCTCTCGCGACGATGCAGCCGTACATCCGGCCGCCGTCGCAACACACCGGTGGCCGAGCACGGCGCATCGATCAGGATGCGGTCGAACGGTTGGCGCTTCCACCAGCCGGCGGGCGCACCCGCATCACCGATTACCACCTTGGCATTCAGCCGCAGCCGCATCAGGTTCTGGCCGATGCGTTCGGCGCGTTTGGGGTCGGATTCCAGCGCGGTCAGATCGATTTCCGCGCGTTCGAGCAGGTGACAAGCCTTGCCGCCGGGTGCGGCGCAGGCATCCAGCACGCGTAGCCCATCGGTGAGATCGGCCAGATCGGCGGCTACTTGCGCGGCGCCGTCCTGCACGGCGAACGCGCCGTCCTCGAAGCCGGGCATGCGGGTGACGTCGGTACTATGTGGCAGCACCAGCGCGTCAGTCAGCCATGGATGGGCGGTTGCCTCATAGCCGGCGGCCTGCAACTTCTCGATCAGCGCCGACCGCTCACTGCGCTGGCGATTGACGCGCAGCATCAGCGGCGGTTCGCGGTTGTCGGCGGCCATCACTGCCTCGGCCTCGGCTGGCCAGTCGCGGGTCAGGGCGGCGGCCAGCCACGCCGGATGCGCGTGGCGGGTCTGTGGCTTGGCATCGAGTTTGGCCAGCAGGGTTTCGCGCTCACGCTGCCAGCGACGCAGCACCGCGTTGACCAGTCCGGCCAGCTGCGGCCGCTGCAAGGCGCGCGCGGCTTCGACCGTGGCTGCCACCGCCGCATAGTCCTGCAGCTGGAGAATTTCAAGCTGTACCAGGCCCAGTACCAGCAGTGCGTGGATGGCTGGATCCTTGTGGCGCAGGGGCTTTTCCAGCAGCCCGTCGATGGCGGCGTCGAAGCGCAGCCACCAGCGTGCGCCTTCGCTGAGTAGTGCCATCAACAGCGCGCGATCGCGTGGATCACGCAGCTTGGGTGCGTTGCGCTCCATGACGTCGCGCAGCGAGGCGCCGCGCATGGCGACTTCGGCCAGTGCCCTGGCAGCCAGTGCGCGGGTATCAGTGGTCATCGGGCGCGCAGCTCGGGTCGTGCGTTGAGATAGTCGACCGCGCCGATACGCTTGCCACCGGCGCGCTGCAACGCGGTGACGCGCAATGCGCCGGAGCCGCAGGCGAGGTCGATACCCTCGCGGCTGGCCGCCAGCACGCTGCCCGGGGCAGCATCGTGATCGAGTTCGATGGCGTGTGCGGCCCAGATCCGCAGTGGTTCGCCGGCGATTTCGCCTTCGGCGACCGGCCACGGATCGAAGGCGCGCACCTGGCGCTCCAATTCGAGCGCGGATCGGCTGAACGCGAGCTTCGCTTCGGCCTTGTCCAGCTTGTGCGCATAGACGACGCCGGCCTCGGCCTGAGCTTGGGCGACCAGCGATTCACCGGCCAGCAGCCGGGCCAGCCCTTCGGCGAGTGCTTCCGCACCCAGCACGGACAAACGATCGTGCAGCGACCCGCCGGTATCGTCGCGCGTAATCGGCGTGCGGCGTTCCAGCAGCACCGGGCCGGTGTCCAGGCCGGCTTCCATCTGCATCAGATCGACGCCGCTTTCGCTATCGCCGGCCAGGATTGCGCGCTGGATCGGCGCGGCCCCACGCCAGCGCGGCAACAGGCTGGCGTGCACGTTCCAGCAGCCGTGGCGCGGAATGGCCAGTACCTTGCGCGGCAGGATCAGGCCGTAGGCCACCACCACCAGCAAATTCGGCTGGTACGCCGCGAGCGCCTGCTGCGCCTCGGCAGATTTCAATGATTCGGGTTGTTCGACCGCGATGCCGGCTGCCAGTGCGGCCTGTTTGACCGGGCTGGGTGTCAGTTTGCGGCCACGGCCGGCCGGCCGGTCGGGTTGGGTATAGACGGCGACCACCTCGGCGCCGCTGTCACGGCACGCCTCGAGGCAGGGGACGGAAAACTCCGGGGTGCCCGCAAACACCACCCGCAAGGGCTGTCGGCTCAAGCCAGACCGACTCAGTGGCGAACTACTCAAGCACTAGCCGCCTGCTTGCGCTGCTTGTCCAACCGCTTGAGCAACAGCGCGCGCTTCAGCGAGGACAGGTAGTCCACAAACACCTTGCCGTCCAGATGATCGAGTTCGTGCTGGATGCACACCGCCAGCGGACCTTCGGCTTCGACGATGATCTCCTTGCCGTCAACGTCCTGCGCCCGGACCTTCACTTTCAGCGCGCGGGTCACATCGGCGTAAAGGCCGGGAAACGACAGACAGCCTTCCTGATAGACCTGCGAGCCGTCCTTTTCGATGATCTGGGCATTGATCAGCGCCAGCGGATGCTCGCGGTCATCGCTCATGTCGGCGACCAGCACCCGTTGGTGCACATCGACCTGGGTCGCGGCCAGCCCAACTCCATTGGCGGCGTACATGGTTTCAAACATATCCGCGACCAGCTGTTTGAGCTTGGCATCAAACGTGTGCACCGGCTCGGCACGGGTGCGCAGGCGGGGATCGGGGAATTCGAGAATGGATAGTTGGGACATGCTTTTCACCTCAGCGTCGAAAATGCGGGCGGCTTGGTAAAAATGCCACCCCGACGCGATCTAGAATGTTTCTCATTGTACGTCGGCAAGCATGCGAGTGCAGACGATTTTTGCCAACTGAGACCTGTTGCGCGTGTTAACCATTCGGTTACACTCGACCGAGCATCTGGGGAAGGGGGATTCCCGCTAATGATCAGAAAAATTATCGTGTTGCTGGCCGGCATGCTGGTCACCGTGGCCGTGTATGCGGCTGACGCGCAGCTCCGTGCCAATCATCCCGACAGTTACGTCGTGCGCCGCGGCGACACCTTGTGGGATATCTCCGCCAAATTCCTCTCCAAGCCGTGGCTTTGGCCGGAAATCTGGCAGGCCAACCCCCAGGTTCGCAATCCGCACCTGATCTACCCCGGTGACGTGCTCAACCTGTCCTTTATCAATGGACCGCGACTGACGCTGCAGCAACGAGTGCACGTCGAAAGCGAAGCCGTTCCGGCGATTCCGCTGTCCGAGTTGCGCATGTTCCTGAAGGAAATGCGGGTCATGGACTCGAACGCCGTCAGCGCCGCGCCGTATGTGGTGGGTCTTGAAGAAGGCCAGTTGCGCGGCACGGTTGGGCAGAACATCTACGTGCGCGGCCTGCAGGGTGCGCCAGGCCAGCGCTGGGCGATCGTGCGGCCGAGCCATGTATTTCGCGGTTACGACCAGGACGATCCGGAGAACGCCGATCTGGTTGGTCATGACCTGGACAGCGACGCCGCGATGGTCAGCTCGCCGTGGCACGAGGATTCCCGCGTCAGCACGCAGACGATGTGGTCTCACGACGACAACATCCATCACACCCGCGGTGACGACCTCGGGGTCGAGGTCACCGTGATTGGTACGGCCGAAACGCTGCGCATGGGCGATCCGTCCACCTTGCTGCTGCTCGGTTCGACCAGTGAAATCCGCAGCGGCGATCGCATCATGCCGATCGATGACGCGCCGTACGACGCCTACTACTACCCGCATGCGCCGAAGTCGGTGCCGAAGAACGCCCGCGTCATCGCGTTTGCCGATGCGCTGGCCGCCGCCGGCTCACGCCAGGTGGTGGTGTTGTCGATCGGTTCCAAAGACGGCGTCGACAACGGCCAGACCTATTCGATGTATGAGCCGGGCACAAACATTCACGACGACGTGGCCAGCAATAGCTGGAGGCGCGACCTCGGCGAGCGGGTCACATTGCCGGATGAGTACGTTGGGCATGTGATGGTGTTCCGCACCTTCGACCGGGTCAGCTACGGTTTGATCATGGATGGCCTGCGCCCGATAGAAAAAGGCGACCGTCTGCGCATGCCGGAGTAATCGATCGGCAACACCGATCGGCGATACTCCCTCAGTATTTCCCTACAGCACGGCGCGGTCATCACCGCGCCGTTTCTGTTTGTACCCAGTCCGTAAACTGCAACGCATGAACGACATGGATGAACTTCGGGCGTGGCTGATTGCCTTGCGTACCCCCGGCCTCGGCCCGGCTGGCCTGCGCGAGCGGCTGGATGCAGCCCAGGGTGATATTGGGCGCGCGCTGACACACCTGCAGGCTTACCCGGCGCCGCTCGGCGAACCGGCGCGGGCATGGCTGGATCGGCCTGACGAGGCGCGGTTGGCGGCTGACATGGCTTGGCTGGCTGAGCCGGGCCATCGGTTGTTGCGCTATACAGAGGCGGATTTTCCGCCGCAACTGGAAAATATTCCGACGCCGCCGGCGGCGCTGTTCGTGGTCGGCGATGCGAGCCTGCTGCTGTATCCGCAGGTGGCGATTGTCGGCGCACGCAACGCCAGCGCCGCCGGACTGGCGCATGCCCGCACGTTTGCCTGTGCGCTCGCGCAGGCCGGGTTCGCGATCACCAGCGGCATGGCGGACGGCATTGACGGCGCCGCCCACACGGCGGCGCTGGACGCCGGTGCCATCACGCTGGCCGTGGTCGGCACCGGACCGGACCGGGTGTACCCGCGCAAGCATCACGCGCTGGCGCAGCGGATCGCTGCGAACGGCGCGATGATCAGCGAGTTTGCGCCGGGTACGGCGGCGCGGGCCGATCATTTTCCACGACGCAACCGAATCATTTCCGGGCTGGCGCTGGGTACGCTGGTGGTCGAGGCTGGCCTGCAATCCGGCTCCCTGATCACCGCACGGCTGGCCGGTGAGCAGGGTCGGGAGGTATTCGCGCTGCCCGGTTCCATCCACAATCCGCTCGCCCGTGGTTGCCATCGCCTGATCCGTGACGGGGTGCAGCTAGTGGAGAGTCCCGCCGAGATTATCGAGACATTGGCGCCGGCAACGCGCATGCTTGGCGGCGAACTGGCTGCCCGGCTGTCGGCGAAAACCGACATTCAGGGGACTCGGGTACTGGCTACAAACAGTAATGCCGTTGCTTCAAAGGGCGGTCAGCTTGGTCGGAAGATCCTGAAACTAGCAGATTATGGGACGTTATTGGCCATGAATCGGCGACGTTTGACGAACTTGTCTCGCGTACCGGAAGCTCGGCAGCGGCGCTATCGGGGATCTTGTTGATGCTGGAGCTGGAGGCAAGGGTTGAGAGTCTGCCAGGCAACCGCTACCAACGATTGCCGGACTGAGCGACGCGCTTTGTCCGGCGCCTTCGCCAGATCTCGGGCTTGACAGTCGTTGGCGCGGCGTGGTTTCAACTATATATAGATGTCCGGCGCAGCAAGCGCCGGTGGTTCGCTTCTGGAAATCCAGCTTCATGGCAAAAAACCTGCTCATCGTCGAATCACCGGCCAAGGCCAAGACGATCAACAAATACCTCGGCAAGGACTTCCAGGTCCTCGCCTCCTACGGTCACGTGCGTGACCTGAAACCGAAGGAGGGCGCGGTCGATACCGAGCACGGTTTCACCATGTCCTACGAGGTGATCGAGCGCAACGAGAAGCACGTCGACGCGATCGCCAAGGCAGCCAAGGCAGCCGACGACATCTATCTGGCGACCGACTTGGATCGCGAAGGCGAGGCGATCTCCTGGCACATCAGCGAGATCCTCAAGGAGCGCGGTCTTACCGAAGGCAAGCGCATGCACCGCGTGGTGTTCTCCGAGATCACCCCGAAGGCGATCAAGGCCGCGGTGGCCAGCCCGCGTCAGCTGTCGCACGACCTGGTCGATGCACAGCAGGCGCGTCGCGCTCTCGACTATCTGGTAGGTTTCAACCTGTCGCCCGTGCTGTGGCGCAAAGTGCAGCGCGGTCTGTCTGCTGGCCGCGTGCAGTCGCCGGCCTTGCGCATGATTGTCGAGCGCGAAGAAGAGATCGAGGCGTTCAACGCTCGTGAATACTGGACCGTCGAGGCTCAGCTGAAGCACGCGGAAGGTGACTTCACCGCGCGCCTGAGCAAGCTCAACGGCAAGAAATTCGAGCAATTCGACCTCACCAACGAAGTCGATGCCCACGCTGCGCGCGATGCGCTGAAGCAGGCTGCCCGCGGCCGTCTCACTGTCAGCGATGTTGGCTCCAAGGAACGCAAGCGCCGCCCGGCAGCGCCGTTCACCACCTCGACCTTGCAGCAGGAAGCCGCGCGCAAGCTCGGTTTCACCACCAGCCGCACGATGAAAGTGGCGCAGGGTCTGTACGAAGGCGTGGCACTCGGCGACGAGGGCAATGTCGGCCTCATCACTTACATGCGTACCGACTCCACCATGCTCGGTGATGATGCATTGGCGGAGTTGCGCGAGCTGATCGCGCGCGATTTCGGGACCAAGGCACTGCCGGACGCCCCGCAGGTCTACAAGACCAAGTCGAAGAACGCCCAGGAAGCGCATGAAGCGATCCGTCCGACCTCGGCCATGCACACGCCGAAGTCGGTCGCCGCGTTCCTCAACGACGACCAGCGCAAGCTCTACGAACTGATCTGGAAGCGCACCGTCGCCTGCCAGATGATCCATGCGACGCTGAACACCGTTTCGGTGGAGTTCGCCGTGCGTGATGTGGCCGGCGGCGATGCGTCGTTCCGCGCCACCGGTACCACCGTGATCGATCCGGGCTTTCTCGCTGTATACGAGGAAGGTCGCGACCAGAAGACCGCCGAGGACGACGACGAAGGCCGTCGCCTGCCGCGACTCACCGTAGGCGAGCAGGTACCACTGCACGACATTGCCGCCGACCAGCATTTCACCGAGCCACCGCCGCGCTACTCCGAAGCGAGCCTGGTCAAGGCGCTGGAAGAACACGGCATCGGCCGACCCTCGACTTACGCCAGCATCATCCAGGTGCTGCAGAACCGCGAATACGTGTATCTCGACAGCCGTCGTTTCAAGCCGAGCGACGTCGGCCGCGCCGTCAGCAAGTTCCTCACCGCGCATTTCACCCGCTACGTCGACTACGACTTCACCGCGAAGATGGAAGACGAGCTCGACGCGGTCAGTCGTGGCGAGGAGGCCTGGGTGCCGCTGATGGAGCGCTTCTGGCTGCCGTTCAAACAGCAGGTGGACGAGAAAACCGAGTCGGTCGACCGCAACGAGGCGACTGGCGCGCGCGAACTGGGAACCGATCCGAAAACCGGCAAGCCAGTGTCGGTGCGACTGGGTCGCTACGGACCGTTCGTGCAGATCGGTACCAAGGAAGACGAGGACAAACCAACCTTCGCCAGCCTGCGCACTGGCCAGAGCATGCATACGATCACCATGGTCGATGCGATGGAGCTGTTCAAACTGCCGCGCAAGCTGGGTCAGGCAGAAAACGGTGACGAGGTCAGCGTGGGCGTGGGCCGCTTCGGCCCGTTCGTGAAGCAGGGCAGCACCTATGCCTCGCTCAAGGCCGAGGACGACCCGTATACGATCGAGTTGCCGCGCGCGCTGCAGGTCGTGCAGGAAAAACTGGAGATGCTGGCGAACCGGCTGATCCTCGATTTCGGCAACGGTGTGCAGGTGTTGAACGGTCGCTACGGTGCGTACATCACTGATGGCGAGAAGAACGCGCGCATCCCGAAGGAGCAGGAGCCAAAGGAACTGACCGAGGCGCAGTGCATCGAGCTGCTCGCTGCCGCGCCGGTGCGCAAGGGCGGGCGCTTCGGCAAGAAGACGGCCTCCAAGAAAACCGCTGCCAAGAAGACGGCAACCAAGAAGGTCGCTGCCGAAAAAGCGCCTGCGGTGAAGAAGGCGGCCGCAAAGAAAACCGCCAAGAAAGCTGCCAGCAAGAAGACAGCGGCCAAAAAGGCCACTGCCAAAAAGGTGGCGGCCAAGAAGGCCGTGGCAAAGAAAGCCGAGGCCTGAATGCTGCGGCGCTTCACGCTTGCCGAACTCGATGATGCCGCCACGTTGCTGCGAGACGGCGGCGTGCTGGCCTATCCGACCGAAGCGGTGTTCGGCCTCGGCTGTGATCCGCATGATCGCGCCGCGTTCGAGCGGGTATTTGCGCTGAAGCAGCGACCGCCGGCCCAGGGCGTGCTGTTGATTGCGGCGGACTTTGCGCAAGTCGAACGCTACATCGAGCTTGCCGCGGTACCGGCCGATGCCATGCGGCGGGTGCAGGCGAGCTGGCCGGGCCCGAATACCTGGATTTTCCCACGATCGGCGGCCGTGCCGGCCTGGGTGGCCGGTGGGCATGCCGGCATCGCGTTGAGGGTCACCGCGCATGAACCGGCTGCCGCCTTGTGCCGGGCGTTCGGCGGCGCCCTGGTTTCGACCAGTGCCAACCCGCACGGCCAACCGCCGGCACGCTCGGCGGAGGCCGTGGCGGCTTGTTTCGGCGACGAGCTGGACGGCCTGCTCGACGCCCCGTTGGGCGCCCAGGCCACGCCCACGGTGATCCGTGACGCGCTCTCAGGCGCTATCATCCGGGCGTAAGTGTCCGAGGGGAGCGCGCTGGATCAGAGTTGCCGTACCGGCAATCTGAACTGCAGCGTGACGGCAACTTATGCCATTCACGCCGCCGTTCATCCATGGCGGCGATGCTATCCCTCGGAGCGAAGAAGCGGACCCCGGGAGATAGCGGCTTGGCCATTGTTTACGACACCTACCAGCGCGAGGCACGGCCGCAGCTATCCCTGCTGAGCGCGGCTGATCCGAGCCGCGTGCTGGCATGGCGCGACGGCGAAGCGATCAGCGCCGCGCAGTTTCTCGCTCATGTGCACGCGGTGGCGGACGTCCTGCCGACGGCCGCGGCCGCGGTAAACCTGTGTGAGGATCGCTACGCGTTCCTGGTGGCGTTCTGCGCCATCGCGGTGCGCGGCCAGATCAACCTGCTGCCCTCTTCCCGCGCACCGCAGGCCGTGGAAGAGGTATTGGCGACTCATCCGGGCTCTTATGCGGTGGGTGAACAGAACCTTGTGCCGGCGCCGCCAGGCTATCGACAGCTGCCGTCGCTGAAAGCCACGCCAGCGCTTGGAGTGGATGCGGTATGGCCGCTGATCCCTGCCGATCAGGTCGTCGCGATCGGCTACACCTCGGGCTCAACCGGCACCCCCAGCGCAAACCTGAAGACCTGGCAAAACTTCGTTGCCAGCAACGCCGGCAACCTGGCGATGCTGCACGCGGCGGTCGGGCCACGTTTTGAAGTGGTCGCCACCGTACCGCCGCAGCACATGTACGGGCTGGAGATGTCGGTGCTGTTGCCGCTGCTCGGCGGCGGCGTGGGTGTACACGCCGGGCGGCCGTTCTTCCCCGCCGATGTCGCGGTCGCGCTGGCCGAAGTACCCGCGCCGCGCGTGTTGGTGACCACGCCGGTGCACTTGCGCGCGCTGGTCGAATCCGGCGTCGAGTTGCCGCCGATCGCGGCGATGCTTTCGGCCACCGCGCCGCTGCCGGTCGAGCTGGCTCGTGCCGCCGAGCAATGCTTTGCTGCACCGGTGCTGGAAGTGTTTGGTTCCACCGAGACCTGTGTCGTGGCCAGTCGCCGCCCCACGCTGGAGGAGGACTGGTCGCTCTACACCGGTGTCGTCCTGCATCCGCAACCCGATGGCACCTCGGTCGTCGCACCGCAACTGGCGGCCCCGGTCACGTTGGCCGACATCGTCAATCTGTCGGCGGACGGCCGCCGTTTCCGCCTGCGCGGGCGTCAGGCCGACATGCTGGAGATCGCCGGCAAGCGTGCTTCGCTCGGCGACCTCAGCCGCCGCCTGCTGGCGATTCCCGGGGTGCAGGACGGCGTTGTGTTTCAGCTGGATGGCGCCGATGCCCTGGGTGTGCATCGCATTGCCGCGCTGGCGGTGGCGCCAGGGCTGGACGAGCACGCGATCCTGGATGCGCTGCGCCGCGCGATCGATCCGCTGTTTCTCCCTCGTCCGCTGCGCCTGGTCGACGCGCTGCCACGCAATGAGACCGGCAAGCTGCCACGCGCAGCGCTGCTTGCCCTGCTTCAATAAAGCCAGGCGCTTCTTGCGTTCGCCTCCTCTCCCCCTGGGGAGAGGATAGAGGTGAGGGGTGGGTGCTCGCCTTGTTGCTGATCAAAGCGCGCCTTGATGCGAAAGCCCCGCAAGATTGGCCCCCACCCCGGCCCTCTCCCCGCAGGGGAGAGGGGGGCAGCCTCGCGCTGCGCAAACCCTGACCAGCCTCTACAATGGCGAGCTGCGCCGACCCGGGCGCGTCCCCTGGTAGTGGAGCAAGCATGAAAGTTCTCGTCATCGGCAGCGGAGGGCGCGAGCACGCGCTGGCGTGGAAGCTCAGGCAGTCCCCGCAGGTCAGCGAAGTGATCGTGGCGCCCGGCAATGCTGGTACGGCGCACGAGCACGGTGTGCGCAATGTGGACGTCGCGGCGAATGACATCGATGGTCTGCTCAAGCTGGCGAAGGCCGAGAAGATCGGATTGACCGTCGTTGGCCCGGAAGTGCCGCTGGTCGCGGGCGTGGTCGATCGCTTCCGGGGCGCGGGGTTGCGCATCTTCGGGCCGCGCGCGATCGCTGCGCAGCTGGAAGGATCCAAGGCGTTCGCCAAGGATTTCCTGCATCGCCACAACATTCCCACCGCGCGCTATGCGGTGTTCACCGAATTGAATGCAGCGTTGGCCTATGTGCGCCAGCACGGCGCGCCGATCGTGATCAAGGCTGATGGTCTGGCCGCCGGCAAGGGTGTCGTGGTTGCGCTGACCAAAGCCGACGCGGAGCTGGCGTTGCACGACATGCTCGGTGCGCACAGTTTCGGTGACGCCTCCGCGCGGGTAGTGATCGAGGAATTCCTCGAAGGTGAAGAGGCCAGCTACATCGTGATGAGCGACGGCAGCCATGCACTGCCGATGGCGAGCAGCCAGGATCACAAGCGTCGCGACGAAGGCGATCTCGGTCCCAATACCGGCGGCATGGGTGCCTATTCACCAGCGCCGGTGGTCACGCCCGAAGTCGAGCAACGCATCCTCAAGGAAGTCATCGAGCCAACCCTGCACGGGATGGCGGCCGAGGGTGCCCCGTTCATGGGCTTCCTCTATGCAGGGCTGATGATCGACAAGAGCGGCGCACCCAAGGTGATCGAGTTCAACGTGCGCTTTGGCGATCCGGAAACCCAGCCGATCATGATGCGGTTGAAATCCGACCTGGTCGACCTGATCGACGCCGCGCTGGACGGCCGTCTGGAACACACCACGGCACATTGGGACGCGCGTCCTGCGATAGGCGTGGTCATGGCGGCGGGTGGTTACCCCGGCCGGGTGCGTGGTGATGATGTGATCGACGGCCTCGATGCGCCGGTCGATCGTGACGTGAAGATTTTTCACGCCGGCACGCGGCTCGACAGCCAGGGCCGCGCCGTCACGGCCGGCGGACGCGTGTTGACGGTCTGCGCGCTGGGCAAGGACATCGCGGCTGCACGCGAGAACGCCTACGCCGCGGCCAGCAAGATCCACTACGAAGGCGCGTTTTGCCGCCGCGACATCGCACACCGTGCGTTGCGGCGGCCCTGAGTCATTCCGCGCACGCTCGTTGCGGTGCGGATAATCTGGCGGGCGGCCATGGAGGCCGGAAACTGGTGTACGCCGGGCCCGGACGAGCGTACGCCTGCGCATGGATAGGGCGTCAGTTGGGTTGACTTTTCGAGCACGCTATTTTTGGGCTATGCTTCGAGCTTCCCCCGCGAAAAAGACGTGGCGCAGTGCGCCTGACGACTTTCGTGTTTGTTTTCACGTTGATGAGGTTTTCCCATGCGCAAGATGGTTTTGTCGCTGATGTCGGTAGCAGCCATGGCTATGGCCGGCTGCAACAGTCCTTCTCCTTCACCTCAGACAGACGCTGGTACGTCTGCGCCGCAGGCGGCAGCTACGGCTGCTGCTGCCGCCGCCGCGCCCGCGAATGAGGTGAGCGGCACCATCTCGTTGCGCGACCCGGCTCCCCAGCTGTCGCCGAATGCAACGCTGGTCGTCAACCTGGTCGATGTGTCCGCCAGCGCCGTTGGTTCAGCGCCACTGGCGAGCAAGACGGCTCCAGCCGGTTCGTTTCCGCAGCAGTTCCAGCTGACGTTCAATCCGGCCAACGAGAAGGCGGATGATATCTACGTGGTGCAGGTCACCCTGACCGATGGTGACCGTCACTATGTGATGCCGATCCAGGCACCGGTGCTGACCAAGGGCGCCAAGAACGTGGTGTCGATCCAGCTGATGGCTGAGCAGACGCCGGGCGAGAAAGTTCTCGCCGCGTTTACCGATGTGCAGAAGCAGATTGGCGGCATGAAGGTCAGCAACGGTACCAAGCTCGAAGCAAACATTTCACGCGGCTGGCAGGTGTTCCGTCAGGCTGGCGACGTGAAGTTCATTCGCGAACTGGTGGACGCCGGAGACAAGGGTTTCACCAGCACCGACTACGCGTACAAGAACGGCAATCCATGGGCCGTGGTGCAGCAGACGAAAGCGAACAAGGATGCCAAGCCCAGCGCGATCGACCGTGCCGGCTGGGATGACAGCGGCGCGTTGGTGCTGAAGCAGCATCAGGTGGGCAATGATGTGCAGGTGCTCGATGACGGCACCGCCGCGAGCCTGCACAAACAGGCGCTGACCATTTTGAACCTGGCGACCGGCGGCAAGAACAAGTAAGCCGTCCGGCAAGATCGAACAACAGAAAGGCCGTCCGGTTCCGGACGGCCTTTCTGTTGCGTGCCGCTTCAATCAGAAGCTGACTTTTACACCGATGTTGACGCTGTCGTATTGCTGGCTGTTGTCATTGAAACGGCCGCTGTAGCCGATCCAGCTGGTCACGCTGGAGCTGAGCTTGGCGGTCAGGCCGATGTCGG
>Ga0302302_1000378_pt1 | contig 27055 bp, 26 predicted proteins | sample III_Palsa_E1_3_FD_198766 | JGI IMG/M metagenome (GOLD analysis project Ga0302302, IMG submission 198766) | Peat permafrost microbial communities from Stordalen Mire near Abisko, Sweden - III_Palsa_E1_3 | ecosystem: Environmental > Terrestrial > Soil > Palsa > Peat permafrost | place: Sweden...
CGCGGCTATAGCCGAGGTTGACGGAGTAGCCGAGCCAGGGGCTGAAGGTTTGGCGGAGGGTGCCGAGTACGCCGGCGGAGGGAGCGGTGCCCTGCAGGGTGTAGGCATAGAGCTGGCCGGTCCGGTCGATCGTGAGTAGCGAAGAGGCGCCGAGGGAGAGGGAGGTTTGCGGGTGGAGTTCCTTGCGGCAGGGCATGGGCTTATGGGTGGGCGATGGGTTTGATTGCGTGGTGAGGGCGGTGCAGGGAGGCCCGGCAACGTTGCGAGGCGTCGGAGTTTGGGCGAGCGCGAGGGCGCAGATGAGGGAGGCAGCGAGGGCCAGGCCGATGATGCGAAGGGATTTTTGGGCGCGAGGGGTCATTGGAATCTCGAGGTGGCGTTGTTGGTGGGAAGCGAGAGGTGGCCTATTCTTCGCGGGTTGGGTGGAAGCGATAGGTGAGACCGAGGACGGGCTGATTGCTGAAGGTGAGGTTGCCAGCGGTGGGAATGTCGAAACCGGTGGCGATGTAGGCGGGCGGGCTCTTGTAGAGCAAGGCCCGATAGCCGGCGTGAAGGGACCAGTGCCTGGTTAGGGCGAGGTCTGCGGAGATGCCGAAGACGGCCGTGGAGCGAAGAACGTTGCCAACGCCGAGGGCCGAGTTGGGATTGGTGGGATGAAAAGCGAGGACGCCGGCGCCGGCCTCGGCATAGGTGGAGACCTGACGGTGCCGCGGGCCGCGAACTACATAGGTCGCGGAAAGCTCGTACGCATTTTGAGGAACGGTGATGCCGGCGGATCCACCAGATGGCGGCGAGTAGGTGTATTCGAAGGTGGGCTCGGAGTGAGTTGCCGTGATTCGATAACCGAGCCATGAACGGAACTGTTGATGAAAGGAAGCGAGTACGCCGACGGTTGGACTCGCTGTTTGAGAGTAAGGGGTTATGACTTCGGAGGAACCAGCACCGGTTGTAGTGGTGAAGGATCGGACGGGCGTGAAGTTACCCAACGCGGCGAGGGTGACGTCGGTGGTGCGATCGTAGTGAGGGCGAGGGGAGGGATGGGTTCGGTTGAGCCCGGCTGGAGCGGGAGGGCTGGAGGGCTGTTGGTTTGAAGCGATGCTGGTGCCTAACGGCGAGACGGCTGCTGGCGGTGGGGCGATCATGGGTTGGGTAGGCGCGGGGTGGTCGGGAGTGGGCTGGCTCGCGGAAGGATTTGCGGGGCTTGAGGTGGCGACTTGGGATGGTGGTTGATTCAGAACCGGCACGCGGCCAACCAGTTTGGGGGATACGGAATGCTCGGGAGGTATCACCCGACCAAGCTGTACTGACTCAGCGGGAACTAAAGGTGCGGAATGGATGGGAGAGGTGAAAGGTGGGGTTGTTGTGGCGATTGTGGCTGGAGTAGTTGGAGGGGTGTGATGGAGCGCGAAGAGGATGGCGGCGGCAATAGCGGAGCCGGCGAGGGTTGGGATCGCCCAGCGGGTGAAGAGAGCGTGGGGAAAGAGGCTGCGGGGGACGGCCGTTGGAGGAACGCGGACGGGAAGCGAATTGCGCAGGGCGAGCCAGTGGCGCTCGAGCGCGGCGGTGTCGAGGGGGAGGGCGGCTTCGTGTTTCGGAAAGGCGCGGAGGGTGGCGGCGATGGCGAAGGATTCGGATTGGAGGGCAGAATTGGTGTGAAGGACGCGGTGAACGGCACGCTCCTGGGGAGAGGAGAGCTCGTGGAGGTGGAAGGCGATGAGGTCGTCCTGATCGATGGCGTGGCCGGCGTCGTTGTCGGGGTTTATGTCGAAGGGAGTCATTGGGAATCCTTGGTGCGCGCTGCGGAGTTGAAGGCGACGGAGGGTATGGGAGGCGAGGGTGCGAGTTCCCGGCGAAGTTTGGCGACGGCTCGGAAGATGGCCTGCTTGGCGGAGTTGGCGGGGACGCCGAGAGCGTCGGCGATGATTTGGATGGATTGGTCTTCCATGTGGCGGAGGATGAAGGCAGTGCGTTCCATGGGGGTGAGGGTGAGCATGGCGCGCTCGCGGCGGCGGAGGGCTTCGGAGTTGAGGAGCGCGGCTTCGGGGGTGGGGCCGTGGGATACGGCGATATTTTCGGACGGGGCGCCGGGCTCGATGGTGACGGCGTTCCAGGCGAGATCGCGGGAGCGGCGTTCGACGAGATTGAGGGAGCAGTTCATGGCGATGCGGTAGACCCAGGTGCCGAAGGCGGATTGTTCGCGGAAGCCGGGGAGCTTTTTGTAGGCGAGGAGGAAGGCTTCCTGTGCTGCCTCTTCGGCGTCGACGGCGTTGCCGGTTACGCGGTAGGTCATGCGAAGAACGGTGGGAAGGTGACGGTCCATGAGCACGCGAAAGGCGTCTCGATCGCCGGCGAGTACGCGCCGGATCGCGTCTTGCTCAATATTTCCCATTCGCGAGGTTAGACAAACAGGTGTCCCAACGGTTAGGTTGCGGGATGAAAATAAAAAGCCCGCCTGGTGGCGGGCTTTGTGGTGTGTGGCTGAGGGTGGGATTTAGGTAAGGGTGGCGTCGAGGGTAATTTCGGCGGATTTTAGGAGGCGGGAGATGGGGCAGCCGTCTTTAGCTTTCTTGGCAAGCTCGTCGAACGCGCTCTTCTCGATGCCGGGGATGGTGGCGTGGGTGCTGAGGTGGATTTTGGTGATGGTAGGGCCGTCGTCGGTAGTTTCCATGGTGACGGTGGCGGTGGTTTCGATGGTGCTGGGCGGGTGCTCGGCGGAGGTGAGCTGGGAGCTGAGGGCCATGGTGAAGCAGCCAGCGTGGGCGGCGGCGATGAGCTCTTCGGGGTTGGTGCCGGCGCCGTCTTCGAAGCGGGTGTGGAAGCTGTACGGGGTGTCGTTGAGGACGTGGCTTTGGGTGGTGAGGGCGCCTGTGCCCTTTTTTAGGTCGCCATGCCAAACTGCCGATGCGCTGCGTTCCATCGTGAATCTCCTTGGGGGCGAGCTTGCCGCCTGAAGGTACGATGCGGCGGAAGGATGGGAGGTTGGGATAAATGAGACGGCCTGCCGCGAGGCAGGCCGTTGTGTTGCAGAGAAAGGGTTTGGTTAGAGGAGGGTGGCGTCGAGGGTGATTTCGGCGGCGGCGAGGAGGCGGGAGATGGGGCAGTTGGCCTTGGCGCCGGCGGCGACTTCGTCGAACTTTGCTTTGTCGATGCCGGGGACTTCGGATTTATTGACGAGGTGGATCTTGGTGACGGTGGGGCCAGTGGGAAGCATCTCGAGGGTGACGATGGCGTCGGTTGCGACGGAGGTGGCGGTGTGGCCGGCTTTGGAGAGCTCGTTGGCGAAGGCCATGGTGAAGCAGCCGGCGTGGGCGGCGGCGATGAGCTCTTCGGGGTTGGTGCCAGTGCCTTCTTCGAAGCGCGAATGGAAGCTGTACTGCGCGTTGTCGAGGGTCTTGCTTTGCGTGCTGATGGTGCCCTTGCCGGTTTTGAGGTCGCCGTTCCAGAGGGCGGATGCTTTGCGGTCCATGATGTTCTCCTGTCGAACTGATAGCTAATGATGCGTTGCGGTGATGCTCGCACCAGCTTCGATTTTAGGCCTAGGAGGCGTGGAGATAGATGAAGCGACCGAGAAAGAGGAGGGCTAGGAGGTAGAGCATCCAGTGCTGGCGGCGGGCGCGGCCGGTGGCGATTTCGAGGACGGCAAAGCTGATGAGGCCGAAGCTGAGGCCGGTGGCGATGGAGTAGGTGAGGGGGATGGTGATGAGTGTGAGGAAGGCGGGGATGGCGATGCGCGCTTCGTTCCAGTCGATGCTGGAGATGCCGGCGACCATGAGCGCGCCGACGAGGATGAGGGCGGGGGAGGTGGCGAAGTCGGGGATAGCGCCGACGATGGGGGCGATAAAGATGGCGAGGAAGAAGAGGATGCCGGTGGTGATGGCGGTGACGCCGGTGCGGCCTCCGGCGGCGACACCGGCGGAGGACTCGATATAGCTGGTGACGGTGGAGGTGCCGGCGAGGGCGCCGACGACGGTAGAGGTGGCGTCTGCGAAGAAGATTTTGTCGAGGCGAGGGATGGTGTGGTCGGCGGCTATGAGGCCGGCACGTTCGGTGACGGCGACTAGCGTGCCGATGTTGTCGAAGAGGTCGACGAAGAGGAAGACGAAGATGATCTCGAAGGCGTTGAGGTGGAGAGCGCCGCGGATGTCGAGGTGGAAGGCTGTTGCGCGGATGGCGAGGGGGTTGAATGTCGACGGCTGGTATTTGACTTGATGGAGGAGGATGCCGAGAGCGAGGGTGCCGAGGACTCCGATGAGCATGGAGGCTTTGACCTTGTAGGCCTGGAGGATGGCGATGAGGAGGATGCCGAAGATGGCGAGCTGGGTGGCGTGGGCGTGGAGGTCGCCGAGAGCTACGGTGGTGGCGTTGCTGCGAACGATGATGCCGGAGTTGACGAGGCCGATGAAGGCGATGAAGAGGCCGATGCCTCCTGCGACTGCGGCATGGAGCTCGTGGGGGATGGCGGCGACGAGGCGTTGACGGATGCCTCCGATGGTGAGGAGAAGGAAGATGATGCCGGAGATAAAGACGGCGCCGAGAGCTGTCTGCCAGGGAACGCCCATGCCTTTGACGACGGTGTAGGTGAAGTAGGCGTTGAGGCCCATGCCGGGGGCGAGGGCGAGGGGGTAGTTGGCGAGGGCGCCCATCATGATGGAGCCAAAAGCCGCGCAGAGGCAGGTGCTGGTCGTGACGGCGGCGAGAGGCATGCCGGTTTGCGAGAGGATCGCGGGGTTCACGAAGATGATGTAGGCCATCGTGATGAAGGTGGTGAGGCCGGCGAGGAGTTCCGTGCGCCAGGTGGCCTGGTGCTCGGCGAATTTGAAGTAGGCTTCCGTGCGTTCAATAAAGCTTGAGCGGGATCTCATGCGCGGAGGAGGTCCTTCGAGTGAAAAAAATTTGTGCGGCTGTGGGAACAGGATACCTGAGAGGAAATTGCTACTCCGGGCTGGCCGGGTGGGCGGAAAGATCTTTGTAGGTGGATCCAGTCTCGCCACCATAAAAAGCGCCGATGCGGCTGTTGAAGGTGAGTCTCGCGAGGGCGGCGGTTTGATAGGGGTACGTGCCCTGGAGGGAGAGCACTCCTGCTACGACGGCCTCATCCGCGCCTTCCACAAGGCTGAGGCGTAGGGCGTAGTTCTCGATTGCGGCCTCGACCCGGCTGAGTTGAAGGAGCAGGTCGTCGCGGTGCGCGACGGTGAGAGTGGAGATGGTAGGGGTGCTGTAGTCGAAGTTCGCACGACTACATTCCGCGAGGAACAAGCGGATGGTCTCGTACATCTCATCTTTGTCGTGAATCGCTTCTTCGGCGTTGAAGTCGATGCGAGAGTAGAGGCCGGCTTGATCCGACGGCAGGAGTGCGACTAGGCCGGCAGCTTGTGCCGTAATCCAAGTGCTGCGCGAGACCGAGACAAAGATGGCAGAGCCACCGCGCGGCGTGGCGCCCGGGACCGAGACGGTCATGCCGGATACCTTTGCTGACGAGAGGGCAGCCTGCAGCGATTGGATGTACGCGCGTTGGTTCTGCAAGCGGAGCAGGGACTCGCGGATGACGGGCAGATTGCGCTCAGCTTCCGCGCGCATGTGCTCGGTGACCTCGTCACGTTGATGACGATGATGGATGGCCTCGACGGATTGCTCGAGGCCGCGGCGATGAGGAGACCGAGGACGATGGTGGCGATGTGGATGAAGAAGTCGCGCCAGGTGTGAGTGGGTTCGTGGGTGGGTGGACGTCGAGCATGGGGACTCCGAGTGATTGAGAGAAGTGTAACGGAGGACGGCGTAGACATCTGAAGTCTCAGAACAGGGTGACTTCTATTTTGCGGCGAAGGTGCATCGCAATTCGGGGTTCGCTTTCTGGCTTTCAGTGTAGAGGGCAAAGAAGCGCTTGAGCTCGATCGCGTCGCTCAGGCGGAGTGGTGAAGATATATTGACTGTTGGCGTCATAGGCGACCAGGCCCCGCAGAAGATCTCGCGAGCGACCGGCGACGAGCCGGAGGTTGTCCACGACGAGCGCACGTTGTGCCGGATTGAGGCTGGAGAGATCAAGGCCCCCGGTGGGGTCTCCGTGGCACGGCCGGTAATTGTCTGTTCGAGCGACGCGTAGGCTGCGCGAAGTTGACCCAGAGAGCTGCTATTTGACACGAAGGTTGCATTCTCCAGTTGGGCTAGCTCTTCCAACCAGTTTTGCTTGCCGGCTGTAAGCAGACTGGCTGCACCATTTGCTTTGGCTGTCTGCCACACACCTGCGTTCGGCTGAAAGACTTCTCCGCTCGGCTGGCGATGTAAAGTGAGTCGCCCGGTAGGTCCGGCATTCTTGATCGCAATTGCGTCATGCAGAGCCCAGGCCATGATGCTCTTGACGAAGGTGATGTCGTCCTTGAGGTAACCGCTGTTCTCGTCGTTGTCTCGTTTTAGCGACTCTTCGAGTTCATGGCGTTGATGGCGGTGGTGGATGGCCTCGACCGTTTGTTCGAGGCCGACGGCGATGAGGAGGCCGATGACGATGGTGACAATGTGGGTGAAAAGTCACGCCAGGAGTGCGTGGCGGCGTGGGGGTGGGTGGACGTCGAGCATGGGGTGGCTCCGGGTGGGATGGATTAGTGGGCGGTGTCCGTGGCGGGAGCTGGTGACGGAGAGGATTCGGAGGGCGGAGGAAATTTTGCGAGAAGCGCGTCTGTGCCGCCCTGCCAGTAGGTGGATTGCGCGTCGTAGATGGTGCGAATGTTCTGTTCGTCGGAGGTAGAGCCGTGCAGGACTGCCCACTCGATTCCGTAAAGGAAGACGTTCATGTTGATGTTCTGTTCGCTGATGGCCATGTTGTCGCCGACGGTGGCGCGGATATCCTGCATTTCCGCGGGATTGACCAGCGAGAGATCGTATTGACGCTGATTAACCTGGCGAACGAACGCTTGCGCGCTGGTGGTGTCGGCCACTGCGGGAAGCATGACGGACGTGGCCTTCTGATAGGAAGCGTTGGAGGGCTCGAGGCGGTCAACGGCCATTTGCACGAGGCTGTAGACGCGGACGTAACGCTGGGCGTCGGCACGCGGAAGGAGGTCGAGGGTACCGCTCTGTTGGGCGACGGTCCACACGGCGTAGGCGGGTTTGACGTAGCGGTACGCCTCCGAGTTCCTGGCAAGGATGAGGGAGGCGGGGGTGCGGTGTTGCTGGGCAGCGCGCAGCAGTTCGGCGAACTGCGCGGCGTCGAGATCGCGTCGATTTTCTGAGACAAGGATGTTCTGGAGGGCGATGTTTATGTTGCGGAGGCCTTCTGTGCGGAGGTCGGCTTCGAGCTGGTGGCGCTGATGACGATGATGCAGGGCCTCGACGGATTGCTCGAGGCCGATGGCGATGAGCAGGCCAATGCAGATGGTGGCGATGTGGATGAAGAAGTCGCGCCAGATGTGGGTGGATTGGTGGGGCGGGTGGACGTCTAGTATGGGACTCCTGGGACGAGGTGCAGGTGAGAGGGAGGTGTTCAGGGTTGTGCGGCGGCGTTGCTGGCGTCGCGGGCTCGACTGGCGGCGGCGCTCGCTCCTTCGCGGGCGATGGCGCGGATCTGGTAGGGGTACATCTGCTGAAGGGTGTCGACGTTGGCAACTACGGCTTCGAGAGCGCCTTCGAGAACGACGAGACGGAAGTGGAAGTCGGTGGCGGCTTCGCGCGCGGTCCCGAAGGCGCGAAGCAGGTCGTCAAGTTGGGCCTGGGTGAGGCGAATCGGATGGCCGTCACTGGTGGCGGCGTGGTCCTGGAGACGGGCAATGGCAAGGAGTCCGGCGGTGTGGCTGGTCTCGATCTCGGCCTGCTTTTCGAAGTCGGCGGTGAGGTCGAGGCGGGCGTAGACTTTGGCGCGCTCGGGCGGAAGGAGTGCGACGGTTCCGGCGGCCTGGGCAATGGTCCATGTGCCGCGGGAAGGCGAGATCAGCAGTCCCTGCGAGCTGGAAGGGAAGGAGACGTTGTTGACGGGAAGGGTGACGACGAATTCGCCGTTGGATGGGGTGGCGGACTGGAGAGCGCGGACGCAGGCGCTGAGGTAGTCGCGGCGCTGGGCGGCGAAGCGAATCTGGGCAGCGACCAGGTCGAGATTCTGCTCGGACTCGACATGCATCTGTTCTTCGAGATACTCGCGCTGATGGTGATGGTGGATGGCCTCGACGCATTGCTCGAGACCGATGGCAATGAGGAGGCCGATGCAGATGGTGGCGATGTGGACGAAGAAGTCGCGCCAGGTGTGGGTGGGATGGTGGGGTGGGTGAACGTCCAGCATTGCAAAGACACCTGCGTAGTTGGGAGTGACGTACGGGGCCTGGGTTGCGGATAGCGTATCGCAGGTATTAGTTGGGAGAGGAGGGAGGAGGTACGGGTGGCACGGTGTCGTCGGGTGACTTGAGCGCTTGATCTTCGGCGTCTTGTTGTTTGCGCGCACGGCGGCGGCGCAGAAAGAGGTCGACGATCTGCTGCAGGCCGAAAGCGATGATCAAGCCTATGCAGATGGTGATGAGGTGGAGGAACATGTGATCGGAATTGAGCATGCGGGTGTGTGGTCATGGTATCGCAGATCGCTATATGCGGGTTTAGGATGCGGTTGGTTCGAGGGCGTGGAGGCCGGCGTTGACGCGCTCGGTAGTGCGCTGGTGGGCGGCGGCCATTCCTTGCGGGTCGAGTTCGAGGGCGGAAGGGCGGATGCGGTCGATGTTGGTCCAGGTGATGGCGTGGGGAAGGTTGGGGAAATCGTGGGCGAGCCGGCCGTAGGAGAAACCGAATTCAATGTGTTTTTCGAGAGCGGTTTCGGTGAGCTGGATGACCTGGTCGAGGTGTTGTGGGCTTAGGTGAGTGGGGTCGTTGTCGAGGAGGTCAAAGCTGGCTGCGTCGTTGATGGCGTTCCAATCGTCGAGTGACTGCTGGGAGAGGCCGCTGAGCTGCGTGTAGAGGTTCTGATTGGTGTTGGCTTCGGTGAGAGCCATGAGGCGAGTGATACCGCTCTTTTCGGCGGCGTCCCAAGCAGTGTGGTCGTAGCGGAAGGGCGCCTGAATCCAGGTTAGATCGCCGGGGAGGGCTGTCTCGGGCGTGCCGGGATGCTGGCGGATGTATTCGAAGACGAGCAGATTGTTCTTGAGGCGAGCGGTGGTGCGGAGCCATTCGCGCTGGTCGCCGACAAGGTGGGCGCGATTGGATTCGAGCTCGCGGGCGAGGGCCTCACGGGTTTCGCGGAGTTCGTAGCGCTGGTGGATGCGCTCGACGAGCTGCTCGAGGCCGATGGCGATAAGGAGGCCCAGGACGATGGTGGCGATGTGGATGAAGAAGTCGCGCCACGTGTGGGTGGGTTGGTGGGGCGGGTGGACGTCTAGCATGCGTACGGTCTCCGGGATACGTGGTGAGGTGCGCGAACTACTGGGTGGCTAGGCGCTTTTCCAATTCTTGCTTCTCTTGCTTGAGGTAGGGGATAAAGTCATCGCGATCGTGCACTCTATCGTCAACCGCTCTTGATGCCCCGAGATATAAAGCGCAGCGCAAGGCGTCGGCATTGGCTGTTGCGATCGCGTCGGCGAGGGTCTGGGTGAGGGCGGGAACTTCGCCGGCGGGCAAGTTGATGGTTGCGCCGGAGTCCAAACGGATATTCAAGCGAATCGCCTGGCTTTGCAGCGTGGTCAACGCAATATTCTGACGATCGTCGGATAAGGCTTCAGCGATTGCCTCACTATCCAGGCGGTCGTAGATTTCGGCTTCGCGCTCAGAGAGCAGTGCGACTTTGCCGTTGGCTTTGGCGACGGACCAGACCGCGCGCGAGGGGGAGATCTGGGGGAGGAACGATTCGTGCGTGGGCAAAACGGCCGTGACCATGCCATCGTGGGGCGGAGTGGTTTGGAGAGTGTTCATGACGGCATGGTTCCAGGTAGCCTTCTCGAGGTTGCGATCGACGTCGGTGCGGAGGATCGCGATGTTGCGCTCGGATTCGGCGCGCATCTCCTGTACCAGCACTTCTCGCTCGTGGCGATGGTGGAGGGCTTCGACTGCCTGCTCGAGGACGATCGCGATGAGCAGGCCGACGCAGATGGTGGCGATATGGATGAAGAAGTCACGCCAGGTATGGGTGGCGGCGTGGGGCGGGTGGACGTCGAGCATGGGCGGGTCCTTTGCGACGTTGGGAGGGATGCGACGCAGATGAAGTGAAAGGGCCCGATGTTTAGTTTGAAGATGAGTGTATCGCGGGTGGGCTAAGCGGGGGCGTGCCTTAGGATGAAGCCATGACTGCTGACGAGGTGAAGGCGATTCTGGGGTTGGTGAAGCATCCGCGCGAGGGTGGGTGGTATGTGCGGACTTGGGAGTCGGAGGAGTTCGTTGCGGCTTCTTGCTTTGAAGAGGGGCGGTACGAGGGCGCACGACGGACGTCGACGGCGATCTATTATCTGCTCGAGCCTGGAACGTTCAGCGAGATGCATGTGCTGAAGAGTGATGAAATCTTTCATCACTACATGGGCGGCGCGGTGGAGATGCTGCAGTTGTTCGCGGATGGAAGCACTTCAAGGGTCGTGATTGGGAAAGACCTGGAAGCGGGGGAGCGGCCTCAGTGTGTCGTGCGAACAGGGGTGTGGCAGGGGTCGCGGTTATTGAAAGCGGAAGGATGGGCGCTGCTGGGGTGTACGGTGAGCCCGGGGTTTGAGTTTTTGGATTACGAGGATGCGAGTGCGGAGGAGTTGGTGGCGAAGTGGCCGGGTGAGGCAGAGATGATTCGGGCGCTGACGAATCGGTAGTCAGTCGGCGCCGATGTCTTCGTTCCAGACGGTGGGGTTGGCGGCGATGTAGTCGCGCATCATGTTGATGCAGGCGGGGTCGGCTAGGTCGATGATCTGGATGCCGAGATCGCTGAGCCATTGTTCGCCGCCGGAGAAGTTGACGTTTTCGCCGATGACGACGGTCTGGAACCCGAACTGGCGGATGAGGCCGGAGCAGTACCAGCAGGGGGCAAGCGTGGTGACCATGATGAGGTCGCGGTACGAGCGCTGGCGGCCGGCATTGCGGAAGGCGTCGGTTTCGCCGTGGATGGAGGGGTCGGATTGCTGGATGCGGCGGTTGTGGCCGCGGCTTACGAGGGTGCCGTCGGTGCGGAAGATGGCGGCGCCGATGGGGAGACCGCCTTCGGCGAGGCCGGTGCGGGCCTCTTCGAGGGCGATGCGGAGCATGGCGGGGTAGTTCGGGGAGGGGGGTGGTGGCGAAGGCATGGCCTGCTCAGAATACAGGGGTGGCGACGAAAAGAATCGTGACAGGGCAGTCAAGTAAACGCTTTCTGGGATAGAATTTTGGCGTTGGTGTCTACCCTCTTTGAATGCGAGTGAACTGTCCTTTATGCGTTTCCAATCATGTATAGATTTTCGTTTTGTTGTCAGGGTGTTGCTTGTGGGCGGCTTGGTTGCCGGTGGGGTTGCGGCTAGTGCGCAGAGTCACCAGACTGCAGCCGGTCATGCTGCCGCAGCGCCGTTGCCAGTGGCCCACCTGGACGTGGACACCGGCGTGATTGCGAAGCCGGCGAGCCAAGGCCTGTATGGATTGATGACCGAGGAGATCAATCATTCGTACCAGGGCGGCCTGTATGCGGAGCTCGTGAACAATGGAACGTTCCGTGGCAACTGGATGGGCGTAGATAACTGGACCGAGGTGGTGAGGGGAAATGCCGCCTTGACGGCGTCGATGGACCGGCAGGATGGGCCGAGCGCGGCGCTGCATAGTGGGTTGGTGCTGAAGGTGACGGCGGCTTCGGTGGGAAACGAAGCGGGCTTGAGCAACTCCGGGTATTGGGGAATTCCGGTGCGCGCAAACACGACGTACATGGGATCTTTTTACGCGAAAGCAGATGCTGATGTTGGGCCAGTGACGGCGCGGTTGATCAACAACCAGACGGGCGTTGTTGCAGCGAAAACTCAAGTGGCGCTCGGCGGCAGCGGATGGACTCGGTATGAGTTCACGCTAAAGACAGGCGAGGTGAAGACTTCGGCGAATAATAATTTGGAGCTGACGGTGGCGCGTCCGGGGACGTTGCATTTGCAGCTGGTGAGCTTGTTTCCGCCGACGTATGAAAATGCGCCGAATGGGAATCGGGCGGATTTGATCGAGAAGATGGCAGCGATGCATCCGAACTTCATCCGGCTCCCGGGCGGGAATTATCTCGAGGGCGACACGCTGAAGGATTGGTACAACTGGAAGGAGACGGTTGGGCCGCTGGTGGATCGGCCGGGGCATATGGCGCCGTGGACGTACTGGTCGACGGATGGATTTGGGTTGATGGAGTTCTTGAGGTGGACGGAGGAGCTGCATGTGGAGCCGATCCTGGCGGTGTATGCGGGCTACTCGCTGCGTGGCGAGCATGTGAAGCCGGGGAAGGACTTGGAGTCGTATGTGCAGAGCGCGCTTGACGAAGTGGATTATGTGACCGGCGATGCGTCGACGAAGTGGGGCGCGGAGCGGGCGAAGGATGGGCATGCTGCGCCGTTCCCGCTGCACTACATCGAGATTGGCAATGAGGACTGGTTCGATAAGAGTGGAAGCTATGACGAGCGGTATGCGCAGTTTGCTGAAGCGCTGCGCAAGAAGTATCCGCAGTACAAGTTGATCGCGACGACTCCAGTGAAGGTGAAGGCGGGCAATGAGCCGGATTTGATTGATGATCACTATTACAAGTCGCCCACGGATATGTTTGCGTTGGTACATCACTACGACGATGCGCCGCGGACCGGGCCGAAGGTGTTTGTAGGTGAGTGGGCGACGCGGTCGGGATCGCCTACGCCGAACTTTGGGGACGCGTTGGGGGATGCGGCGTTTATGACGTCGATGGAACGGAACAGCGACATCATCAAGATCGCGAGCTATGCGCCGCTGCTGGTGAATGTGAATCCGGGAGCGATGCAGTGGCCGACGGATCTGATTGGCTATGACGCGCTGACGAGCTATGGGTCGCCGAGCTACTACGCGCAGTGCATGTTTGGCGCGCATATTGGCGATGGGCAGCCACAGAACTCGATTACGGGTGTTGATGCGAATGCGCGGTTCTTTTATTCGGTGACCTTATCGTCGGATACGCATGTATTGCATTTGAAGCTGGTGAATGCGACTACGGTGGACCAGCCGCTGGAGATTGCGTTGAAGGGATTAGGTGCGGGCGCGCATGAGGCGAAGGTGATTTCGATGCATGGGGCGACCTTCCAGGCGACGAATACGATTACAGATCCAGTGGCGATTCATCCGGTCGACAGCACGCTGCGGTTTACGGGAGCGGCGTTGAAACATACCGTGCCGGCTTACACGATCGAGGTCGTAGATATTCCGGTGAAATAAAACAAGCGACGGGAAACGGAGAAGCAGGAACCTTACGGTTTCTGCTTCTTCTGTTTGCGGGGAGCTTAGACGACGTAGAGGCTGACGTACTGGTCGACGGGTGTTGCTTCGAGGGTGGACTGGTTGAGGGAGGCATCGAGGATGCGCTGCTGTTGCGCTTCGGGGAAGCGGCGCGCGAGGTTGGTGCGGAATTTGTCGAGGAGGAGGGGGATGCCGTCGGTGCGGCGGAGGCGGTGGCCGATGGGGTACTCGACTACGATCTCGGGGAGTGTGGTGCCGTCGGTTAGGTGGACGGTGAGGGCGTTGGCGATGGAGCGCTTAGTGGGGTCGTGATAGTCGCGAGTGAACTGCGGGTCTTCGACGCAGGTGATGGTGGCGCGGAGGTGGTCGATGCGCGGGCCCCAGATGGGATCGAGGGCGAGGGCGTCGTCGTAGTCCTCGGCGGTGAGGCGGCCGAAGATGAGCGGGACGGCGACCATGTACTGGATACAGTGGTCGCGGTCGGCGGGGTTGTCGAGGGGGCCTTGCTTGTCGATGATGCGGATGCAGGCTTCGTGGGTGCGGATGGTGACGCGGGCGATGTCGGCCGCGGTGAGGTTGCGGGCGGCGAGTTCGCGATGGAGGGTGACGGCGGCTTCTACGGCAGTCTGCGAATGGAACTCCGCGGGGAAGCTGATCTTGAAGAGGACGTTCTCCATGACGTAGCTGCCGTAAGCGCGTTGGAATTTGAAGGGCTGGCCGCGGAAGCTTACGTCGTAGAAGCCCCAGGTTTTGGCGGAGAGGACGAAGGGGTAGCCCATCTCGCCGGTCTGGGCGATGAGGGCGAGGCGGACGGCGCGGGAGGTGGCGTCGCCGGCGGCCCAGGATTTGCGCGAACCGGTGTTGGGGGCGTGGCGATAGGTGCGGAGTGATTGGCCGTCGACGAAGGCAAGCGAGACGGCGTTGAGGGTCTGATCGCGGGTGAGGCCTAGCATCTGGCTCACGACCGCGGTGGAGGCGACTTTGACGAGCAGGACGTGGTCGAGGCCGACCTTGTTGAAGGAGTTTTCGAGGGCGAGGCAGCCCTGGATTTCGTGGGCCTTGATCATGGCCGTGAGGACGTCGCGCATGGTGAGGGCGTGGCCGTTGCAATTGAGGTAGTCGGCGACGGCGAGAATGGCGCCGAGGTTGTCGGAGGGGTGGCCCCACTCGGCGGCTAGCCATGTGTCGTTGTAGTCCAGCCAACGGATGAGGGTGCCGATGTTGAAGGCAGCTTGTACGGGGTCGAGTTCGTAGCTGGTGCCGGGGACGCGCGCGCCGTTGTGCATCGTGAGGCCGGGGACGAGGGGACCGAGGAGCTTGGTGCAGGCCGGGAAGTCGAGGGCTTGCAGGCCGCAGCCTAGCGTGTCGAGGAGGCAGTAGCGGGCGGTTTCGTAGGCTAGGGGGGATTCGATTTTGTAGGTGAGGGCGTAGTCGACGATGTCGATTAGGGGTTGGTCGAAAGGCGGGCGGACGTTGCTGATGGGTGCGGACATTGGGCTGCTCTCGAGTATCTTTCTCAGTTCTGGGGTAATTTTTCGACCGTTACATCCTTGCCGAACGCTTTGATTGCTTGGAAGGTGATCGGTGGATCGCCACGGTAGGTGATGTCGAGGTGACTGGGAGATGGCCAATTCATTTTCAGGTCATGGACGCTATCCGGGCCTTCGTCAAACTCCAAGACCTCGACTGGTGCACTGGTGGAGATGTTCTGCTTCATCTCGACAATCGTCCACACTGACTCTCCGCCAAATCCGTGGTTCGTATGCTCACTATGAGCTAAGGCTAGCCAAGCGCGATCGGGAGATAAGGTTTGAGCCGACCACGTAGTTTCGTTCGGTGCGCGGCAGCCCTCAAACGAGAGAAAGCATAGCGAGGCGAGCATCAAAGTCGTAGCCCTCTGCATTATTAGCTCCGCTTGCTGATGGGGACGAAGGGGACGTCTTCGGGGCCGGTGTAGTTGGCGGAGGGGCGGATGATTTTGCCGTCGCCGCGCTGCTCCATTACGTGGGCGGACCAGCCGCTGGTGCGGGCTATGGCGAAGATGGGCGTGAACATTGCCGTGGGGATGCCCATGGTGTGATACGCGGACGCCGAGAACCAGTCGAGGTTGGGGAACATTTTTTTGGCTTCGAGCATGACGGCTTCGAGGCGGTCGGCGATGTTGTAGATGCTGAGGTCGCCTGCGGTTTCGGCGAGGCTGTGGGCTACCTTCTTGATGACGGCGTTTCGCGGGTCGGAGATGGTGTAGACAGGGTGGCCGAAGCCGATGATGACTTCCTTGTTGTCGATGCGCTTGCGGATGTCGGCCTCGGCTTCGTCGGGCGAGGCGTAGCGCTGCTGAATTTCTAGAGCGACTTCGTTGGCGCCGCCGTGCTTGGGGCCTTTGAGGGCGCCGATGGCTCCGGCGATGCAGGAGTGGAGGTCGGAGCCGGTGCCGGCGATGACGCGGGCGGTGAAGGTGGAGGCGTTGAACTCGTGTTCGGCGTAGAGAATAAGCGAGACCTGCATGGCGTGGACCCACTCGGGGGAGGCGGGACGGCCGTGGAGGAGGTGGAGGAAGTGCGCGGCGATGGAGGTGTCGTTGGTCTCGACGTCGATGCGGTGGTTGTGATGGACGAAGTGGTGCCAGTAGAGGAGGACGGAGCCGAGCGAGGCCATGAGGCGGTCGGCGATGTAGAGGACGGAGTGGTTGGTGTGGGGCTCGGGTTCGGGCTCGACGGTGGCGAGCATGGAGACGCCGACGCGGAGGACGTCCATGGGATGCGTGGTGCGAGGGACTTGCTCGAGCGCGACCTTGACTGGCTGGGGAAGGCCGCGGAGGCTGCGGAGGCGCTGCTTGTAGTGGGCTAGCTCGGCAGCGGTTGGGAGGTGGCCGTAGAGGAGGAGGTGGGCGACTTCTTCGAACTCGCAGTTGGCGGCGAGCGAGAGGATGTCGTAGCCGCGGTAGTGGAGGTCGTTGCCGTTGCGGCCGACCGTGCAGAGGGCGGTGTTGCCCGCGGGGACGCCGGAGAGGGCTACGGATTTCTTTGGCTTGAAGGTGTAGGGAGTTTCGGTAGTCATGGTGTTCCTTGAGATTGTAGAAGCGGGAAGGAAAGCAAACCTTAGGGCTGAAGCCCTTCTGCTCTTGCGGCCTATGAGACCCGAGGCCTAAGCCTCGGGGTACCGTAACGTTCTAATCTGAAGAATCTTCGTTTGCTGTCTTTGCAAAGAGCCGGTCTAGCTTTTGTTCGTAGGCGTGGTAGTTGAGATAGTCGTAGAGGTCGGCGCGGGTTTGCATGGTGCTGATTACGTGTTGCTGGGTGCCGTCGGTGCGGATGTGCTGGTAGATGTTGAGGGCGGCGGCGTTCATGGCGCGGAATGCGGAGAGGGGATAGAGGGCTAACGCGACGTCGGCGCTGCGGAGTTCGTCGAGGGTGAAGAGCGGGGTCGCGCCGAACTCCGTGATGTTGGCGAGAGTGGGAACGCTGGTGCGCTGGGCGAAGGCGCGGTATTGGGGGAGCTCGGTGACGGCTTCGGGGAAGACCATGTCGGCGCCGGCTTCGACGCAGGCGGCTGCACGGTCGAGGGCGGCGTTGAGGCCCTCGGAGGCCAGGGCATCGGTGCGGGCCATGATGACAAAGTCGGGATCGGTGCGGGCGTCGACGGCGGCCTTGATGCGATCGACCATTTCGTCGGTGGGAACGATTTGTTTGTTGGGCCGGTGGCCGCAGCGCTTGGCTTGGACCTGGTCTTCGATATGGCAACCGGCGGCTCCCGCCTTGATGAGCGAGCGGACGGAGCGGGCGAGATTGAAGGCGCCGCCGAAGCCGGTGTCGATGTCGACGAGGAGCGGGAGGGGGCAGACGTCTGTGATGCGGCGGACGTCGGTAAGAACGTCGTCGATGGTGGAGATGCCGAGGTCAGGAATGCCGAGCGAGCCTGCGGCGACGCCTCCGCCGGAGAGGTAGATGGCACGGTAGCCGACGCGCTCGGCCATGAGGGCGTGGTAGGCGTTGATGGCGCCGACGACCTGGAGAGGGTGTTCGGCCGTGATGGCGGCGCGAAGTTTGCCGCCTGCGGTGATTGGTTCAGGGGTGTTGCTCATGCGGTGCGATACCTCGGAAGAAAAGCAAGGGACATTTATAGAGGTTGCTGAAGGATGATCGTCGTACTCGGACTTTCATGGTGTGGGCCGCTGTGTACGAAAGTCAAATCTCTGCAATAGGTTGAGCGGTTAGCGATCAGGAAGGTCTATTGGCCGGGGTTTGCGGCCGGACAGGCGCAGGTGCGAAAGCTTGCGGCGCCGGCGTGGGTGATTGCGCAGGCGTAGGCGGGCCAGACGATCTGCATGGCGGCGGCGTTCATGGCGGCTTTGATGGTCTTCGCGGCACCGGTATCGCCGACGAAGAAAAACTGCTGGTAGGAGCGGCTGGCTCCGGTGTTGCCGGACTTGTCGTCGACGAAGGACGATGTGAGTTTATCGAGGGAGGCGCCGGAGAGGTTGGGAAGATGGTAAGTGGTGGAGAAGCGGTATTCTTCGGTCCAGGTGGTGTCGATGCCTGTTTGATTATTGGCGCTGTAGACGGTGTAGTCCTTGAGGGTTGCGGTAACGGGATCGATCACGGCGAGAGTGAAGGCGGGGTTGTTGCCGTTGACGGGTGTGATGGACGGGACAAGCTTGGCGGGGATAGTGCCGGTGGGAGTGGTGTAGACGCGCATCTCGTCCATGTGGGTGTGGCCGAAGAGGGCGAGGCGGATAACATCGGGGAATTCGGAGAGGGTGTTGGCGAGGTCGTCGGAGCCGAGAAACATCACGGGGGACTGGCCGGCGCAAACATCGCGATGGTTGACGAAGGTGGAATAAGCGTCGATGCCAGGCGGGATGTGGGCCATGACCCAGACTCGCTGGCGGGCGGCGCGGGCGGCGGTAAGTTCTGTACGCAGCCACGCGATCTGCTCCGCGGCGGCATCGTTGCTGGGAGTGCCGCTGCACTTGGCGTATTTCCGGGACCCGAAGATGTCGTGGAGGACGAGGAGACGGGTGTTGCGGATGGGAGCGGGTAGGGTGATGGCGTAGCTCCCCAGGTGGGGGAACTCGTGGAGGATGGCAGAGCGATTCGCGGGCGAGACGACGCCAGCCGAGAAGTTGACGGCAGCGGCGTGGAGGAAATCGCTGTCGGGATCTTCGCCATAGTCATTGCAGCCGGAGTCGTTATTGCCGAGGGCGAAGTAGATGGGGGTGTGGGGGAAGGTTTGGCGGAGTTGGAGAGCGATGAAGGCTACGGTCTTCGAGGCGAAGGCAGAGTACTCGGCGGGACTCGCGGCGGGGGCGAGGGTGTGGAAGCGGCAGTCGAACTGGTGGACCATGAGGTCGCCGGAGATAGTGACCAGGACTGGGTGAGGTTGCTGCTTTCGAGCGGCACGGAGGCTGGATTGAAGCAGAGCTGGGGGCGTGTCGACGCCCTTGGCGTTGCAGGCTTCCTGGAGGTGCGCGAAGTCGGGTGCCTGGGTGGGCGAGGCGGGACCGTAGAGGATGGTAGCCCATTGGGTTGCTGGAGCGGCGTAGAGGGCGGAGAATTTGGCGGGATCGTGGAAGGGATCGAGGTGGATATCCGAGAGGAGGAGCGCGGGCACGGTGTCGGCAGCGCGGGAGGGCGATTGGGCGCGGGTAGGTAACGCGGCGATCGAGAGTAGGGCGAAGAGCGGCAGGAGGTGAAGGGACTTCACGGCAGGTGGCCTCGGGGGAACGGTTGATGGCTGGCGCAACGCAGTTGGGGATTAAGTGCGCGCTTGCTCCTGAGAGTGTATCGCTGATGTGTAGACTGGATGGCACAGACGACCATGGGGAGTAAGGGAACCTATGAGACGCATAGCGTTCGCGGAGCTGCAGGCGCGCATTGATCTCGTACTGCTGGCGTTGGGTGTAGCGCCCGCGAGGGCCGCATTGGGTGCGCGGCTAATAGCAGAGACGGATCGAGACGGAGTGCGGACGCATGGAGTGGCGCGTCTGCCGCGGTTTGCGCAGCATGTGCGCAGTGGACTGATTGACCCGCGCGCGGGGCCGCAGAAGTTGGCAGGCTTCGGTGCGATTGAGCGCTGGACGGGGCGGCGCGGACCGGGAAATCTTGCGGCGTATGGGGCGATGCAACGCGCGATGGAGCTGGCGCGCGAGCATGGGCTGGGATGCGTGGCGCTTGCGGATACGTCGCACTGGATGCGTGCGGGAACGTATGGATGGCAGGCGGCGGATGCGGGGTTCGCGGCGATGTGTTGGACCAATACGCTGCCCAATCTGCCACCGTGGGGAGCGAGCACGGTGGCGCTGGGAAATAACCCCCTGGTGGTGGCGATTCCCCGGCGCGTGATCTCGGGCGGCGTTGGGGAGGGCGAGTCTGCACCGATTGTGCTGGACATGGCAATGTCGCAGTTTTCGTATGGGACGCTGGCCTCGTATCGCGAGCGCGGAGACACGCTGCCGGTGCCGGGCGGCTACGATGAACGCGGCAAGCTGACCAACGATCCCGGGGTGATCGAAAAGACTCATCGGGCGCTGCCGATCGGGTATTGGAAGGGATCGGGCTTGTCGTTTGTGCTGGATGTGCTGGCCGCGATGCTGACGGGGGGGATGGCGACGCATGATTTCTCCACGGATCCGGCGAAGGAAGTTGGGCAGTCGCAGGTGTTTCTGGCGATTGCGCCAGCGTCGGTGGAGACGATCGAAGAACTGAGCCGATTTGCGCAGGGGCAAAGCATCGCGCAGAAGGCGATTGATGCGCTGCACGCGGCGAAGCCTATCCAGGCGGAAAAGCCTGTGCGCTATCCCGGCGAGGGTGCGCTTCGCGTGCGCGAGGAGAGTATGAAGTTGGGGATCGTGGTGGAAGACGCGGCGTGGGAGGCGTTTGTGAAGCTGGAACTCGAGCTCTCCCACGTGTAGTGAGGAGTGCGGGTGGGGCTTTCGGTCCCGGATCCAAACATCCGGATCCAGGCACCCATCGGGTGGGAGAACCGCACTACATGTTGGTGTGGCCGCCGCGCATGTCTTCGTTGAAGGTGGGCTTGATGAAGGCAAGGGCTTCGTCGACCTGGGCGCGGTAGGTGTCTTCCTGGTTGCGGAGGGTGTCGGTAGCGGTGGACCAGCTGCCAGTTGCGTCGAGCAGAACGAGGCCGTCCTTGACGAGGGCGGCGGCTGTGGTTTTGAGGTCAGCGACCGTCGTGTTGAGGTACTGGGCGTCCCGCGGGTCGGTAATCCATATGGGTTCTCCGGCACCGAGGATGTGGCTTAGCCAGAAAGTCTTGGCGGCGAGGTAGGCGCGGCGCTGCTGCTCGGTGGTGTCGTTGAAGATGAACACCTGCTGCTTCATCGAGTAGTAGCGGGTGGTGACGGGGACCGGCTGGCGGTTGCCGGATGCGACGAGTTCCAGTTGGCCCTGGTCGAGGGTTTTCCGGACGGCGTTGTAGATGAAGCCTTCGGCGAACGGCTGCTCTAAGGCGGCGATGACGGTGGCGAAGGTCTGGGTCATGGAGGCAGAGACCTTGGCGTGGAGCTGGCTGCCGCGGCCGTCTTCGAGGCGAATTTCGCCATGGACGATGAAGGTGTCAGCGCCGGAGGTGGAGCTGTGGAAGGGCCACGCAAATTTGCCGAAGCTGAGGGGCAGACCATGCAACGTGAGATAGACGTCCGGGCGCAGATTCCGCAGGCGCTGGGCAGCCTCGCGGAAGTAGACGGCGAGGGCGGCGGCAAACTTGGGATCGGCAGCATCGAAGGTCTGGCTGAGCTCGAGGAGCTGCTGGCCTGTGGGATCGGCTGCGCGGGCGGCATTGCCTGCGAGTGTGACGATGGCGCGCGTGGTGGGAACGCCCGTGAAGTCGATGCCGGGCTCGGCGGCAGTAAGGTTCAGGCCGGCATTGTGGGCTGCGGCTTCGAGCGCTGGGGAGGGTGCTTGGATGGCTGTGCTCATGGGTTCTTTCAGTCCTGGAAGTAGGAAGGAGCGAGCGTCCCTTAGGGAATGGCGTCACTTCCTTGCAGGTATGATTTTACCCTGTTTGGGTTGATTGTCCGAGGTTTCCTGCTGCCCAGGTCTAGGGCTTGAGGGTGCGCTGGAAGAAGGCGGCGGTGGCCTGGTAGGCTGCCAGCCAGTCCTTGTGGAGTAGGAAGCCGTGCAATTCATCGGGGAAGATGAGTTCGTCGACGGGAATGTGACGGGCACGCAGCGCCTGGGCGAGGATGGGTGTCTGGGAGTAGGCGACGTCGGGGTCGTTATCGCCGTGGATCAAGAGGACGGGGGAACGCCAGCTATCGATAGCGGCGATGGGCGAGCTGGCGCGGGCCTTGGCGGCGATGGCGTCCATCTGGGCGAAGGAGCCCTGCTTCCAGTCGGAGGCGTTGTCCTCAAGGTTCCAGTCGTGGACACCGTGGAAGTCGACGCCGGCGGCGAAGAGGTTGGAGTTGCGCGCGAGGGCGAGGGCGGTGAGATAGCCGCCGTAGCTGCCGCCCCAGACGCCGATGCGCTTAGGGTCGACGCCGGGAAATGAGCGAAGATATTTTGCGGCGGCGAGAACGTCGTTGTATTCTGCGCCGCCGTCCGCTCCAGTGTGTTTGCACTCGCGGAAGTCAAGACCATAGCCAATGCCGCAGCGGTAGTTGACCGAGAGCACGATGAAGCCCTGCGCGGTCAGGTATTGATTCATCGCGTAGGCATTGGAGTAGTAGCCCATGGCGGGATAGCCGAGGAGCATCTGGCGATTGGGGCCGCCGTGGAAGAAGAGGATCGCGGCATGCGAGGTGTGCGCGGGGGTTGGAGCGCCGGCGCCAGGGACAAAAAGCTGGCCGTGGAGGTGCAGGCCGTCCACGGTGGGAAAGAGGATCTGGCGGGGTGTAACGAGAGTTGTGGGATAGTCGGCCGCGGACACATTGGAGAGTATGGGGGTGATCTTGCCGTCGTTCTCGATGAAGGCCGGATGCATCGGCACGCGTGCATCTGAGACGAGGGCTGCGAGGGTTCCGTTGGCGGCGACTTGCGGGTGAGTTTCGATGCCTTCGCCGTGAGTGATTTCGACAGGCGGGTCCATGCGAGTGAGATCGATGCGCCAGAGGTGGCGGCGATCCTGATCGAGGGAAGGCGAAGCGAGCCACTGCTGGCCTGTGGGGCGTGGGTCACTGGCCGAGGCTTGGTTGGAGCTGTAGACCAGGTAGCGGCGGTCACTGCTGAGGGTGGCGTCCTCGACTTCGAAGTTGCCGGGAGTAAGCCACTCCACGCACGGATCCTCGTCAGTATTGATCTGGTAAAGGTGCACCCAGCCGTCGGCCTCGCTATAGAACTGGACGGCGCTGTTGGTGGCGAAGAAGAGTCGTGCGGCTCCGTCGGCGAGGTGCGGAAGGACGCTGCCGGGCTTGTTGGCCGGGGGCGAGAAGAGCGTGCGGGTGACGCCGGTGGTGACGTCGGCCAACTGGATCGACCAGGGGGTGGGCGAGGTGCGGGCGGCGGAGAACTCGCGGGGTTCAACGAATGGGGAGCGCAGCCAGGCGACCTGGTTGCCACCGGGCGAGAAGACGGGAGCGGAGTCGTTACTAGTGGAGGGATTGAGGAAGCGGAGCGTGCGCGCGTCGAGATCGTAGAGGGCGAGGAAGCTGTGCGATGGCTGATTGGTTTCGCTGCGATGGCTGATGAAGGCTAGGAGGTGACCGTCAGGCGAGAAAGTGAGGGAGCTGGCGGAGCCGCGGTCGAAGACTAGCTGGTGCGCAGCAGCGGGATTGGTGATTTCTGCGGTCCAGATCTGGCCATCGTGGACATAGAGGATGTTGTGGCCGTCAGGGGTGAAGAGTGGCGCGTGGCCGTCACCGATGAGGATTGGCTGAGTGCCGGGGGCGAGAGGCTGAACGATGACCTCGAGAGGCGTGGGGCGCTGCAGGTGGGCCGGATTGGCGGGCTTGCCGTTGGCTCCGGATTCCGCACCGTAGGTGTACGCGATGGCGGAGGCGTCTGGCGCCCAGGCAAGCTGGGTGATGTCCTGCGCATCGTCCTGGGTATTGTGCGTCAGCTTGCGAGGGACCTGACTAGGCCCTGAGACCCAGAGATTGTGGTGGCCTTCGGCGTCCTCTACCCACGCGAAGAGATCAGCTTGCGGGGCGGCTGTAAGCGAACTGGAGTATGGCGCACTGAGTACCTGCCGCAGCGTAAAGGGCTTTGGGTCCGCTGTGCGCTGTGCGGGCGCCGCCAGTGAGGCCATTAGTAACGTCGTCACGAACACCATTGGGTGAGGATATCGCATTCGAAGGTCTACATAGGTGATTTCAAGCACAAAGGTCATCCAGATAGAGAAGAGTAACGCATCTTACAAGCCAGCCGCTCCAAAGTAACATTTGTCTGTGAGTCGGGTCGCAGAGCCCAGATGCAGCGGTATGTTAAAGAATCTAAACAGGGAGCGCTATGTCTCAAAGTCACATACAGGAACAAATCGAGCTCATAGCGCGGCACGAGCAGGAGTTTCTGGAGCAGAGAACGCAGGCGGAGCGTGTGATTGATGGGATTGCGGGCTTTGTGGGGAGCCTGCCGTTTGTGTCCGTGCATCTGGGGGTGTTCGCTTTATGGATTGCAGTCAACTCGCTGCCGCATACGCGACACTTCGATCCAAAGCCGTTTGGGTTACTGCAGACGGTTGTTGCGATGGAGGCGATCCTGGTTTCGAGCTTCATCCTGATGCGGCAGGCACGGCTTGGCCGTCGGTCCGACGAGCGCGATCACATGATGCTGCAGATCCTGCTGCTAACAGAGAAGGAACTCACGGCGCTGTTGGGTATGGACCGGCAGATTGCGTCGGAGATGGGATTGAATAAGGCGGCGAACAATCCTGAAGTGCGGGATCTTAGCGAGGAGACGTCGATTGACGACCTGGCACAGACGATCAAGGAAAATCTGCCAGGATCGTAGATTAGGCGGCCGTGGCTTCGGCTTTGAGACGTTCCGCCGTGTCGTGCGCAATGAGAGCATCGATCGTGGGTTGGAGCATGCCTTCCATGACCATGGCGAGCTGGTGATTGGTGAGACCGATGCGGTGGTCGGTGAGGCGATTCTGCGGGAAATTGTACGTGCGGATTTTATCGCTGCGATCGCCGGAGCCTACCTGCTGCTTGCGCTCCTTGGCCTGGAGTTGGTGGATGCGCTCGGCTTCGACCTCGTAGAGGCGTGAACGGAGGACGCGCATGGCCTTCTCGCGATTTTTAATCTGCGACTTTTCATCTTGGCAGGAGACGACGGTGTTGGTGGGCAGATGCGTGATGCGGATGGCGGAGTAGGTGGTGTTGACTGACTGTCCGCCGGGGCCGGAAGAGCAGAACGTATCGATGCGGAGATCTTTCTTTTCGATCTTGATGTCGACTTCCTCTGCTTCGGGGAGGACAGCGACGGTGATGGCGGAGGTGTGGACGCGGCCCTGGGTTTCGGTGGCGGGGACGCGCTGCACGCGGTGAACGCCGGACTCGTACTTCATCTGCGCGTAGACGTTCTGGCCCTCGATGATCGCGGTGACGTCCTTAAGGCCGCCAACGTCAGACTCGGTTTCGGAGAGGATTTCAACCTTCCACTTATGCTGCTCAGCGAAGCGGAGATACATGCGGAAGACCTCGGAGACAAAGAGTGACGCTTCGTCGCCACCGGTGCCGGCGCGAAGCTCTAGGACGATGTTCTTGTCGTCGTTGGGGTCTTTTGGAAGAAGCAGGACTTTGAGCTCTTCCTCCGTTGTGGCCAGCTTGGGTTCAAGGTCGGCGAGCTCGGCTTGAGCCATCTCGCGCATGTCGGTGTCCGACTCGGTGAGCATGGCCTTGGCGTCGGCGACAGCGTTGCGAAGCTTGCGGTACTCGCGAAACTTCTCGACCGTGGGTTCCATGTCGCGGTGCTGCTTGGCGACCTTGCGGTAGTTTTCCTGGTCGTTGACAATTTTGGGGTCGGAGAGCTGCAGGCCGAGTTCTTCGTAGCGGGCTTCGAGTTGGTCGAGGCGGTCAAACATGATGTGGCTCCTCCTGCGAAGGGCAGAATGTAGAGGAATAGAGAGTTAGGGGGAAAAGGGGTGAAGATTAGGCGCAGCTAGGCAAAGTCGTGACGAGTGGTCACGCGGGGAGAGGACACCGAGTTTGCCTTTGCGTAAGTCATCTGCTGATTAGATGGTATCGCGAATGTTGGGGATTCGTGGAGGGTGATTGGCTGCATCTGATGGCAACGAGGGTGCGATGGAGGCGTTTTTGGAGTTAGCGACGTTGGCGGAAGAGCTTGCTGGCGAGGCGGGTCGGCTGAAGAAGCGCGCGTTGATTGAGGTCGCGGTGGGACGGGTGGCAGCGGTGTCGGTGGAGGATGCGGGCAGGTTTTGCCTGTACCTGGCCGGGCAGCCGTTTGCAGAGGCTGATCCACGGAAGCTAAATGCTGGAGGCGCGCTGTTGTCGAGGGCGGTGAAGGCCGTGTCGGGGTGCTCGGATGCGGCGCTTACGGCGGCTTATCGTAAACACGGTGATTTGGGAGCCGCTGCGGCCGAGGTATGGCTGAAGGGAGTGGGGGAGGGGTTGACCCTGGCAGAGGTTTCGGCTGCGTTTGAGGTGATGGCAGGTGCTCGGACGACGGCGGTGCGAGCTGCGTCGGTGGAAGGGTTGTTGGGGCGAGCGAGTGCGCTGGAGGCGAAGTATCTGCTGAAGCTGATGCTGGGGGACATGCGGATCGGAGTGAAGCAGAGCTTGATTGAGGAGGCTATCGGTGTGGCGTCGGGTGCGGACGTGGTTGCGGTGCGCCACGCGGTGATGCTGGAGGCGGACCTTGCGCGCGCGGTGGAGAGGACTTTCGGCGGGACGCTGAGCGAGGCGCGGATGCGGCTGTTTCATCCGCTGGGATTCATGCTGGCCAGCCCGGTGGAGACGCCGGAAGAGGCCGTGGAGCGGTTTGCGTCAAAGGAATCCAATGCGGGCGTGCACGCTTTTCTCGAGGACAAGTACGACGGGATGCGGGCGCAGGTGCATTGCGGCGATCCGGAGCAGCAAGGGCGGGTGGCAATCTACTCGCGCAACCGGGAAGATGTTACGGAGAGTTTTCCGGAGATTGCTGAGGCGTTTCGCGATGTGAGCGAGCCGCTGATTCTGGACGGCGAGTTGTTGGGTTGGAACGTCGCCGACAGGAAGGCGCTGCCGTTTTCGGTGCTGGGACAACGGATTGGGCGGAAGCGGGTGGATAGTGCGATGCGGCGGCAGGTGCCTGTGGTGTTCATGGGGTTCGACCTGCTGTATGAGGGTGGGGAGTTGATACTACCGCTGCCTCTGCGGGAGCGGCGTGCAAGGCTGGAGGATGTGGTGGAGCGGTTGCGGCCGTTGACGGTTGCGGGCTTCGACGCGCCGGTCGTGACGAGCGCGCAGGCGGGGTTGTTCGATGAGGCGGACGGGGCGGGCGACGAGGCTCCTTTGCAGCGGCTGATGCTTTCTCCGGTGAAGCTGGTGGAAAGTGTTGAGGCGATTGAGCAGGCTTACGTGGAGGCGCGGGCGCAGGCGAATGAGGGAGTGATGCTGAAGGCGGCTGGTTCGGCGTATCTGCCGGGCCGGCGCGGTTTGGCGTGGGTGAAGTTGAAGCGCGAACTAGCGACGCTGGACGTGGTGATTACTGGAGCTGAGTTTGGGCATGGGCGCCGAGCTGGTCTGCTGAGCGACTATACCTTTGCGGTGCGGGGTAACGACGGCGAGCTGCTGAATGTGGGGAAGGCGTAT
>Ga0302302_1000382_pt1 | contig 26970 bp, 48 predicted proteins | sample III_Palsa_E1_3_FD_198766 | JGI IMG/M metagenome (GOLD analysis project Ga0302302, IMG submission 198766) | Peat permafrost microbial communities from Stordalen Mire near Abisko, Sweden - III_Palsa_E1_3 | ecosystem: Environmental > Terrestrial > Soil > Palsa > Peat permafrost | place: Sweden...
ATCGCCCCAACTGACGATGGACTGGCCGGCGTTGGATTCGATTCCGGGATGATCATTTGCGTCTACATAGACGAACCAATTGCCGTCCGTGAATTTCGTTTCCATGTTTTCTCCTTGCTCGATATCGCGAGCATTGAGGGGATAAGGGGTGATTTGACGATCAGGCGGCGAGCAGCGCGGCCAGAAGATCACGGATGATGCTGACAGCGATTTCGCCGTCGCAGAGCAGACTATCCAGTCCTTCCCCGGCCTCATCGCATGCGTCCAGCAGTTCGCTAATTTCGCTTGCCGTGTAACCGGCGTAAGTTGGCTCTGAATCGCCCATAGTCTTCTCCAATGAGATTTGCAGTACTAATTTAGTAAGCCGCCTAGCGGGCGGCATCCCCTATCACTATGGCCAGATGGCCGGTCGTAGTGCCCCGTATCCAGGGGCGAGGAGTTCAGCAGTTGGGAGAGGTGGCAGTGTGCGACCTCCGTCCGCATGGACGGCGCTCTCTCGAAGCGATTACGGGGCTACCTGATGGCTCCTGGACTAGCTAGGCCCATTCCACATCGTCACCCCTGCATCCCCTCGCCTACACGGGCCACCTCGTCAGGCAACCCCATTCAGAATCTGAGCTACACCTCACCCAACTGCTGTTCAGCTTTCATGGAATCGGGCCGGAGGTGAGTAACCCGGCTTGTGGGGCATTCCTAGCTTCGGCCATCGCTGGCTGGCAGCGCACCGCCTATTACCTTCTCGCTCATACCGGCCCATACCCGGCACCCGGCCCGCAATCTCCGGACTTACTTCGGTACACCATCACCACTGGCGCATTCCGATTCCATGAAAACTGCTGCGCGTGAGGCCAGTCTGTATTCCCGGCCCCACGCCTTCCGATCCAGTCAGGCAGATCCTGTCTCCCTGGCTAGGTCGGGCGCTCTCCTTGTTACGCGAGGAGTTGCTGTGTTCCGCGCCACTTTCGTGGAATGGCTGGCCATCGCGGGCCTGTTCGTGTGCGCCACATGCACGTACGTACTACTGCAAATTGTTATGCCACGTTCCGCCTACCCGGCTTTGCCGGAGCGACCACCGTTAGACGGCGGGTGATTCGGTGCTATCTCGCACCGAGAAACCCGAAGGCTTCTCGCTGCGGACAACTAGATACGGGCGTAGCCTTCTTCGAATGCAGCTGCCGGCGAGTACGACTTGTAGCCGTCCGGATAGACCACGTAATAGCCGCCTTCGTGCGGAGCGTGCTTGGCAACGTACAGCGAGGGGACATGGAACTTCGCGTAGCCCTCCTCGTCCGGCGTGATCCATGCGCCGCCAGTCGTCTCGCGATCTTCAGCGACAGCCAGCGTCACGTCCAGTTCCAGCTTCGCGATCTTCAGCGCCCAGACTTCCTTGTGGCAGCGGTAGCGCGGCATCTCAGCCATCGCTTGAGACTCATCGCGTTGCGGCTCGGCGCGATCTCCAATGTCCGACATACGACCCATTCCGAGCGCCGTTGCATCGGACGGGTTATTCGGCGGGGTTACGTAGCTCATCAATCTCTCCTTTGTTAAAACGGCTGATAGTCGCCGGTGTAGTTGCCAACCTCGATCACATCGCCCAGACCTTCGCTGAGCGTCGCGTAGCCGCCGAACTTCGTCATCACGCCGTTGACCTTGGCGCGAGCAACGTCACGCTTGACACCGCGGTTGCGAAGTTCACGAACGGCGGCCGACTTGCTGAAGCAGTACTTGGCAGCGTTCGCGCCGCTATATGCCGGGTGCCCGATGCGGATCACGGTCTTCGGCGCTTGCGTGTTTTCCATGCTCGCTCTCCTGTCCTGGTTGGGTGGTGTGTTGTGCTGCTCAGTGACTCTATTAAACACCACGTTTATACAGATGTCAAACACCACGTTTAATATTTTTGAGGAAATGTGTAACAGCCGATGGATGCGTGCCGTCGTGCGTCCTAGACTGGAGCGATCATCAGGAGTCCGCCATGACGCGAGAAGAGGTATTGCTACGGATGACCGAGGTCGAACCCGAGGGAAAGTGGGCGCCGATCGAGAGGTATGCGGATGTGCTGGCCGAGCTGGAGCGGATGCTCAGTGACCGGGAAATGCGGGTATTGGTAGATGCCGGCGCGCGGCTGGTGAGGCTGAGTTACCCGGAAGTGTTCCGGACAGCGAAGATATGAAAAAGCCCAGCGCGGGGCTGGGCTTTGAAAACGGGCATGGGGGAGGCCTAGGCTTGCCCTTGCTCCCACAAGGCGCTCAAGTAGGAGGCGAACTGTTCGTGCTCGATCTCGCCTTTCGCGACACGCACCACGACATTTTCGAGTTCGGGTGTTCGCGGGATATCAACTCCTTCCCGCTCCAGATACGCGAGGGCGCACGTGAGGCCGGTGCGTTTGTTGGCATCATTGAATATATGCCCTCTTGCGATCGCAACCGTGTACATCGCGGCGATCCCGAACACATCGTCAATGCCGTTGTAGCGCGCGTGATTATCGACACGCGCGAGCGCCGATTCTATACCGCCCAAGCCGCCAGGCCCGTTCCCGCCGAGACCGCCAAGCTCTACAATTATTTCATCGTGCGTCGTAATGACGTATTGCAGCTCCAACACTCAACGGTCCTTCAACGCCACTAATACGTCGCGGTGCGCGGAAATCACCTTTCGGATCGAGCGAAGCACTTCGGATTTTGCCGCCGGGGTCGAGACATCCACAGAGGACTTCGGGCGAATGATCACGCGCGGCTTCAACTGCACGCCGTACAGTTCCGTGATTTTGGTATTCGTCGTCATAATTACCTCCGGTGGGTGTTGCAGGCGCGCCATCCCTCCCCAAAATCAACAGACGAGCAGATGCCGACATATGCAACTATTCTACGGCATTCAGCAGGGAGGAGTAAAGGCTAGCCTTGCATGCTACGGCGCGCAGTGACGTCGTTTTTCACCGCGATTAACACAAAGTAATCCGCGCAGGAAACGGGCTATCAAGGCCCTCACCGCCTCCGGCACTTCCAGTGCTCGTCAGTACCCCCCGACGAACTTGCCCTTCACCACGCCGCAGATAGTAGCGTTCCCGTTGACCTCGAAGATCCGGTTGGGCCAGTTCGGGTTGAGGGCTTTCAGATACTTGCGGTCGCCCTCAATGATGAGCTGCTTGAAAGTGGCCTCAGCTTCATCGTCGAGGCGGACGACTACGAGAGATCCGTTCTCGGCGGTGGCATTCGGGTCGATAAGCGCCAACTCGCCATCACGAAAGGATCGGTGATCCATCGGGTCAAACATGCTCTCGCCGCGGACGCGGAGATAAAACGAAGAATCAGAAACATTTACCGCAGCGCCTAGCCATTGTTCGGCATCGCCCGGCGCAAAATTATCCACTATCGTCTCCCAGGCTCCGGCCTGTACCCAGGAGATCAACGGGTATTTTCCCTTGATGTCTGGCCCAGGCTCTGTATTCGGTTTTTCTAGGGTACTGCTGCGCCTGGACTGCAAATCGACAATCACGCCCCGTTCTTGTGCGGTGATTGATGCATCGGGAATATTGGAATTGTGCTTTGGCGAAACAAGCATTGGCCCGATGCCCTCCTTAATCCATATGGCGCTAATTCCCAATTCCTTCTGCGCTATCAGCCTCCCGTCCCTCGAGACGCCATTCTCGCCGCGATATGACCAATTGTTGATGGTTTGTTCGCTCTGATTCAGGGCGCGCGCCAAATCTGCCGGACCATCAATTTCTGGCCGGACCAGTTTTGCCGCCTCAAAGAGCCGGCGGGCAGTCTCGTGCATCACTTTTTCCATGACGCGATTCTCCCCCGAGTAAACGCCTTGTTGATACACGCGGTGTTTGCTTTTTTCTTAAACATGGTGTTTAATGAAGGCACCATGAGCAAACACACCAAACTTCATCCCGACAGCAAGGTCATCGACGCCCTTGGCGGCCCCACGAAAGTTGCCGAGAGGCTGGGCTACGACAAGACGAGCGGCGGTGTTCAACGCGTTCAAAACTGGCGTGGCCGGGGAATCCCATCGGACGTGAAGATTAAGTTTCCTGAGTTGTTCATGACGGACCTGATTGACCGCATCAAGTCCAGCGACGACGCCCAGAACAATCCTGGCGGTACGGTGGGCGACGAAAAGATGGCCCCAATGGTTTCGGTTTGACACGTTAGTAGTCCTGTTTTTAGTTGGCGTCCTTGGGGCGCCTTTAATTTAGGTCCACACCAACCTGTAAAGCTACCTGTAACCCCATGAAAAATAACTATCAAGCTGAAATGCCGTGGCTCCAAGGCCTTCCGACGATTCAGTTCGCTAGCGGCGAAGTGGTCGCCTCGTGGTCATGCAAGCGCGATGCAGTGTCCTGGTGCTGGGCCAATCGCCCGAAGCGCGGGATGAATGAGCCAGACGATCAATCCATGTGTGCCCGCTTCACCGGCATGCATGCGCCGCACCTGTCGCGTTGCCTGAACAGTCGCACCAAGGCTCCAATGGACATGCAATCGCAGTACGTGAAGTTGTTTGAGCAGTACACCGGCTGGCGCGGCGTCTCTCAGTTTGAGATGCGGGACCGCGGCTTGACCATCATGGAAGAAGTCATCGCACAACGAGCCGCGTAAGCCACCAAACCACAGGCGACCATAAATCATGAGCACAGTCGAATCCGGCCCGCGCGACGGGCACCACGAAGTGCGGGCAACTCACTTTGTCGGTCAGTCTTGCAGCGATGACGAATGCTCTATCGGTAAAGATGAGCCCGTTGTGCGGATCCATACGCGGAGCGGGCGCGTCGTTCTGTTCGATCGCGAAAACTTCGATCTAGTTGCCCCCTACTCATGGAGCATAAATGGCCTGGGTTATGCGCGTGGCACGGCTCTACTGCCTGGCATCCCCAAGAACATAGCGATGCATCGCTTGATTATGGGTTTGTTCGCCGGCGATCCGCGCGAGGTTGATCACATCAACGGAAACCCAAGTGACAACCGGGTGTGCAATCTCCGCATTTGTACGCATGCGGACAACATGCGCAACAGGGCCAAACATCGAACGCGCAACAAATACAAGGGTGTTCACAAAGAAGGCGCGCGCTTTCGTGCCGCAATCAGAGCGAATGGGGAGTCCATCAAAGTTGGAGTTTTCGATACCGAAGAAGAGGCGCATGCCGCGTACTGCAAGGCAGCGACCGAACTGCATGGTGAATTTGCGAATCACGGAACGACCCCAGTCCAAAAAGGATTCTCGGATGGCCCTTATGGCCACGGGCGCATATTGCCGCTCGAGCCCGAAGTCCTTGAATACCAGATTGGCGAGTCACTTGAATCACTGGAGCGGCGCGTGATTCTGGCGACCTTGAAACATTTCTCAGGCGTCCGCTGGATCACTGCCAAGTCTCTTGGCGTCGCCGACAAGACGCTCTATCTGAAGCTAAAGAAATACGGGGTGGCGGAATGAATCTCAACATCGGAATGCGAATCGTCGGCACTTCATACCGTGCGCGGGGTGTGGCATGAACAAGACCGAATGGTTTTCCGTTGATACGCCGCCTGCACGCGTGGGCGTCTATGAGACGCAGACGGAAACCGAAAGCGATAGCGACGACGGCTGTGGCGGACCGTACTACAACGCATGGAGCGGCAAGCAATGGGCCGGGAGCGGCAAATCGCCTGAGCAGGCCGCTAAGGAAGCCTCGATATGTGGCCGCACCGCCCTGCCCATCTTTCGGTGGCGCGGCCTCAGGGATCCGTCATGACCAACACTCCCACCAACGGCGCAGTCACCACCGCCATGCAGCGCGACCACTGGTACCGCAGCCTGCGCTACGTGCCCCGCGACCGTTCCATCATCGACCGGGTTCTCGAGTCGCCTGTAACCTTTTTCATCTCGCTTGCCCTGCTCTGTGCACTGGCTATTGCTGGCGTCGTGGAGTGTTTGATGGGGGGTGTGCTGTGAAACCTCTACTGATTCTCACCTCCCTCGTCCTCGGCGGATTCCTCGCGCTCTGGGCAGTTTGTGCGCTGGTTATGCGGGTTCAGGGGGCGCTATGAATGCGCGCGAATACGAAATCACCGACGCCGAGCGCGAGGCTCGCATAGACCAGCTTGGCGCCGCGATGGTTCTCGCTACAGATCTGACGGAACGTGCGCGACTCTGGCGCCGGATGCGGGTCGAGATTTTGGCGCGGTCGGAAAATCAGATTCACAGGATGGAAGCAGAAAAAGGCCTTGGCAAGTGAATTTTTACAAGCGCTACATGGGCGACTACCTGCGGGATACGCTCCGGCTGTCGATGCTCGAGGACGGCGCTTACAACCGGCTGATCGATTGTTATTACTCGTCCGAAGAGCCGTTGCCGCTTCAGAAGGATGAGCTGTACACGATGACTCGCGCGCTCACTACCAAGGATCGCGAGGCTGTCGACAAGGTGCTGTCCAGGTTCTTCACGCTGACTGAAGAGGGATATCGCCACAAGCGCATTGATGAGGAAATCGCCAAGTCGAAAACGAAGGCTGAGGCGAATCGCGAAAACGGTAAGAAAAGCCCCGGCAGGCCCCGCAAGGATCAATCCCATGGATAACCTAAACATATCCCAAGAAGAACCCAGTGGGTTTTTCAATCAAAACCATGCTAAGGACTCCGAAAAACCCAATGGGTTATTTTTCGGTTCCGATGTGGGTTCGGAGTGGGAACCCAAAAATAACCTTATCCATAGCCATAGCCATAAACTACCTAAAAGCCCTAGCCAAGGAGAGGGTTTTACAGCAGACCTTACTACTCCTACTGGGGGTAGCGAAAACGGCGAAACTGAAAAATCCCGTTCCCTTGGTCGGGATGATCCTGAGAATGGCCTACGCCCGTATCAAGCCTCCGCAGTGCGTGCATTGCGCCTTGCGCTGGCCGGTGGCGATCTGCGCCTGATGCTCGCATCGCCCACTGGCTCGGGCAAGACTGAGATCGGCATGTCGATCATCAAGGGCGCGCGCATCAAGGGCAAGCGCGTCGCGTTCCTGTGCAATCGCATCCACCTGGTCGAGCAGGCGCATCGTCGCTTCTATCGCTCGGGTATCGATTGCGGCGTTATCCAGGGCGCGAATACCCGCGGCGAATGGCAGCAAATCATCGTTTGTTCGATCCAGACCGTCGCCAAGCGCGGGCTGCCGGAATGCGACCTGATCGTGATTGATGAGGCGCACGCGGTTGCCGGTTCGAAGGACTATCGCCGCATTATCGAACTCGCCAAGGGCAAGCCGATCCTTGGACTTTCGGCCACGCCGTGGTCGAAGGGGCTAGGAAAAACCTTTCCGGAAATCGGCGGCCCGCTGTTCGAAAAGATGGTTGTGGCAACGACGATTGCCGAGTTGATCGAAGACGGTTTCCTGGTTGATTGCGACGTGTACGCCCCTGGTGAGCCGGACATGAGCGGCTACAAGCAGGTTCGCAATCCCATGGGCGAACTGGACTGGTCCGACAAGGACGCAGGCGAGGCCTCAGACAAGACGGAACTGATCGGCGATATCGTCCACCACTGGAAGCGCCTGGCTAACGACACGCCGACCGTTTGCTTTGCATCGAACATCGCGCACAGCAAGCACATCGTGGAGCGCTTCCTAGCTGCCGGCGTGGCAGCAGAACACATTGATTCGTACACCCCGGAAGACGAACGCAAGGCAATTCTCCAGCGCGTGACGAGCGGCAGGACCATGATCATTTCGAACGTTGGGATTCTTTGCGAAGGCTGGGATTTTCCGGCCTGTAAGACGCTGATCCTGGCTCGCCCGACCAACAGCCTGATTCGGTATATCCAGATGGCCGGTCGCGTCCTGCGCATTTTCGAAGGCAAGGAGAAGGCGCTGATTCTCGATCACTCGGGCACAGCCAAGCGCCTCGGCTATCCCACCGATGATATGCCGATGGAACTGGACGACGGCACGCCGAAGAAGTCTTCGCAAAGTAAGCCAAAGGAAAAACTGCCAAAAGCATGCCCGAAGTGTTCGTATCTGAAGGTCGGCCACAAATGCCCGCAATGCGGTTTTGCTCCCGAAAAGCAGAACGATATCGCCGAGGGTGACGGCGAGCTGGTCAAGCTCGAAAAGACGAAGTGCAAGGCGACGCCCGCAGAGAAGCAGCAGTTCTACTCCGAACTCCTGGGTTTGCGCACGATGCGCGGTTATTCGACCGGCTGGGTAAGCCATACGTACAAAGACAAGTTTGGCGTCTGGCCAAAAGGTCTTTTTGATAACGCCTGCGAACCATCGCAAGAGACCAAGGACTTCGTTACCCACAAGATGATCCGCTTTGCCAAGGGGGCTAAACGTGCAGCGTGAACGCATCGGCGATCTCTGCGTAGACCGCTGGGAGTCGATCCTGATATCCCTAGGCGTCGCGTCCGAATTCCTTTCGAAGAAACATGGCCCCTGTCCTATGTGCAAAGGAACCGACCGATACCGCTTCGATAACAAGGATGGCCGCGGGTCGTGGTTCTGTTCGAAATGTGGTGCCGGCGACGGATTTTCCCTGCTGCGCAAGCTGAACGGTTGGTCGTTCGCCGAGGCGGCGCGAGAAGTAGAGCGCGTGTTGGGAATCTCGAAACAGGACGCCCCGCGCCAGGAATTCACCGACGAACAGAAGCAGCAGAATTTGCGCCGCGTCTATTCGCAATCGCGTGCCGTGGAGCATGGCGACGTGGTGTGGACGTACCTGAATCGCCGCACCGGAATCGCAGACGTGCCGAATACGATACGCCTACACCCTTCCCTGCGCTATGACGCAGGCCAGGCATACCCGGCGATGCTGGCACTGGTAGCGATGCCCGATGGCAAGCCCTCGACCATGCACCGTACCTGGCTGGATGGGCAAGGCGGCAAAGCGCCGGTCGACGAGCCTAAGAAAGTGATGGCCGGAACGATCAAGACCGGTGCCATCCGTCTCGCACCGATGGCTGAATGCCTTGGCCTCGCCGAAGGCATCGAAACCGCCCTGCGCGCCTCTGTGCTGTTCGCCATGCCGGTATGGGCTGCGATCTCTGCCGGCGGTATGCGCGACTGGGAAGCGCCCGAAGGTCTGAAACACCTGATTGTGTTCGGCGATAACGATGAGAACTTCACCGGCCAGACAGCGGCGTACTCGCTTGCTAATCGCCTTTCGCTGAAGGGCATCAAGACCGAGGTACGTATCCCTGAGAAAACCGGAACTGACTGGGCGGACGAATGATCTACGACGCCGCTCGCCTCGCTGAAGTCCTCGAGGAAATCGCCTCATGGACTCTCGATCAACGCAGGGGATACCTCGCCGACATCGGAAAGGCATTTGGCGCCGAGGCAGAGCAGCAGTTGAAGGATGGGCTTAAACAAATGTGGGAGCAACGGAAATGAGCCAACCAGCTTTCAGAGTAAATGACCTCCTCAAGATCATCGAGGAGCAAGGACCGCTTTCGCCCAACCGGCCGAAGGAGGCTGTATGAGCAAACCGAAGCTGCCCCGTCCTACGCCAAGAATGGTCGAGATGCTTGAGTTGATCGAGACACACGGCCCGGTATCAGCCAACACGCTCACCGACCTCGGAATCTGGTGCCGTCAGGATATCGACTACTTCATCCGTGAACTGAAGGCGGAGAAGCTGATTCATGTTGCCGACTACGATCCGAGCCCATGCCGTGATGGCTACACCGTGAAGCGCTGGGTTATCGGCGATGGCGAAGATGCGAAACGCCCTCACCCGCCAAAGAAGAAATACCCGCGGCATCGCAAGGATTGCCCGCGTTCAGTGGTGGGCGTCAAAGCTCAAGCAGACAAGGAAGCGAGACTGATGCAGGAGCGCAATCGTCCTGCTCGCCGCGACCCACTCATCGAAGCACTTTTCGGAGCAGCCGCATGAGAGGGGTTTATGCACCAACACCCTTGGGGAAAGGGAGTACGAGGGCTTGGGGCCTTATGCCCTCGGCGTCGGTGGGTTTCGTGTCTTTTGAGAAACCCACAAACAGAGTGTACAGCCTGTCAAGCGGCTCAATTTCCGGGTTTGGCCATAAATCTCAGCCGAGAATCGCGCACATCCTTACGCAACAAAGGTTTCGGGTTTTAAAGTTTATTTCGCCACTCGATTTCGAGTTCGTGCGGATCGAGCATTTCGACGCATTGGAGGCAGCATGACCCAAGTAATCGGCTGGGATAAAACCAGTCTCTACGAACTTGCCACGAAGCGCGGGATGCATCCCGGTTCGGCCAATGCACTCATGGAGTTTGCAGCAGAACTTCAGCAGCGCGCCCTCTCGCACGAGAGGCAGGAAGCGGCGTTGTCTTGTGAGGCGGGAAATGCGACTGAAGACGAACAATTCTGGGATACGAGCGAATTACCAAAGGAGCAAGCATGACTCCCACAATCTTAACCATTGACGGCGAATATTTCGACTTTACCGATCCGGGCCGCAGCAAGTTCGGTATCGAAACGATCGCCCACGGACTTTCTCAAATCTGCCGATTTGGCGGTCAGACGAAAGTCTTCTACAGCGTGGCGCAGCACAGCGTTCTCGTATCTCACATTGTGCCTCCTGAATTTGCATTCGCGGGCCTTCTGCATGATGCGGCTGAGGCGTTTATTGGCGACATTCCGAAGCCCCTGAAGAGAATGCTTCCCGACTATGGCGTGATCGAAGACCGCGTAGAAGCTGCGGTGTTTGCACGCTTTGGTTTAGATCCAAAGTTACCTCCGGAAGTCAAACGCGCAGACCTGATCGCGCTTTGCACTGAGCAGCGTGATTTGATGGTGAGAAAGGATGCAGACACGCACATATGGACATCCATTGAAGGGATTGATCCGCTGGCTGGAAAGATTATCCCACTTCACCCAGTTGCAGCCAGGCGTGCGTTTCTGGAGCGGTATGACGAATTGCTAGCGGCGGCGGCATGAGCACCTTTGGCGACCGCCTGCGCGAGGCAATCGAAACGCATCCAATGAATCAATCCACATTTTCGGCGAGGACTGGAATCTCGCTTCAGAACATCTCGCACTACCTGGCTGGACGGCGTAAGCCAGGAGTCGACGTGCTAGCCCAGATGGTCAAGGCGCTGTCACAGTGTGATGTCAGATGGCTTGTTACCGGAGAAAATCAATGAGAGAAAAAATCTTAAACACCGCCGAACTAATTGTGCTTTGCAAGGCAAAGATTTGCCGCATTGAGTATTTCACCGCCCGCGGCATCGATCGTCTCGCCGCTTTCGAAATCGCGGAACTCTCTGGCCTCGCGCACAAGCTGCACGATGCAGCAGAACGGGAATACGAATCAGGGCGCAACACCGAAGAAAGTCGGGCTAAGGCTGCAAGGGATGCGAAGGCGGGGGATTTGACTGCGCGCGTCGATCACATCGATAGCGCTGGATACGTCCATTGGAAGGCGGCGAAATGAGCACAAACAAAGTGACCAAACTCGTATTCGACTCCAAGGTATCGGAGCGCAAGATTCTGATTGTTCCCATCGCGACGATCTCGCATACACCGTACAACCCGGCCGCCCGAACCAAGGAAGGTGCGAAGCTCAAGAAGCTAATCGACGCCATCAGGGAATACGGCCAACTCTACCCTGTCCTGATTACCGCCGACCGTGAACTGGTGGATGGCAATCGTCGCTTGACGGCCTGTCGCGCGCTTGGGCATACCCACGTCGAATGCATCATTCTCGACATGGATCGGGACAAGGCTTTCACGGCCATCAATACCACGCCGGAGAAGCTTGGCGGTAAGGGCTGGCTGGAAGTCGGGCGCGGCGGCGGATACCTGTTCAAAAAAGAGCGCGGTCAGTACGACGAGCTTGTGGGTCTGATTGGGGCATTCGGAATTGACCTGCTGATTCAAAAGAACCTCGGCCTGAACATTCTGCCACTGTGCAAGAGCGTCGCTAATCTCGGATTGTCGCGCGGCGTTGGTGAAATCATCCTCCTGACTGCCAAGAATGGATTGACCAACAAAATCAACTTCGAGCTTCGCTCCGACAAACCGAAGGCGGAAAAAGTTCAAGCGCTTGAAAAGATTTTCCGCGATTCCGCCAAGGGGATTGTATGAGCGATATCCAAGTTATCTCAGGCACCCGCCGCGCCATGAAAGAAATGGCCGATGGCACCCTTCGCGTCCAGATCGATATCGACCCGCGGTTCCGCGCCGCATTCTTTGCTGCATTCGGCCAGATCGACATGCCCGTCGCCATCGCTCCGCTAGTCGCTGACTTCGAGCAACGCGCACCGGAAGCGGAGAAGGCTAAAGGCGGACCGCTGGCGAAGCTGGCGGGGATGCTTTGCGCTGATCCGAATTTTTGGGAATTCCTGAACGATGAATTCATGCTGCCTGCCGACGTGACGAGCGCAGAGCAGGCGGCCCGCGTTATTCGCAATGCTTGTCGGGTTGAAAGCCGTGCCGAACTCGACTCAAACGCCGAGGCGGAAAGCGATTTTCACGCCTCAATTCGTGGACCGTGGCTTAAGTGGCGCGCGGCTAATGGGCTGAAATGATCGTTAGCAAAGCAAAAGGCCATGGCGGCAAAAAAGTCTGGTACGACCGCAAGCGCAGCAAGGATGGCATGCGTACTCGCCACTACAACGTCATAACCCTATCCAAGATGGTTTGTCGTGACGGATCGTGCTGGAGATTCATCATTGGACCATGGGCATTCGCATTCAGCTTCAAGGGGAGAAAAGGAGGACGGGCATGATCCGTACTTCCACACCTCTCAAGAAGGCGCTGAAGCCCAAACGCTGCCGCCATTGTGGAAATAGTTTCCAGCCAATCTCAAGCCTAAGCAAAGCATGCAGCGTTCCTTGCGCAATTGCCCTGACGGAGCGAGATAAGGCAAAGAAGCTGGCCAAGGCCAAGGCAGCCGAACGCCAGTCAATGAAAGAGCGCGCGGAGAAGATCAAGACACGCGGCACGCATCTTAAGGAATTGCAGGCGGCGTTTAATGCTTGGATTCGTTTGCGGGATGCAGCGTTGCCGTGTATCTCATGCGGTCGCCCTGCCTCATGGAAAGGTCAATGGGATGCGGGGCATTATTTGTCGCGAGGATCTAGCCCCGCTATCCGGTTCGATCCGGCCAACGTGCATAAGCAGTGTCTGCCATGTAACCGGCACCAATCCGGCTTTCTGGTTGCGTACCGGGTGAACCTCGTCAGGAAGATCGGGCTGGTAGAAGTCGAGCGCTTAGAAGGCCCGCACGAACCACTGAAGCTCACCATCCCTGAAATCATCGAAATGAAAGCCCACTACCGCGCCGAAGTCCGGCGCATGAAGAAAGAAGTTACTTTGGAAATGGAGGAAGTAAATGTCTAGCAACAACGAATCAGCAAAATCTGGCGGTATCGGCCTGATGGGCCTTCTATTCATCCTCTTCCTGGCGCTCAAGCTTCTGAACGTCACGGTAGTGGCAACGTGGTGGTGGTGGTGGATCACGGCACCGATTTGGGGGCCGACTGCGCTTGTGCTTGGCATTCTGGCGATTATCGGCGTGGGCGTAGCAGTCATCGCGGTGGTGGCGAAATGACCGACATCGATGAACTTGAGCGGCTTGCCGAGGCGGCGACGCCAGGACCGTGGTGCGATCGTGGATTTGGCGGCATTCAGCCGGAAAGCGGTGGATCGTTAGTAGCGGTCACGGTGACCAAAGGCGGATGCCTGCCGGACTATGTTGAGAATAGTGCATACATCGCTGCCGCCAACCCCACCGCAATCCTTGAGCTTGTAGCAGAGGTGCGGCGGCTGCAGACTGCGCTAAATACGCCGCAACTGACGGCTGCTTATGCACCCTATCTCGCGGGCATCGTCGGAGTCGAAGGTGTTAGCCAAGAAGTCGCCGCGGATTTTTTTATGAACAGCGCCCAGCTCGTCACCGTCTACTACGGCGAGAAGCGCGTATTTACGAACCTGGCCGAGTTTTGTGCGGCGCATCCGAGGGAGAAAGCATGAGTATCGTCGGCCACTTTCCAAAGTACATCCACGAAGACAAGCATTGCTTCGTCTATTGCGGACCCGATCGGTGCGATTGTCGCGCGGGTAACCCACTGGACGTCACGGCGCAAATTCTTCGGAGGGAAATCGCCGAGGCGTTCGCTATCACGCCACGCATGCAAGGGATGGTCACTTGCCTATCGTGCGGGGCGCATGCCATGTCGGCTCAAGACCTACCTTGCGGACACTAGCCATGACATTCCTATGGGGCTTCACTGCTGGTTGGTGGGTTTGCTCGCTGTCATGTCTTGCTGCGCTTGCGATATGGAAACTGCGACGCCCTCCACCGCCAACAAAACACGCGAGACGTAATCACCCATGTCCCGGCGCTGAGATTCTGACTGATGGCAATGGAGATTTTCTCGCTCCGTATCACCGCAAGAATCGCGACGCCCCCGAGCGCAACCTGTCGCGCGAGATTCATGCGGGGATGGCTGAGTTGAATGAACGAGATAGCGAGGATCGGGTGCGGTACGAATTTCTAGGCCAAACCGGGTTCGAAGAATAGGTATTGCATCTAGTCAGTATTCGTAGTAGTGCGAAGCGGTTTAGCGTATAATACGCGAAGCCAAAACGGGAGCGTCACATGGCAAGTTTTAGTGGTTTCCGACGACGTGAAGCGCGGGCAGTCAACTCTGGCAATTTACGCTGGAGCGACAATGGCCCGACCGACGCCGATTACATCGCAGCGCGTGGTATGTCAGGAGAACCGCTTGGTGCGCTGCTTGAGCGCTTGAAGTGGGCCAACGATCATCGCGCCTATGCTCGCTGTGTTTATCTGCTGGGCGAACGGTTCTACGAGCGCAAGAAGCGGAACGTGACGAAGGCGCTCTGCCACACTGCGATCCGTGAATGGCTCGACGAGAACTGCAAGAAGTGCGGCGGTCGTGGGTTGGAGACGGACAAGTTCCACAACATGAATACCTGTACGAAATGCAGGGGAACGGGCCAGCACGCATACGAAGGTCATGAGCGCGCTCATATGGCTAACCTTGCGGCAGGCTCTTGGCAGAAGTACGAGCGCGACTATGAAACTGTTCTCGAATGCCTTCGTGGCGCCGTTAGCTCGCATCGAGTCGGCGCAATGAAAGCGTTTGGGGTTTTGGAAGAAGTCGGCGCGTGAGCCTTCAAATCGTCCCGATCACGCTCGAAGAGGCGAATGCATTCGTCTCCCAGCATCATCGACACCATAAGCCGACAATCGGCCACAAGTTCAGCATCGCGGCATCCGAGGGCGAGATGGTGCGCGGCGTGGCAATTGTTGGTCGGCCGGTCGCGCGTGGGAATGATGACGGATGGACGCTAGAGGTGAGTCGCTGCTGTACTGACGGCGTGCGCAATGGTTGTTCTATGTTGTACGGCGCCGCTTGGAGGGCAACCAAGGCGCTCGGGTTCCGGCGTCTGATTACCTACACACTGCCAGCCGAAGGCGGCGCATCGCTCCGGGCTGCCGGCTGGACATTAATTGGCGAACGTGGCGGCGGGAATTGGAATACGCCAGCACGGCCACGCATTGACACCGATGCTGCATTGCGCGGACAAAAGTTGCTTTGGGCGGCGACATGAAATGCACACAATCTCAAATGCGCAAGCGGTTCGAGGTGCAGCGTAAGGCCGGGATGAATGTTGACTGGCAAACATGGCAGCAGGCTTGGTATAGCGCATTGTCTATGGTTTCTAACCCCCTTGAGTTGGAGTGGAAAGTGAGTAAAGAACAGGAATTTCTCAACGAGAGCCAGAACGAATTCACCGACATTAGCTCCGAGCAATTTCGCGTATATGAGTACCTGGCGAATGGCAAGAAGGTTTCGATTCGCATTCCAGGACCAATGCGCCTGAGCGTCAGCGCGAGCGGCGGCCACCGGGTATTCGATGCAAACGGAGTCTCTCACTACATGGCTCCCGGTTTCGTGCATATCTACTGGAAGGCAAAGAGCGGATCCCCAAACTTCGTGGCGTGACCGTAAATAATTGTTGTAAACTCTTGCGATCTGTTCTAGGATATGACCTGAGCAAATAAATGACGTTTAGCCCGAGCCGGAAACGGATAGCGCAAACAAGCGCAAGTCCCCGGAAACCAGCAGACGCCCTCGACCATAACGCTCCCACAGCTTTTTGATGGGATCGTGCACTCCAAAATTCTCCATAAGCCCTGCCAGCTAACCGCTCGCGGGGCTTTTTGCATTTCCGCCGCCATGAAATCTCAAGCCCTCGAATCCTATCTCTACGGCAATCCTGAGAGGGTGGCCGAGATTCGTCAGGCGCAGAAGGCTAACGAGCAGCGCCGCGAAGCCAAGCGCCCCACCCTATCGCTGAAACCTCGCGACGGTGGCTGGAGCGAAGCCCGCAAGCGCGCAGAAGCCCTATTTTCTCCCGCCGATCCCTTTTCTGTGGATTAACCCGCCTGCAGCGGTGCAATGCCGCGCCAAGAATTCGGAGTAGCGATGGGTCTGATAGCTGCCGACGATATGTCTGAGCGCGAACAGGCGATTTTGTACGAATGGACTCGCAGTGCGACCGACTCGGCTTTCCATGCTGGCTATATCACCCGTGGCTGGGCTCCAAGCGACGCGACATGCCAACGCCTGCGCGGATATCACCAGGCCGGCCTGAGCCCGGATGAGGCTGCCGAGGCGCTATTTGCGCGGAGACACTGATGAGCGATTACCGCGCGCGCAGCAATCAGGCCAAAGCCGCTCGCGCCGGAATCGTAGACCAACGCCCGCAACCAAACCGCAACAAGCGCGCAAAGCCAGTTGTGGTCGAGTATAGATTGAGTGAACACGCCAGAACGCGATTCGAAGGAAACTTCTGGTCTGAATTGAGAATGGGCGACTGGCATAAATGGCACTCGTATCGAACAGTCGAGGAAGCTCAGAAGGCGATCGACAACGACATGCGCAAGAATCAGGGGCTATGGGAATTCAGGTTGACGCCATGAAGGATATGGCTGAGGCGACGGCAGGAGGCTTTTTGATGGCAGGGACCTATTCACTGGCATGCGCGCATTTCTACACATCATGCGCCGAGCTGCTATTGGAAGCATTCGCTGCTGGTTCTGCGCCCGACTGATTCCGCCAGGCGAAACCTGCTGCGATCCGAAGACAGTTGGAATGATTCAAGAGTGATCTGAGAATGATTCAAGCCGTCGCAAATTGACTTAAGCAGCGCGGAATGATCTGAGATTTGTCGCGGGTTCGCTTTTGTAGCCGCTGGGCGTCGCTTTCGGGCTAAAGAGCGATTATTGCCGCCCTGCGGCTACAGAACGGAAAGAATAATGACCTCGCAAGAGGTTCTTCAAGGGAGCGTGATGCAGTTAGGACTGGATTGGCTTATCACGCAGCCGCATGCCAGTCCGCTCCCTTGAGGGTGACAGCCGCAATCGACCATTGATGCGCCAACCGGGGCCCAAATTCCAGGGTCGAGCGCATTGCCGCATGTGATGTGGCTCAATAGATTGTGCCGCCGCGACAAGCAAACGCAACGAACCGCGACCGCTTGCGGATTCCCTCAATCTCTCCTCGCGTCGAACTCATCGACGTTTGCTGCTCTCGGGCAGCGCTTTTATTCTGGTGTCTCATGGCTCGCAAACCCAAAGCAGAGTCAGCGGATCGCACCGAGATTTGCAAAAACTGCAAGCACTCGCTGTTCCTTCGTGAGTCGATCGAATGTCGCCGCTATCCGCCGCAAGTGATCTACGAAGGCAGCACGGGCTTTGTTGAGCATCGTTTCCCAGAGACCTCGGCCGACTCTTTCTGTGGCGAGTTTGCGCCTATCCTGACCAGTTAAGCTGTTTATTTGGTCATATAAGACCTACTAAGGAATTTCTGTGGACACAAGCGACTTGCTGAAAGCCGTGAAGCTCCACGGGAGTGTCAATGCCGCCGCCAAGGCGATCGGGATGCCAGAGAGTACCCTGCGCGGTCGAATTCGCGGCGCAGTACCGATATCCGAGAATCAGCGTAAATTCCAGCCAGACTGGACATCGGAAGACTGTATCGCCGAGCTGCGTCGAATCGCGCAGATAGACGAAACCAAAGTTATAAGCCGGAATTACTTCCGTGTGCATTCGGACATATCCGAGTCCACATGGAATAGGCACTTCGGCACGTTCCACGAGTTCAAGCGTCAGGCAGGCATAGTCCTGTCGCGCCATGCACACGCGCTCGAGCGTGATATTGCGAAGCACGCCAGCAAGGATGTGCAGCGCCGTATGAACGTGGAGAAGTCGGGCTGGGAGGATGCATACCTGCGCCCCAGTTCGAAGCGCTTCCAGACGGTTCTGGTTGCGTCGGACATCCACGACATCGAGTGCGATCCGTTCTGGCGGCGCTGTTTCGTTGATACGGCCAAACGTGTGCAGCCTGAGAAAGTTGTCATCAACGGCGATGCGCTGGACCTGCCCGAGTTCGGCAAATACGGCGTCGATCCGCGGGAGTGGGATGTCATCGGCCGCATCAGATGGCTCCATGCTTTCCTCGAAGATGTCCGCACGGCTTGCCCTGAAACGGAAATCGTCTATATCGAAGGCAACCATGAGGCCAGATTGCTCCGCCATCTTGGTGAGGCAACTCCCGCGCTGAAGGTCATCCTCTCCGATCTGCACGGCTTCACGGTGCCGAAACTGCTGGGCCTTGACGCCTACCAGGTGAACTACATCGCCCGGATGGATCTGGCGGCGTTCAGTGAGCGCGACCTCAAGCAGGAACTGGCGAAGAACTACCACGTGATGTATGACTGTTTGCTCGCCCACCATTTTCCGGAGGGGCGTTCGTTAGGATACCCGGGGTTTAACGGGCACCATCATCGCTACTTCGCCTGGTCCGATTATTCGCCTCAGTTCGGCTCGTATCAGTGGCTGCAGTTGGGCGCAGGCCATCGCCGAGCGGCTAGTTACTGCGCCGGCGAGAAGTGGAACATGGGCTTTCTCCTCGCGCACGTCGACACGCATTCAAAGTCCGTGCAGATGGAATACATCGATGTCCGCGATCACTCGATGATCGGCGGCCGCTTCTATCAGCGTGCGGCTGAAGAGGCCTGACACCCTCCGCAAAGAATCATATTGGAGGGGTGGTGGGTGAGTGGGAAATAACCTGAGACTGAAATGACCGGAATCGTACAACCCCTGCGCTATGGCGACATTGGCGGCTCTACCCCAATGTATGCGATCCCTCGCGCCGGCGTAAGCATGAGTGGCACGGTAGGCACGACCAGCGCTGTGATCATTCCTGCCGGGACGTATCAGAACTCGGTCACCGTCCAGAACACGAGCGCCAATACGCTGAACCTCTCGTTCAATGCGAGTGCAGTAGCGACGGACTTCAAGCTGGCTGCGGGTGCATCAATCACGTTGCCGTTTGGGCCCAGCAATGCGCTGTCGGCGTTGGGGAGTGCGGCTGGGACTACCTGGGCGGCGATTGGGGCTTAAGGCTGTCGCATCGCTTCCGCAGCATTTGCCAAGCACTCCAGCGCGAACTGCTCGGGGTAGAACTGGCCCGCGTCCAGTTCGTACATCATGTCCTCTTGCGCCTCTAACTCCCTCTGACGTGCCTCGCGCTCTGGCGTCCATGGCGGTTCCGGTTCTGGAGGTTTTGGTCGCGCAGTCTTGCCGTGGCGCGCGTTGTACCCTTCGGCGATTGCCTGATACTGAGAGATCAGAACTTTTTCAAGTTCGTCGAGAGACGCGCCGCTCCAGGCCGAGGCGATAGGTATAAATTCAAAGGCGCTCTCTCCGTACTCACGAAGGTCCGCGTGAAGTTTGGTTTGATGCCCATTTTTCGCTTGCTGGATATGCATGCGCCAGCGAGTTGTCGGGTAGGTCAATCCAGTCTGTCCGATGTACACCTTGCCCGTTGGCTTGCAGGTGACCATATAGACCATCCCAAAGCGATGCCAATACTGGCGCGGTTTGCCTCGTGGCATGTCATTTCCTTATGAGTTGACCACAAGTCGGGCAGCGTTTGTGCTCGGTGCGCTCAGAAACGTGAAGCGCACGCGTAACAGTCGAAGGCGACAGGTCAAATTGCTTGGCTGCCGCGTAGGGAGTGGCGCCGGGGTTCTCCTGAAGCCATTGCAGGGCCTGCTGGGTCTTGCTCATGCCGAGATCGCCATCAGTTCGGCACGGAAAGCTGCGGCGCGCGTTGCATCCTGAGCGGCCAGCATCGCAGCCGATTCAGCATTCATACGCTGCCATGCAGCCTTGGCAACCAGATTGCGCGCTTCCTGATCGCTGATCTTGCTGATGCCATTGTGCGGAACAAACGAATACATCTGTGTGCCGCGCGCCATAACATACGAGTCAGGGGCTGAATCACCGGGCGTTGCGACCTTCGCAATGACGGTCAAACCCTTGATGAAGCCGACATTAACGGCTTGACCTACTTCCCATGCTTGCTTGCTGTTCTTGATCATTTTCGGCTCCGGTTGAGTTCGCTGCTGGTGTGATTAGAGTATGTGTTATGAGGTGGCAAATAGCAAGCACTATCTAATGGATGTTGCAGATGGCGTTGACAGACAAGCAGCGCCGCTTCGTAGACGAGTACCTGATTGACTTGAATGCCACGCAGGCGGCAATTCGAGCCGGGTACAAGGGCGATCCAAATACGGTCGGTCCCCGCTTGTTGGTAAATGTTGGTATTGCGAAAGCGATTCAGTCGGCGAAACGGGGTCGCTCCAAACGCACGCAGATCACCGCTGACAAGGTTCTCCAGCGCTGGTGGGATCTCGCCAACGTCGACGTCAATGACCTGGTTGAATACCGGCGAGACAACTGCCGACACTGCTGGGGCGTGAATTTCGCCTATCAGTGGACGGAAGCAGAATTCGAGGCTGCCGACAAAGAAGCGGCTGATAAGGGCGATCGCCCACCGACCGACGAAGGCGGATACGGATTCGTGACAATCCGCGAGCCCAATCCTGAATGCCCTGAATGCGGCGGCGAGGGTCGCGGCAAGATTCATGTTCACGACACGCGCCGACTGAAAGGCGCTGCCCGCGCTCTATACGCTGGCGTGCATCAGGGCAAGGATGGGCTCAAGGTTCTGCTTGAGGACCGCGGCAAGGCGCTCGAGAACGTCGCCCGTCACCTTGGCATGTTCAACGACAAGCGTGATGACGATGTTAAGGCGCTCGCCGCAGAAAAACTGCGTCTTGAGAATGACCGCCTGCGCAAGAGCCTCGATGAAGAGATCAAGGCGCTAGAGATCGAGAAGCGCAAAGCCGAACTGGCACTCGCCGAGAAAGGCGGCGGAAACTCAAACGCCAAACTATTGGCCGACCTGATAGCGAAACTCCCTTCATGAATACCGGCAATCTGATGCTGGACCGCCAGCTAGGGCGCTGGTATCCGCTCAAGGACCATCCGGTACAGCTCGCGCTGGTTGACGCTGTTTCGACGGGAATCCGGTTTCCACTGGTTCCGGCTGGGCGCCGTAGCGGAAAGACCGAGCGGTTCAAGCGCTTTGTCGTGAAGCAGGCTTATGCCTACCCTGGCATGTACTTCGCCGCCGCGCCAACGCATGCGCAGGCGAAGAAGATCTTCTGGGACGACCTGAAGGCATTCGCGCTTTGCTGCATGCACAGTCGCAGGCCGTCCGAGTCTGACCTGATCATCTATCTGGACAACGGCAGCGAGATCCATGTCATCGGTCTGGATAAACCGCAGCGCATTGAGGGCGTTCCATGGACTGGCGGCGGCATCGATGAGTTCGCCGACGTTAAGCCCGATGCATGGGAGGCAAACATTCTCCCGGCGCTGAACACGGTCAATCCGACCATGCCCGACTATCGGGCGTGGTGCTGGCTGCTGGGCGTGCCGGATGGTCTGAACCATTATTACGACCTGTGCATGCAGGCCGAGACCGGCGAAGACCCGAATTTCAAGGTATTCCACTGGAAGTCAGCGGAGATCCTGCCGATAGACGTCATCGACGCCATGAAGCGCGCGATGTCGGCGAAGCAATACAGACAGGAATTTGAAGCCTCGTTCGAGACAGCGACGGGCCGGATCTATGAGGATTACAGCAAGAGCAACCACACCTCAGAGCGAATCCAGCCGCACGAACAGTTGCTGTGGATGCATGACCAGAACTTTACGCCGCTGTCTTCTGCAATCGGAGTGCGCCGCGACAACGGGCTCTATCTGCTCGATGAGATCGTGCTGACCAGTGCGATATCGAAGCAATCGGCCATGGAGTTCGTCGAGAAGTTCGTCAATCACCAGAACCGCGAAGTCATTATCTACGGCGATCCGGCTGGCCGGGCTGGCGAGAAACACGGTCACGCGTCGGATTACACGGACATTGAAGGCGTGCTGAAGGCCCATAACTGGAAGTTCGTGCGCAAGGTCAAGCCTGCCGCTCCTGCAATCAAGGATCGGCAGAACGCCGTCCGCACGAAGATTTGCACCGCTGACGGCGTTCGAAGCCTGTTCGTCAATCCGACGACGGCCAAGTGGTGCGACAAGGGTCTTGCGACGGTCCAGTTGCAGGAAGGATCGACGTTTCAGGAAGACCAGAAGAACAAGTATCAGCACATTACGACGGCGATTGGGTATTGCGTCGACGTCGAATGGCCGAGCATCAAGGGCATCGCGTCACAGGCGGCCCACGTCCCTCACATGAACAGGTGATGCAATGAGTTTCGACATTGGCTGGGTACCTGAGGGTTGGGTGCGCGGCAATCCTCTCGGCATCATCAACAACGGGTTTCGCGGTGGGCCTCAGGCAGCGTTCTATTACAAGGTCCAGTCACTTATTGACGAGATCCCGGCGATAGGCGCAGTTCAATTCCACGAAAGCGAGTTTGACAAGGCGCGCGCGTGGTTTGAATGGTGGCATCAACCAATTGGCGAGGTCGCAGCATGAAAAAACCACACATCAATCGCTGGTGGCGCGATGACCTTTGGCATTGTCAAGTGAGCATTCATCATGGCTTGGGCCGCACTCTGCGCGAAGCCTTCGAATTGTGCATGCTAGCAAAGCAACGATGGAATGGAGCGGCCGAATGAGCAAAATCCACCTTAACCCGGCGCACAAGGGCGACCTTCACAAGGCGCTGGGCATTCCGCAGGACAAGCCGATCCCCGAAGCCAAGCTCGACGCAGCCAAAAGCTCGAGCAATGCGCATGTCCGGGAGATGGCAACCTTCGCAAAGAACGCACGCGGTTTCAAGCACGCCAAGTAACGGACCAAAATGTTTAAGACCCTGCAGAAGGATTTCCCGAAAGACAAGGATTTCCCTGAGCGGACATTCCGCCTGCAGACGCTCCAACGTGTGCTATGCGGAACGCTCTATGACGAGCTCAGGCACGCATTCGATGAGGAAGAGTCAGGCGACGGCACTTACATTCCGTTGCGCAAACGTCGCCCCAGTGTGCGCATGAACCTGTGCCGCACGGTGGTGAATGATTCGGTCTCACTGCTGTTCTCCGAGGGTCACTTTCCCGCGGTCGACCTGAAAGATCCCGACCAGAAGCAGACGATGGGGAAACTCATCAAGGAATGCGGGGTGAACGCGGTCATGATCGACGCAGCCACGAAAGGCAGTGTCGGCTCGGTTGCAGTCCTGTTTCGCGTGCTCAGTAATCGCGTCTTTTTCGACGTGATGGATACGGACTACCTGACGCCGGCCTGGAATCCGAAGGCACCTGACACGCTGCTGAAGGTCCGGGAACTGTACAAGGTCAAGGGATCGACGCTCGCTGATTCAGGCTACGCGATCAAGCCCGATGACCTGGGCGCGCAGTTCTGGTTCCAGCGCGAGTGGGACGATACCGACGAAACATGGTTCATCCCATGGAAGGTGTCGGAGCAGGCTGAAAAGAAACTGGCGGGTGTTGAGTTCAAGCCAGTGGTCGATGACGAGAAGACCGTCAATCACGCGCTCGGCTTCGTGCCTGTTGTGTGGATCCGGAATCTCCCTGGCGGGGATACGGCGGATGGCAAGCCGACGTTCTGCGACGAAGCGATCGATACGCAGATTGAAATCGACTATCAGCTGTCGCAGGATGGTCGCGGGCTGAAGTACACGTCCGATCCAACGCTGCTCATCAAGGAACCGGCGTTCGGCGAACAGGGGCCGACAACCAAGGGCGCTGCCAACGCGATCAAGGTCAGCGAGAACGGCGACGCCAAGTTGCTGGAGATCAACGGCACTGGTAGCGCTGCGGTGATCGAGTACATCAAGTACCTACGCGAAATCCAGCTCGAAACGCTGCACGGCAATCGCACCAGCCCGGAAAAAATGTCCTCGGCCCAGTCCGGCCGTGCCATGGAGCTGATGAACCAGGCGCTGGTATGGCTTGCCGATCGGCTCCGCATCAGTTACGGAGAAGGCGGGCTCCTGGAACTGCTGCGCATGATTGCGAAGGCGGCTGACAAGTTTGAGCTCGTCTTCAAGGATGGCGACAAGGTCGGCACGTTCGACATCAAGTCAGGAATCAGCCTGCGCTGGCCGGCATGGTACGCGCCGACGATGCAAGACATGCTGACGCGCGCCACCACGCTCTCAAAATTGTGCGATTCAGGTCTGCTGAGTCGTGAAACCGCGATCAAGATCCTGGCAGCGGAATACGACATCGAAGACGCCGCTGCCGAAAAACTGCTCGCAGATGCGGATATGAAGCAGCGCAACGAAGAAGCGCAGAAGAAAGTGCAGATCAACGAATAACCCGGCTTGATGCCGGAAATCAACCAGGCCGCTCGATGCGACCTTTTTCATTGGAGAGGCTCGATGCCGAACCTGTTGCGCCAAATGATGATGCAGGCCCGTTTGATGGAAGGCGAACCCGGAACTCCTGGTGGTGGTCCTGCTACGCCAGTTACACCGCCTGCTGCACCTGTCACGCCACCGGCCAAGACCGGCAATCCGCTGCTCGACCTTCCCATCGAGGAAGTGCCTGACCAGTGGCGTGAACACGCACGTGAACTGCGTCGTGAAAACGCAAGTCTCCGCGAGAAAACGAAGTCGATTGATGAAGCTGCGGCGCAGGCAAAAATCGATGAAGCGGTGCGCAAAGCCGTTGAAGCGCAAGAAACCAAGACGAAAGCGATCATCGACGCCGAGCGTGAGGCCTCACACCGCCGCATCATCAACTCCGAAGTTAAGGGCGCCGCCCTGTCGATCGGTCTCCAGGATGCTGATGCGATCAAGTTGATCGACATTTCAAGCCTGAAGGTAGACGAGAACGGCGAAGTGGCCGGCGTCACGGAACTGCTTGCCGCTTTCAAGACGGCCAAGCCGTACCTCTTCAAGGAAGCGCCTGCGCACAGCAGCAACCCGAATCCGCCTCCGCCTAAAGCGAAAGTGGAAACGTTCGATGCCCGCAAGGCTACGCCTGAAGAGCGCGCAGCCAAGGCGAAAGAACTCGGTATCTCCAACAGGGAACGCTAGATCCGGTATCTGGCCTCACCCGCTTTGATCTGAGCCCGCCGCGCGCGGGTTCTTTGCTTTATTGCCCGACAGCCCTGGTGGCGAGGGGAAAGACCCTTACCCAAACCATACAGGACTCACCATGGCATTGAATAACCTGCCGACCGCACTGCAAAGCGCGATTCAGCTCGGCTTCCTTGAACACCGCTTTGGCCTGCCGCTGAAGGCAAAACTGGGCTTCCGCTCCATTGCCGACCGCGAGCCGTTCACCGCCAACATCGGTGAAACGATCACCAAGACCCGTACCGGTCTGCTGCCGGTCATCACGACCCCGATGGCGCCGGCTGCCAACTCGGACTTCACGTCCGGACTCACGCCGCAAAACTACTCGCTCGAACAGTACATCCTAGGCATCGGCCAGTACGCGGGCAACATGCAACTGAACGTGGTGACGCAGCGCGTCGCTATCGCCGACTTCTTCCTGCGCAATGCCTACGCGCTGGGCGAACAGGCGTTCCGTTCGGTCGACGCACTGGCGCAGCAAACCCTGTTCAATGCGTACATGGGCGGCAACACCCGCGTGCGCGTTACGCTGGGTTCTACCGGCCCGACCATCTCGGTCGACGATATCCGCGGCTTCCAGACCACGCTGAACGCACAAGGTCAACCGGTCGCCGTATCGGGTTCGAACCCGGTCAACGTTGTGGTGGGCGCCGATACCTATTCGCTCACTGGCTTCGCGGCGGATGGCACGAACGTTTCGACCGCGCCTGGCGGTGTGTCGGGTACGCTGACGTTCTCGACCAACGTGACGGTCTCGGACGGCACCGCCGCCCAACCGGTCATTTCGGCCGTAGCACCTTATGTGGTTCGTCCGAGCACTTCGGCGGCCAACGTGATGGCCCAGACGACCGCAGCGATCTCGTCGGCCAATGACATCAACAACGGCAAGCTGACGATGTCGATGATCCTGAACGCCAAGGCTACGATGTCGGCCAACGGGGTCCCGGTTGCTAACGACAGCGGCATGTACAACCTGTACTGCGATCCGTTGCAGGCAACCGGTCTGTACAGCGACCCAGCGTTCCAGCAATTCTTCCGCGGTCAGGTGACGACCGAAGAATACCGTCAAGGTATCGTCGCGCAACTCCTGGGTGTTCGCATCCAGGAAACCAACATGAACCCGGTGCAGACGCTCTCGGGCGTCGGCGTGGTGCGTCGCGGCCTGCTGTGCGGCCAGGGTGCACTGGTCGAGGGCGAGTTCACGGCAGACGCATACAACGCGGCGATGGAATCCGACGACGGCGACATGATTGCCGTGGTTGACGGCATCGCGCACGTGACGCGTGAGCCGCTGGATGCGCTCAAGCAGGTTGTGACGCAAACCTGGTCGTACATCGGCGGCTTCGTTGTGCCGACCGACACGACGACGACCGCCGCAACGATCCCCACCGCATCAAGCGCTGCGCAAAAACGCTGCGTGATGCTCGAATCGTTGTAATCAGGCAAGGGGACCGGAGCAATTCCGGCTCCTTTTCAAGCCCCTGTCCCCTCGGGGGCTTCATAAAGGAGATTCACATGCCCAGACCAGCCAAGCAGGAAGTGCCGGAAACCATCGAACCCGCGGCGCCGCGATTCA
>Ga0302302_1000383_pt1 | contig 26956 bp, 18 predicted proteins | sample III_Palsa_E1_3_FD_198766 | JGI IMG/M metagenome (GOLD analysis project Ga0302302, IMG submission 198766) | Peat permafrost microbial communities from Stordalen Mire near Abisko, Sweden - III_Palsa_E1_3 | ecosystem: Environmental > Terrestrial > Soil > Palsa > Peat permafrost | place: Sweden...
GAGCAGATGAGGTAAAGCAAGGTGGCATAGACGGCGAGGAAGAAGTAGAGCGGAAAGGTCCATTGCGCTATGCGTTCGAGCGCAAACTCCCACCACCAGAAGTGGACGAGATAAAGGAAAAGGAACAACGTCCAGATGAGGTGAACCCAGTAGACTGGAAACTTCTGTGGGTGCTGGACGATGCGAGACACGCCGCGGAGCAGCTGAGCGATGGCGAGTCCAAGGATCATGCTGAGCAGGACTTTGACGTGAAGGTAGATGTCCAGTTGTAACTCCGGCGCGGGGACGCGGTGGTGGTCGATTCTAAATGCTAGTGGACGCGGGGTGCAATGTGACCCGTTGCCGGTTTGGATTCGTCCGATGCAGAGCTTGGAAGATCGGATCCATGGCGCATGCCCGCGCGGCGCTTATGCGTTCGTCTTCATCGACGGAAGATTGGCATCGAGAATCGACTCGCATTTCGGCGCTTATTAATCGAGGGGTTAGCGTTATTTTTTGTTTTGTATTTTTGGCGAAAAGCAACGAGAATACTGTCGAGGTGAACACCATGAAAAAGGCAACCTTTTTATTCGCGGCAATCTTGGTGTCCACTCCTCTTGTGGCGCAGGATGCGCAATCGCTTAGCCAGTTCTTCGAGGGAAAGCAGGTGGTCGTCAAAATCGATATGCCTGGATCGCAGCAGGGCATCGACATTTATCCGCAGAAAGACGGCATGCTCGATGCGAAGGTTTACGGAAAGCGTATGAAAAGTTTTCCGATCGCGCTGCATAACGGCGACGCGGTGATGGTGACTACGGTTAAGGTGAAAGACAAGCTGATTGAATTTCAGCTTGGCGGGGGTGGCTTCGGCACTTTTGGCGACGATACCGATACGTCGGTTAAGTTCACGCCGGCCCCCAAGAGCGACCGCGAAAAGGAACTGGAGGATCAGCTCTCCAACACGGATGATCCGGATCAACGGGCCAACATTCAACGGGAGCTTGACTATCTGAGGCGGCGGCGCGAGCGGGACGATCAGCGTAATAAGGCCATGGCTGAGGATGCGGCACGGGAGAAAAAGGATCAGGTCGACCAGGATCGCATGAAGGGCGGTTCACGTTTCAATCTCAAGTACGACGGGAAGGTGCCCGCGAATATTACTCCGCAAGACGTAATGGCAGCGCTGAGCCAATATGTAAGTTTTCCGCCGGGATTAGGCGGCGGCGCGCAGCATTCCGTAACTGATGGAGCGGCGGTTGCTCCAGCTGCGGCGCCGATCGAGAGAGCGGCGCCGGCGGGTGGTGCAGTGACCACGAACGGTTTGCAGAAGGGGATGCGGCTGGACCAAGTGAGGGCGCTCCTTGGGAACCCGACTGGATCGGGTGACACCGAACATGACGGGCTCCAGGTGCATTCGGAGACCTACGTGCAGGGAAACTCATTTATCCATGCGGATTTTGTGAATGGGGTGCTGGTGAGGTATTCGGTGGACGTGCATTGAAGCGATGAGTTCAAAGGCGGCGACTGCGGGGCGAAGACCCGGGCCTAAATGCAAGGCGGACACCTGACGAGCACATCAAGAATCCGCTCCTCAATGGTCGGACAAAAAAATGAAGTCCAGCGGCGCCAACGAGCACCAGTGTTCAGACGTTGTAACGTCATGCGAGTGATGATGCCTCGTCAGCCGCTCAAAGTACGACGCCAAGGCTAACGCAAGGATCAAGGCGGCAATCCCAAAGGGGGTCAGGCCGAATACGTCGTTGGGCTCTTCGACAATCACCTTGCGGGCCATCGCAATCAGAGCGACTTCTAAAACGACACGAATGTGGATGGCATCTTTCTTTACGTACGCCTTCAGCGTCTCCATCAATTCAACGCCGATGAGCACGAGCAGAAAATACCCGAAGATTTCAAGCAGGCCCTGAACCGGAATCAGGAAGCGGGCGGGGCCATAATCTGCTCTTTGATCATCACGCCGAGGTGCTGCGGCGCCGCTGTGATGCAAATGCATGGTCTCGTCCTCAAAGCGAACTTGGCGGATGAGGGCTGCCATGATCTTCGTCGCGGGATCGATGGGTTTGAAGAACGCTTTGCAGTGCGCATATAGATTGTTAAGGCCATCCTTATGCAGGCGGCTCGTTATTTGCGCGACTGAAGGTATTTTCGCCAGCCTCCGAAGTAGGTAATCTCCGTGGCGTTTTCGATCCCTGCTGGTTCGGCGAGGAAGCCCTTCACCTGGGAACCGTCTTCGAGTCGAAGGGTGCCGATGCAGAGGGGCGGAGGAACGCCTTCGACGAAGCTGCCGACGGTGTCTTCGGGGAGCGCCCAGATTTCGACTTCGATGCCGGGGCCTTCGTAGCCGGGGACGTGGACGAGGCCGGGCTTGGGCGGGACCGTGCCCTGGAGTGCGTAGAACTTGTAATCGGGATGGGTGCGGCAGGTGCGGATGAGGCGGCCGTTGCGCTGGGTGAGCTGCCAGTTGAGCGGCTGGCCGGAGAGATGCGCACCTACTACAGCCATGAGGAGGGTGCCGGTGGGTGGGATGGTTGGGGGTAGGGGCTTGGTTTCGTCGAGCTTGCGCGTGCTGCCACCGAGAGTGGTGGTGGTAGCGCGGTGGAGGCGGTCGGCTAGGGTGAGGAGGCCGGCGTCGTGGAAGGCGGGCGCGATGAGGCTGACGCCGAAGGGAAGGCCGTCGGGACGGAAGCCGGTAGGGACGGCGATGGCGGAGAGGTCGAGCAGGTTGACGAAGTTGGTGTAGGTGCCGAGGTTGCTGTTGAGCTCGATGGGCTTGGCGGTGACTTCGGCGATGGTGTAGGTGCGGGGCGCGGTGGGGAGGACCATGAGGTCGATGGTCTGCCATACGGGCTTGGTTTTGGCGCGGAGATCTTCGAGCTTGTAGGCCGTGTTGAAGGTGTCGACTGCGGAGTAGTTGGTGGCTGCGGAGATGATGCTGGCGACGGTTGGGTCCATTTCGTCTGCGTGCTGCTGGATGAAGGGCGCGATGGCGGCGTAGCGCTCGGCGACCCATGGACCCTTGTAGAGGAGTTGAGCGGTGGCGAGAAATGGAGCCAGGTCTATTTCGATGGGTTCGCCGCCTAGCGAGATTAGCTTGTCAACGGCGGATTGGAAGAGGGTGGGGTTGTGGGTGTCTCCGAAGAAGTTGAGGGTGGAGGCGGCGGGGATGCCGAAGCGGAAGGTGGTGGCGGCTGACCACGGGGTCGCTTGCGCGCCGATGGCGGGGACGCGGGAGTAGGGATCGTCGGTGTCGAAGCCTCGGGCGGCGGTGAGGACTAGCGAGGCGTCTAGGGAGGTTTCGGCGAAGATGGAGACGCAGTCGAGCGTGCGGCAGGCGGGGAAGACACCCTTGGTGCTGAGGACGCCGCGGGTGGGCTTGAGGCCGATGAGGTTGTTGAACATTGCGGGGACACGGCCGGAGCCGGCTGTGTCGGTGCCGAGTGCGAAGGTGACGAGGCCGCTGGCTACGGCAACGGCAGAGCCTGCGCTCGAGCCGCCGGAGATGTATGCGGGATTGAAGACGCTCGCGCAGATGCCGTAGGGGCTGCGCGTGCCGACGAGTCCGGTGGCGAATTGATCCATGTTGGTTTTGCCGATGAGGATGGCGCCGGCGGCTTCGAGGCGGGTGACGACGGTGGCCGATTCCGTTGGTGTGAAGGCGTAGGCGGGGCAGCCTACGGTGGTGGGGATGCCGGCTGCGTCGATGTTGTCCTTGACGGCGAAGGGGATGCCGAAGAGGGGGAGTTTGGATCGTTCGGTGGGGTCGAGGGCTTCTAGCTCGGCTGCGCGGAGAAGGGCGTGGTCGGTGGGGACGAGGGAGATCCAGACTGGGTGAAGGCCTTCGGCTTCGATGCGGGCGTAGATCTCCGAGACGATGGAGGTGAGGGTGGATTTGCCGGAGGCGTAGGCCTGGTGGAGCAAGGTGATGTCCATGGTTTCCTAAGTGGGGCGGATGGAGACGAGGAGTTGGCCGGCGTTGACGATGGCGCCTAGTTCGCAATGGATCTGCTCGACGATGCCGTCGGTGTGGGAGAGGACGGCGATCTCGGTTTTCATGGCGTCGAGGACGATGATTTTTTCGTCGGCGGTAACGGTTTGGCCGGGTTTGACGAGGATTTGGAAGATGCTGGCGGTGAGGGGGGAGGAGACGCCTTCGCAGCCTTCGGCTACGGTGGCGGCGGCGGTCTCCTGCGGCGGCTCTGGGGGCTCAGCTACGGTGAGCAGGCCGGCTTCGCGCCAGCGTTCGCGTTCGGCGTCGAAGGAGGCTTTCTGGTGAGTTTTGAAGGCGGCGGCTTCGGGGGCGATCGAATCAAGAAAGCGCTGGTACTCGGCTAGCGAGAAGGTGGTGTCTTCTACGCGGAGGGGGTAGCCGCCGTGAGGGAAGAGTTCGCGGGCCTGGAGGAGCTCGTCGGCGGAGACGGGGTAGAAGCGAATCTGGTCGAAGAAACGGAGCGACCACGGGATGCCGGGAGCGAAGGCTGGGGTGGACTTCCAGGCGTTCCAGACTTGGATGGTGCGGCCTACGAGTTGATAGCCTCCTGGGCCTTCCATGCCGTAGACGCACATGTAGGCGCCGCCGATGCCGACGGCGTTTTCGGGTGTCCAGGTGCGGGCGGGATTGTATTTGGTGGTGACGAGGCGATGGCGCGGGTCGACGGGCGTGGCGACGGGCGCGCCGAGATAGACGTCGCCTAGACCGAGGACGAGGTAGCTGGCTTCGAAGACTATGCGATGAACGTCGTCGATGGAGTTGAGGCCGTTGATGCGGCGAATGAACTCGATGTTGGAGGGACACCACGGCGCGTCGGGGCGGACTGCCTGCATGTATTTTTGCTGCGCTAGCTTGGCTTGCGGGTCGTCCCAGGAGAGTGGGAGGTGCACGATGCGCGACGGGACGGTGATGTCCGTTAGCGGCGGCATGGTGCGGTCGATTTCGGAGAGGGTGTCGATGAGCGATTGGCGCGGGAGGATGCGGCTGTCGTAGTGGATGTGGAGCGAGCGGACGCCGGGCGTGATGTCGATGATGCCGGGGACGTTGGAGGCGCGGAGGCGCTGCTCGAGGATGTGGACGCGGAAGCGGAGGTTGAGGTCGAGTTCGAGTTTGCCGTATTCGACGAGGAGGTATTTGTCGCCGTCGGCGCGGAAGGTCATGGAGGGATCGCGGTCGGCGATGCGCAGGAGGATGGCGGGTTCGGGCGTGGAGGTTTCGGGGAGGGCTGGTGGGGCGGCGGTGAAGTTGCGCAGGAAGATGTCCTGCTCGCGCTCCATGGCTTCGGCTTCGGCGAGCGTGATGCGCTTGAACTGGACGAGATCGCCGGCCTTGAGTTGGCCTAGCTTCCAGAGTTCAGCCTGGACGATGGTGGCGGGACAGACGAAGCCGCCGAGCGAGGGGCCGTCGGGGCCGAGGAGGATGGGCATGTCGCCGGTGAAGTCGATGGTGCCGATGGCGTAGGCGTTGTCGTGGATGTTCGAGGGATGGAGGCCGGCTTCGCCGCCGTCGGGGCGCGCCCATTTTGGCTTGGGGCCAACGAGGCGGACGCCGGTGCGATCGCTCTGGTAGTGGATCTTCCACTGCGTCGCGAAGAGCATGTCGATGTCTTCTTCGGTGAAGAACTCGGGTGCGGTGTGCGGACCGAAGAGGACGCCGACGGTCCAGTGATGCGTGAGCTCGGGGATGTGGTCGGCGGGTAAGGTTGCGGGGGTTTCGAGGGCGAGGTCTTGCTGGCCAAAGTGGAGAACGTCGCCGGCGCGCAGGGCTCGGCCAGCGTGGCCGCCAAAGCCGCCGAGGACGAAGGTGCTGCGGCTGCCGAGGAAGGGTTGGGTGTCGAAGCTGCCGCGCACGGAGAGGTAGGCGCGGATGCCTTCCTTGGCGGCGGCGCCGAGCGAGAGCACGCTGCCGGCTTTGACTTCGATGGACTGCCAGCGGGGGACTAGCTTGCCGTCGAGCTTGGCGGTCATGTCTGCGCCGGTGAGGGCGATGAGGGCGTCGGCGTGGAATTTGAGGCGGCCGCCCATGGTGGCGAACTCGATGGCTGAGGCGTTTTCCGCGTTGCCGACGAGGCGGTTGGCGATGCGGAAGGAGAGGTGATCCATGGGGCCTGAGGGTGGGACGCCGACGTTCCAGTAGCCGATGCGGCCGGGGTAGTCCTGCAGCGTGGTTTGCGTGCCGCCGTCGAGAAATTCGATGGCGTGGCGCGCGAAGGGGAAGGTGCCGAGGAAGGAGGTGGTGATTTTGCCCGAGACGAATTCAGGCGTGGTGATGATTTCGCGGAGGTAGCGGAGGTTGGTTTCGGTGCCGTCGATGGCCGTGGCGTTGAGCGCGGTGGAGAGTTTGGCGAGGGCTTCGGTGCGGTCCTTGCCGTGCACGATGATCTTCGCGATCATGGGGTCGTAGAAGGAGGTGATGGTTGTGCCGGATTCGATCCAGGTTTCTACGCGCGCGATTTCGGGCGGGGGGAACGTGACGAGCGTTAGCTTGCCGGGGGTGGGTTGGAAGTTGTTCGCGGGATCTTCGGCGTAGACGCGGGCTTCGATGGAGGCGCCGTGGGGTTGGATGTTGAAGCTGGAGAGCGGCGGCATTTCGCCGGCGGCTTGGAGGATCATCCACTCGACGAGATCGATGCCGGTGACTTCTTCGGTGACGCCGTGCTCGACCTGGAGGCGGGTGTTGACTTCGAGGAAGTAGAACTGCTGGGTGTCGTCGTCGTAGATGAATTCGACTGTGCCGGCTGAGGCGTAGGCGACGGATTTGGTGAGGAGCGTGGCGGCGGCTTTGAGGCGCTCGCGAGTTTCGTCGGTGAGGCCGGGTGCCGGAGTTTCTTCGAGGACTTTTTGGTGGCGGCGCTGGGCGGAGCAGTCGCGTTCGCCTAGGGCGAGGACGTTGCCCTTGCCGTCTCCAAAGATCTGGACTTCGATGTGGCGGGCGCGGGCTACGTATTTTTCGAGGTAGACGCCGGAGTCGCCGAAGTTCGCGCGGCTTAGGCGGAGAACGGAGTCGTAGGCTTCGGCGAGCTGCTCGGCCGAGTGGCAGACGCGCATGCCGATGCCGCCACCACCGCCGGAGCTCTTGAGCATGACGGGGTAGGTGAGGACGTTGGCCTTGGCGAGGGCGTCGTCGAGGTCGGCTAGAAGACCGGTGCCGGGGAGGAGCGGAACGTTGCAGGCCTGGGCGGTGGCGCGGGCGGTGTGTTTGAGCGCGAAGGCTTCGATGTGCTCCGGCGCGGGGCCGATGAAGGCGATGCCGCGGGCGGCGCAGGCACGGGCGAAGTCGACATTTTCGCTGAGGAAGCCGTAGCCGGGATGGATGGCTTCGGCGCCGGTTTCGGCGGCGGCGGCGAGGATGGCGTCGAAGGAGAGATAGCTTTGGGCGGCGGGCGCTTCACCGATGAGGATGGCTTCGTCGGCGTTGAGGACGTGGAGAGAATTCTTGTCGGCGGTGGAGTAGACGGCGACGGAGCCTACGCCCATGCGCTTGAGGGTGCGTTCGATGCGGCAGGCGATGGCGCCGCGATTGGCGATCAGGACTTTCTTAAACATGAATGCTCTTGTCGGCTTTGTCTGCATTCCAGATGAGGACCTGGATGGGGGTGGGGTTGTAGGCGTTGCAGGGGTTGTTGAGCTGCGGGCAGTTGGAGATGGCGAGGAGGGTGTCCATCTCGGCGCGGAGCTCGACGTACTTACCTGCTTCAGAGACGCCGTCGGCGAAGGTGAGCTGGCCGGTGGGGGTGACGGGGACGTTCATGAAGAAGTTGATGTTGGCGGTGAGGTCGCGCTTGTCGAGGGAGTGGCCGGTGTGTTGCGACCAGTCCATTGCGCCTTTGAGGAACGTCTGACGGCAGGCGTGCATGGAACGCTTTTCGATGGCGTAGCGGACCATGTTGCTCTCGCAGGAGCAGGCGCCGCCAAGGGTGTCGTGGCGTCCGCAGGTGTCGGCGACGATGGTGAGGAGGACGTTGCGCTCGGTGGAGATTAGTTTTGTGCCGGTGGTGAGGTAAATGTTCTGCTGCTCGCGGATGGTGTCCTGCGCGCTGTAGCGGTCGGCGTAGTTGTGGGCGTTGTAGAAGAGAGTATCGACGGCCTGGTTGCCTTCGAGGTCGACGATGCGGACGTACTGGCCGGCAGAAATCTCGTGGACGAAAGGATCGCCAGCGTCGACGGTGACGGAGACGATGGCGTCTTCGGGTAGGCGCGGGCTGGTCTTTATGATTTTTTCTGGCATGGGGAAAAGGCTCTCGGAAGATTAGAGGAAGTAGCGTTCGGTCAGGGTGAAGCCGCGGGCGTTTTCAGGACGGGAGGTGCGGCAGATGTCGTCGGGACCGGGCGCTTCTACCTTCTTGAGGGTGAGCTTGACGGGGCGCTGCGCGTAGACGGGCTCGGGGTCCATGGGGTGCTGGCAGGTGTTGAGGATGATGAGGGTGTTCATCTCGGCGCGGAGCTCGACGGCGCTGCCAGCCTTGGAGTGGTTGGGAATGAAGTGCATGCTGCCGTCGTCGTGGACTTCGACTTTGGAGAAGAAGTTGATGTTCATCATGAGGTCGCGGCTGTTGAGGCCGTACTTTTCGAGCTCGATTAGAAAGCCGTCGAAGGCGTTCTGATGCCAGTGGTTGCGGGCGGCCTGGTAGGTGGAGGCGCCGTACCTTTTTTCGACTAGCTTGCGGTCGGAACAGCCGCCTAGGGGGTCGTGCCAGCCGAGGGTGTCGTCGGTGATGGAGCAGAGGATGCGGGCCATGTCCGAGTAGAGGACGGCGCCGGTTGTGAGGCGGGCGATGTGTTGGGCCTTGAGAGTGTCGGGGAGGTTGAGGCGCTCGGAGAAGTTGTCGGCGTTGAGCAGGAGGGCGCCGACATTGCAGTTGTCCTCAAGCGCTTCAAGGCGCAGAGCGGTTCCGCGTTTGAGGATGTGCGACCAGGTAGACGATCCTGGGAGAGTTTCCTCCCATAAGACTGAAGAGTTCAAAAAGGCCATCCGTTTCTGTGCTGGTGTTGCGGTGTGTTGATAGCTTATCGCGTGCGGCTAGGGCTGATCGGGCGAGAGGCGCCAGACGGTGCCCTGGCGTCCGTTGGAGAGCCAGAGGGAGCCGAGGCCGAAGCGGAGGCCGTCGCCGCCAGGGCCGCCCCATTGTTTGACGACCTTGTTGGTGGCGGGGTCGATTTCGGTGATGGGGAAATCGAACATGGTGGCCCAGACGTGGCCGGCGCCGAAGGTGATCTCGCCGCCCATGCCAGGGATGCCGCAGGTGATGGTGGCGACGAGTTTGGACGTTTTTTCGTCGATGCGGGAGATTGTGCCGTCACCCTGGTTGAGGGTCCAGATGGAGCCTGCGCCGGAGGTGAGGAAGCGTGGCTTGGGGCCGATGGGAATGGTGGCGACGACGGATGCGGAGGCGGGATCGACCTTGAGGAGCTGGTTGTGTTCGTAGGAGGAGATCCAGATGAAGCCGTCGCTGAAGAGGGGATTCTCCGAGCCCGATGGCACGGGAATGGAGGCGATGACAGCGTTCTTAGTGGGATCGATGCGGACGAGTGTGGAAGGCTTGATGACGAGCCAGATCGAGCCTGCACCGACCGCGATGCCGCCTTCGGGGTTGGCGGGGTCAGCGGGGATTTGCGCGAGGATTTTGCCGTCGGTCGGGTCAAAGCGGGTGAGGACGTGGTCTCCGCAGCTGGGGGACCAGAGAGAGCCGAAGGCGGTGGCGACGCCGGAGCAGGGGTCTTTGACGGGAAGAACTTTGCCGAGGGTGTTGGTCGCGGCCACTAGCTGGACGATGTGGCTGTCGCGGCCGGTGGTGACCCAGAGGGAGTCGGCTGTGACGACGGACCAGTCGGGACTGCCTGGGATGGTGAAGACTGCATCCTTCTTGATGTCGGCCATTGAGCGCGAAATGCCGGGTGTGTTGACGCCGGGGCGAACGATGCGGGCCCTATGAGCCGGAGGCGTAGCGGCAGGGGTCGCGGTGGTCTCCTGGGCCGCGAGCGGCGAAGGCGCAAGCGCTGCAGAGAACAGCACGGCGAGGCAGACGGCGACCCGGGGGCGGATCTGAAAGCGCATGTCTTCTGAACTCCTGAAGTCGTCGAAGGAGACGGTGGGGTAGGCAGTGGAGGTTAAGCTGTTGAGTTAGATGGTAGAGCAAACGAGTTCCCGGGGCAGCAGCATTGATGAGTTGAATGGAAACGATAGGCAGGGACTATGCATCGGTATTTTCTATACAGCCTATTCTTGTTGCCGATAGTGATTGGAATTACGTGTGCGGGGGCTTAGGATCAGCGGAAATCTACAACTTGATGAGGCTCTCCACTGCGGAGGGATTGTCCCTTTCGAAGTTTCCGCACCGATGCCAACGCGGAAGTGCAACGTTTTACAGGAGTTATTCAGTGTCTGAAGTGAAGTCGGTCGAGTCGGCAAAATGTTCCATCCTGGCCTTCTCTGGGTGCGTTCGTGGGGGCAGTCTGGCGGCCACACTGTTTGCGAGTGCCTTGCTGACGCTTCCGGTGTATGGCCTGCAGCCGCTGATACAAGCGACCACCAAGGGTTCGAATTCCCACTCCGCGGGCAAGAAGGGCGTGCCTCCGGATTCGGCTAAGGGCAAGGCGGACAAGCCGGAGAAGAACGCGTACGACTTCACACTGCCAGGCGCAGACGGAAAGGATGTGGCGGTCTCGACCTTCAAGGGAAAGTACATCCTCATCGTGAATCTGGGCCGTAAATCCACCTACAACGACCAACTGGCAGCGCTGATTAAGCTGAACGATGCCTATAAGGACAAGGGCTTGCTCGTGATCGGCGTTCCTTCGAATCAGTTCGGGCTGGCGGAGCCGGGGAAGCCGGAGGAGGTTCAGAAGGCGTACACGGACGCCAAAGTGAATTTTCCAGTGATGGCGGTTTCGAAGGTGTCAGGGGACGAGGAACTGCCCCTGTATGGCTACCTTACGAAGAGCAAAGATGCGCCTTCGGGCGGCGCGGTGCATTGGAATTACACCAAGTTCATCATCGACAAAAACGGCAACGTGATTGCAAGGTTTGATCCGGATGTGGCACCGGATTCGGCACAGATGAAGGCGACCATCGACCAGGTCGTTGCCGGGACGTACAAGCCAAAGAAGAAAGACGCAAAGCCAGGTGCCAAGCCAGCGGACGATGACGATGATGACGACGATTGAGTTCGTTATGGCATCTTTCTATGCGGTCGATTGCAACTTCAAATGCGGTTCAGATTTGTAACGGTTCGCGTTAAACTTCAGTTGTAGCCGATTTTGATCCGCTGTAATCGGTTTTTGCTAGCTTATTCAAACAGGCGACGCCTGCAGGATTTCAGGCGAGCGAAGCGAAATCTTAACCCTCGAAGACCCAGGTGTCCATGCAATCGAAGCGGCTCGGAATTCTCTCGTTGGCGTGTAGTCTCGCCCTCCTTTTTGGTCTTTCAAATGTTGCGACGGCGGACGCGCAGACCCCCACCTTTACGGTCGGCTGGTCAGTGTATGCGGGATGGAATCCTTACTTCTATATGCAGAAGTCGGGGATCCTGAAAAAGTGGGCGGATAAATACGGCATCGCCATCAAGGTTCAGCGTTTCGACTACGCGGCTTCACTGGACTCTTTTGTCGCGAAGAATATCGATGCCTGCGCGATGACCAACATGGAGGCGCTGGATATGCCGGCGGCCGCGGGCGTGGATTCTACTGCCATCATCATGGGCGACTACAGCAACGGTAACGATGCGGTGCTGGTACGAAATAACTTGACCTTCCAAACGCTGCCAAGTACGCCCATCATGCTGGTGCAGAAGACTGTCTCCGAGTACCTGCTGGAGCGTGGGATGGTTCTGAATGGCCAGCAGTCGCAGTTGGGCAAGCTGCATCTGATCAACACGTCCGACTCGGATATCGTAGCGGCATTTATGAATAACAAATCGAACCAGGCGGCAGTGACATGGAAGCCGCTGGTGAGTCAGATCCTGGCCGATAAGAGCATCCATTCAATCTTCGATTCCTCGAAAATCCCGGGCGAGATTATGGACCTGATGGTGGTTCGGAGCGAGGTGTTGAATACGCCGAACGGGCAGAAGTTTGCGAAGGCGCTTACGGGCGCGTGGTACGAGACGATTCAACAGGTGGCGGCTGGACAGCCGAACGCGCTGAAGTACTCGGCTGCGGCGTCGGGTGATTCGGTCGAGTCGTATAAGGAGCAGTTGAAGACGACGGCGCTGTTTTCCACGCCGAAGGCTGCCGTTGATTTCACCAATGGTCCGGACATGCAGAAGAAGATGGACCTGGTCCGGCAGTTCTGCTTCAAGCATGGTCTGCTGGGGCAGGGAATTCACTCCGTTGACGACGTTGCGATCGCGTATCCGAATGGCACGGTGCAGGGAAACAAGGCACGTGTTCGGTTGCGTTTCAACTCCGCATTTATGCAGGCGGCACAACAAGGAAGGCTCTAGCCCTCTATGACGAATCTCTCACCATTCGACATCCAGGCACGACCCAATCGGCTATTGGCGCAGGCGCTTTCGTGCTTGTTGTTCGTGGTGTGCATTGGGCTGTACATGCATACGTCGGTCGCGCGGCATAGGGATAATCCGGAGGATCGGGTTGTGCCGAGCGGGCATCAGTTGGTGGCGGGGATACGGTCGGCGGTGCTGGAGCCGGCGGAAGAGGACGACTACATTCCGGCCGATAATGCGTCGACGTGGGAGCGGCTGCGGCACTCGATGATCTGGAAGGACACGGCTTCGAGTGGGGGGCGATTCTTCATCAGCTTGGCGCTGCTGATTCCCTTTGTGGTGCTGGCGGTACACATCGGATTGTTCCCCTGGTTCGGTGCGGGATTTCTGCGCTTCTTTCTGTTCTTCGACAAGATTGTTGCGCTGTCGCTGCTGCCGATTTTGTTCATTGCGTTTGGGATCGATCAGTGGTCAAAGATTGCACTGATTGTGATCGGTGTGGCGCCGACGATGATTCTGGATGTGACACAGATGGTGAAGGCCGTGCCGCAGGAGCAGATCGTGAAGGCGTTTACGCTGGATGCGAACAACTTCGATGTGGCATATCGCGTGGTGTTTCGGCAGGTGCTGCCGCAGGTGATCAACAGCCTGCGTCTGAATCTGAAACCAATGATGCTGTTTCTTTTCGCGGGCGAGATGATTGCTGCGTCCGACGGCTTGGCGTATCGGATCGCGATTATGCGGCGGCATATGGGGATGGATGTGATTCTGCCGTACGTGCTGTGGGTTGCGTTGTTGCTGTTCCTCATCGACTTTTCGTTGCGCATGATTAACCGGAGGCTGCATCCATGGTTTCAGGCGTGAGCACGCCCGAGATGACGGCGGGCCTGCGCCTGTTGGATAAGCAGGCCGCGCGGGCAACCGCCGATGCAGAAGTGCGGGCTGCGAAGTCGATCTCGGTTGAGGATGTGTCAGTGTCCTATGCGCTGGGGCGGGCGGCACGGCGAAGCGTGCTGGAGAACATTTCGCTCGAGATTGAAGAGGGCGAGTTTGTCGTTCTGTTGGGAGAGACGGGCTGCGGCAAGAGCACGCTGCTGCGGATGCTGCTGGGACAGGAGCGGCCAACGGCGGGTCAGATTTCGGTGGCAGGATCGCGGGTGGAGCGGGTGGATGCTCGTTCCGGATATGTTCCGCAGCGGTACTCGCTGTTTCCGGATCGGACGGTGCTCGACAACCTGATGATGGGGCCGCTGACCTCGAAGTTTCACATTCTCGGGAGGCTGCGGCCTAGCTATTGGGAGGCGCGGCGGGCGGTAAAGGCAGAGGCCTTCCGGCAACTCGCGCACATGGGGTTGCAGGCCTCTGATGCGGGGAAATATCCGTACCAGCTGTCCGGTGGCATGCAGCAGAGGGTCGCGATTGCGCAGGCGCTGATGATGAAGAATCGCGTGCTGCTGATGGATGAGGCCTTCAGTGCGCTGGATCCGTCAACGCGCGCCAGTTTGCAGCGGCTGTTGCGGACGGTGTGGAGCGAGACGCGGCCGACGGTAGTGTTCGTAACCCACAACACGGCGGAGGCCCTATTCTTGGGGACGCGCGTGATCGTGCTGGCGCGGGAGACGAAGGAAGACGCTTGCGGCTCACGCGTGACGCTGGATATGAAGCTGGCCGAAGGTGGCATGACGTTGCGCAGCCATGGGCAGAAGTTTCTCGAACTGGTAGAGCATATCGAAGCCGTTTCCAGCGGCGAGAAGCGGACGGCTCCCGATGCTTGCGGCGAAGAGTCAGCTCGAGTGGGCCCGGTACGTGTATTCCCAGAAGATGGAGTGACACCGTGAAGAAGCTCTGGAACTCTTACCACACGTTTGCGTGCGTCCTCGGTGCCTGTACGATCGCGACGATTGGCTATGCGGCGTCGAGCGTGACGACGGTCCATGGACAGGACAAGGCGGCGACCCCTGTGCGCGCGCAGACTGCGGCGCCGACGGAGTCGAACGAGGATAATACTCAGTTCTTCACGCAGAAGGTGCGTCCGGTGCTGGCGCAAAACTGCTACAAGTGCCACACCGACGAGGCCAAGGGCGGCCTGCGGCTGGACTCGCATGAGGCAGTGTTGAAGGGCGGCGATTCGGGGCCGGCCATCGTGCCGGGGGCGCCAGACAAGAGCCTGATGATCGATGCCGTGCGGCAGACGGGCGATTTGAAGATGCCTCCCAAGGGTGTGAAGCTGACTGACGCCGATATCGCGAACTTGGTCGAGTGGGTGAAGCGCGGCGGCACATGGGACAGCGCTGAGGTGGCCGTGCCGGTGCTGACTTCCGCCGAAGCGAAGGGTGCGCCCGGCGCGGATTATTTTGAGAACAAGGTGCGGCCGATCCTGGTGAACTCCTGCGGGAGCTGCCACCAGGAGAAGTCAGCGGGCGGTCTAAGCCTAACGTCGCGCGCTGCGTTGCTGAAGGGGGGCGACAGCGGACCGGCGATCGCACCGGGCGATCCGGAGAAGAGCTTGCTGCTAGTTGCGGTGCATCAGACGGGCGCACTGAAGATGCCCAAGGGCGGAAAGCTGAGTCCGGAGGACGTTGCGGTGTTGACCGAGTGGATTCGGATGGGCGCACCGTGGCCGCAGACGAAGGCGCCGATGGTGTTGGCGGGCAAGCAGATCACCGAGCAGATGCGACAGTTCTGGTCTTTCGTGCCACTGGTGGAACCACCGGTACCTCCGATCAAGGATCCGGCGCTGAGGAGTTGGGCTAAGACGGACATCGACCACTTCGTGCTGGCGGAGCTTGAAGAGAAAGGGATGAAGCCGGCACCGATGACGGACAAGCGCACGCTGATTCGGCGAGCGACGTTGGATTTGACCGGGCTACCACCGACTCCGGAAGAGATTGAAGCGTTTGAGAAGGACAACTCACCAGAAGCGTTTGCGAAGGTGGTGGATCGGTTGCTGGCGTCGAAGCAATACGGCGAGCGCTGGGGTCGTCATTGGCTCGATGTGGCGCGGTATGGCGACGATGATATTCGCGGACTCGATCCACGCGGCCGCGGTTATATGCCGATGGACGGAGCGTGGGTGTATCGCGATTGGGTCATCAAGCAGATTAACGACGATCTGCCGTACGATCAATTCGTGAAGCGGCAGCTTGCGGGTGATCTGATCTCAGCGCACCCGACTGCGGAGGATTTGAAGGGGACCGGATTCTTGGGCGGAGCTCCGTGGATCTGGGACCAGGCCGAGCCGATTCAAGGGCGCGCCGATGAGCGCAACGAACGCATCGATGCGGTGACGCGAGGATTCCTTGGACTGACGGTTGCGTGTTCGCGCTGCCACGATCACAAGTACGATCCCATCCTGGCAAAGGACTACTACGCGCTCGGCGGCGTCTTCGCGAGTTCCACGTATAAGGAGTACGCGTTCATGCCGGACTCTGAGATCGAGTACTGGCGCCAGCAGTTCAAGGAAGCCAACGAGAAGGATAAGGCAGCGCAGGAATACAGCATGAACGAGGCCCAGATGGTGGCCAAGGCGTATGCCGCGCAGAGCTCGAAGTACATGGTTGCAGCCTGGAAAGTGGCCGGCAAGCCCAAGATGAAGGTGCAGGATGCGGCTGACGCAGCACAACTCGATCCCGAGATGCTGGATCGGTGGGTGGCCTTCCTCGCCAAGAAGCCGCTGTTCTATCCCTACTTGAAGGAATGGCAGACGATGATCGCAGAGGGCGGCACCGAAGACCAGGCGACGTATCTTGCCGATTCGTTCCAGCGGAGGGTGACGGATCTTGAGATTGAAGAGAAGGCCATCGAGGACGAGAACGACAAGATCAAGGCCAAGGCCGGCGTTCCGACCGAGCGCGAGAAGGATGTGAAGCCGAACGAGTTCGATACCTACGATCAGTTCTGTCCGGGCTGCACGCTGGAACTGAAAGTGATGAGCACGGAGAAGGCGAATCTGTACGAGGATCTTTTCCTGCGGCAACTTGGTACGGGCATCTTCGACGAACGCGGGCTGCCTGGGTTGTTCCTATTCCGTGGATGGGATCTGGAGCGACGGCTTGGGCCGGCCGAACAGGCGTATATGGCCGAGCTGCAGAAGGATGGCAGCAACTATAAAAAGCTTGGGCAGATCTATCCCTTCGTTCATGGCATGTCCGATAAGCCACAGGCGGTGAACATTGCTATGGATCTCCGTGGCAATCCACATGCGCATGGCGACGTGGTGCCGCGCGGATTCATCACGGTGCTGAGCCCTCCAGGCGGAAAGCCTTACACCGCGGGAAGCGGGCGACTGCAGCTTGCCGAGGACATTGTCGCGAGCCCCCTTGCAACGCGCGTGATCGTGAACCGCGTGTGGAAGTGGCACTTCGGCACGGGCATCGTGAACTCGGCGGACAATTTCGGCAAGGTTGGCGACCCGCCCTCCGATCCGGCATTGCTGGAGTATCTATCCGTGCAGTTCCGGACGGATGGCATGTCGCTGAAGAAGCTGCAGCGGAGAATCATGCTGTCTGCGGTCTATCAGCAGAGCAGCAAGGAGACGCCGGACGAGCACGTCAAGGATCCGCTGAACCGGTACTATTCGCACTTCTCGGTGCAGCGGCTGGATGCGGAACAGCTGCGCGACTCGATGCTCTTTGTGGCGGGCGACCTTGATACCAAGGAGCCTGGCGGACCGGCAACGCCTCTGGGAATCGACAATGATAAGCGGACCGTCTACGCCAAGGTTAGCCGCTTCCGGATCGATCCTTTTCTGCAGGCGTTCGACTTTCCGAATCCGACGTTTACCGCGGAGCAGCGATTTTCGACGAACGTGCCGGTGCAGCGGCTCTACTTTATGAACGATCCGTTTGTGTACAAGCAGGCGGAGGTGCTTTCGAAGCGCGTCTACACAGCCGGCGACGATTCGGCGCGCATTACCGAAGCGTATCGGCTGCTGTTTGGACGAGCGCCGACCCCCGGTGAACTGCAGGCAGGGATCGAGTTCCTTAAGACCACGCCGGAGAAATCCGGGTACATGGTCAACCAGGAACCGATCAGCGCATGGAAGGAATACTGTCGCGTGCTGTTCAGTTCGAACGATTTTGAATTTATGAATTGAGTATTCACCGTTACACTGGATCCAGGTGCATCAAGACGGGATCCACGGCTATCCAGGAACGTACAAACGCAGTACGCAGGAGATCAGACCATGTCTTGTCAGAAGCCGAAACCAGTCACTCGCCGCGACGCCCTTCGTAAGATTGGCGGCGGATTTGCGATGATGAGCTTCGCCAGTATGATTGGCGAATCGTTAGCAAAGGCCGAAGTTCTGGACAAAGAGAATCCGGGCTCCGTGGCGGCGGATGCCTCCACCGTAAAGCCCTGGATGCTGAAGGATCCGAATTTCAAGCCGAAGGCGAAGCACGTCATCTTCCTGTTTATGAATGGCGGGTTGTCGCACGTAGACAGCTTCGACAATAAGCCGATGCTCGCGAAATATCACGGGCAGCCGATGCCGGGCGGGGACCTGGGCCACGAGCGCAAAACGGGCACGCTGATGAAGTCGCCGTTCGAGTTCTCGCGCTATGGCAAGAATGGGCTTGAGGTCTCGGAGCTGTTTCCGAATGTCGGCGCGTGCGCGGACGACATCTGTGTGGTGCGGTCGGTCTATACCGAGATTCCGAATCACGAGCCGGCGCTGATCATGATGAATACAGGCGCGAACATCATTGGGCGTCCGTCGATGGGTGCATGGTTGACCTATGGCCTTGGCACAGAGAACAAGAATCTACCGGGGTTTGTCGTGCTGTGTCCGCAAGTTCCGTCAACCGTGGGACCGCCGCTTTGGAGCGCAGGCTTCCTTCCGGCGGTGAACCAGGCGACGTATGTTACGAGCGATACCCGGGACAAGAATTTCGATCCGTACAAGCTGATTCCTGACATTCACAACGACAAGTACGACATCACGCAACAGCGCAAAGAGATCGACCTGGTCAAGAAGCTGGACGCCCTGAGCACGCAACAGACTTATGGGGCAACCGACGACGCGGATCCGCAACTTGAGGCAACGATCGGCTCGATGGAGACCGCCTACCGCATGCAGACCGAAGCGCCGGATGTATTCGACGTACGCAAGGAATCCGAAGCGACGATCAAGATGTACGGAGAGGGCTCGACGGCTCGCGGATGCCTGACGGCCGCAAGGTTGATCGAGCGCGGCGTGCGAGTGGTGCAGGTGTACTACTCGATGGGCGACCCATGGGATGCGCACCAGGACATTCAGTCGCACCGTAAGAACGCGAAGGACTCAGACCAGCCGTTTGCGGCGCTCATCAAGGATCTAAAGGGACGCGGCCTGCTGGACGAAACGATCATCGTGTGCGGGTCGGAGTTCGGCCGCACACCGGTTGTCGAGTTGGGCGGAGCAGGGACGCATGCAGGGCGCGACCACAATCCGCACGGGTTTACGATGTGGCTGGCGGGCGGTGGCATCAAGGGCGGCATGACCTACGGGGCGACCGACGACTTCGGCTGGAAGGTGGTTGATAAGCCCGTGCATGTGCATGACATTCACGCCACGATTCTGTACCTCATGGGCATCGACCACACCAAGCTGACGTTTCGTTCGAGCGGACGCGACTTCCGGCTGACCGATGTTTCGGGAAACGTGATTCACGACATCATCGCTTAACTCTTTTCATCGGCCCCGCCATTGCCTGTGAGCTAAAGGTAAGCGTGGGGCTTTAGCTTCGCAGGCCTGTAGGCCTCAGGATTTTGCTCTATGTCGCTCAGAAATACAATCTCATTCGCTGTTCTGGTTTGTATGCCTGTGCTGACCGGCTGCCGCGCAACGCCGTCTTCCAAGGCGGAGACTTCCGTGGCCTATTGGGCGAAACATCACATCACGGTCCGCGGCAAGAAGGATGTGAATCCGTACAAGGCAACCGAAGACAATATTGCTGAGGGGAAGGATTCGTTCACCTCGTACTGCATGGTGTGTCACGGGCTGGACGGGCAGAATACGGGTGTTCCGTTTGCGGAGACCCTCTCGCCACCCGTCCCATCGCTGGCTTCGCCGCAGGTCCAGAAATATACCGACGGGCAGTTGAGATGGATCGTCAAGAATGGGATCTGGCCATCCGGAATGCCCCCGTCGAAGGGCGAATTTTCCGATCGCGAGGTCTGGGAGATGGTGCTATACATCCGGCATCTACCGCCCGCGGGGAGCCTTGGCAGTCCTACCGTTTACACCGGTGGGACCGGCAAGTAGAGCGCGTCTACTGGGGCATGACGGCGCCGGCTTTCACCCACTGGGTGACGATGGCGATGTCGGCATCTGAAATCATTGGCTTGTTCGGTGGCATGGGCCCGGGGTCATCCGTCAGCCCCTCGTGGCGGATCAGCTTGATGAGAAGCGAATTGGCTGGGTCGCCTGGAACGACGATCGGGCCGTCGTGGCCGCCTTTCAGCAGCCCCTGGCGTGTATCGAAGTTGAGGCCGCCGCGGTGATTGGTGCCGCCGTGGCAGCGAGCGCAGTTGGCGTCGAAGATGGGCTTGACCTTGGTGGTGTAGAACTCGGGCTTCGAGGCATTCTCGTGCGCGCCGACATTTGAAACATTCATAAGGCAAAAGTTGACGAGGGCGGCTGCACCAAGTCCTGCTATTACTGCAAAACGTAAATTCATTTAAACCCCGGGTGTTTGTTCTTAACTTCTGATCCAAGCGTTCGCTACGGTTGCGAGTGATCCCACATCTTTGATTGTTCCTCTGCTACGTGCTTCTTGTAGGCGGCGCGCTCGGCCGGACTGTTGGAGCCGGAAGGCCACACGGTAAAGTCGCGCAGGGCAAGACGCTTTGGCGTGCCCTGCATGGACAGCAGCGCGTCCTCGAGCTCCAGCAGGGAACCACGCGCCATCGCGAGCGCGTGCTCGTTGGGCTGATACATGGTGCCGACGGGGTAATCGAGGAATGGCGTGGTGGACTGCTCGATATGGTTGCCGAGAACATTTGCGATCGGCTTACCTTCGGTGAACTTGATGAGTCGCTCGATGCTTGCCTGGAAGGCAGGGAAGTCCTGAACGTAGAGGCGGCCGGGATACATAGTGTCTCCGGAGAGCAGGACACCGGTGTTGTGATCATAGAAAGCCATGCTGGCGGCGCTATGGCCCGGGATCGGGATGATGTCGAGGACGCGTTCGCCGAGGTCGACATGGCCAATGTCCTCCGGCCAATGAGCGATGCCGAAGAACTTGCTGTTAGCTTCGACCGAGGACGCTACGAAGGTGACAGGAATGGCGGGGTCGTTCATCGACTGGAGAGCTTTATCGCCCCACGTGTGGTCTTCATGTTCGTGGGTGTGCGTCACGATGAGCGGGATGCTGGTGCGGCCATTACGCTTGAGCCAGTTCTTGATGGTGAGCTGCAGCGTCGGGACCAGTTTGCCGTTGCGCGAGCCGGTGTCAATGAGCATGGCCTTGTCTTTGCCGAAGAGGAGAAAGACGAAGGGCTTTTCGTAATCGGTGCAGGGTGATTGGCGGAGGATGAAGAAGTTCGGGTTGTATTCATGCACCTGCCACTCGGGGATCTCCATGCATTTGGGCTGCTGAGAGAGCCAATGGGCAGGAAGTGTGCCGCGCTCCAGGAGGCCGCCGTCGGGTTCGGGAAACTGCGCGAACGCCGGCGCGATGGAAAGGCAGAGAGCCGCCGCGAGTGCATTCGCGACCAAAAGCTTGTGGAACATGCTGACCTCGGTTCTGCTAAGAAAGAGTACGGTGGCGCTCACCCTGATGGGCATGAGCGCCAGTCTTCTTCTACCCGAAGGTTAGAAGATGTACTTGCCGGAGAACTGCATCTGGCGGGGCTGAACTAGTAGCGAAGCAGGGCCATTGAATCCGGCGGCCTGGTTTTGATAGACGCCGAAGTTAGGGCTGTCTCCTGCGTTCTGTGGGATACCGAAGCGATTGGTGTTGATTACGTTGAAGACCTCAACCGTGATCTTGAACTGTTGTTCGCGCCAGGTGCGGAACGACTTGGAAAGACCATCGTCGATGGACAAGTAGCCGTCTGAACGGAAGTTGTTGCGCTGTCCGGATTCGCCGGGATAGGCGAAGCGCAGGTTAGCGGCAGCCTGAGCGGACGTGATGCCGTTGAGTGCAGTCTCTTCGAGATTGACAGCGTCGTAGTGATGTCCGCCGGTTGGAATCGGACCCGTTTGCACCATGTTGCTGTTGAAGGCGAAGTTCGTGCCCCAGTTGTTTGCAGCCACGGCGCTGAAGGGGAAGCCTGTGCTGTAATGCACGACGCCATTCAACTCCCAACCGCCGACCAAACGATCCGTCCAGCCACCGCCGTTAAGATATTTTTGACCTTTGCCAAAGGGAAAGGGAATCGAATAATTGGCGGTGATGTTGTGGCGCACGTCGAAGTCAGAGTCTGCGTACCACTGGTGCGGAGAGAAGGAGTTGATGATGGGGCTGCCGTTCGTGTTGCGCTCCGGATCGGAACCCTCGTCGAGTGAGTGCGACAGCGTGTAGTTCACGTCGTACTCGAGTCCGGAGTGAAGTTGCTGCCGGACTGAGAGCTGAAATGCGCTGTAGTTGCTGACGCCCGTGGTGGACTGCACGTAGACCGAAGATGTCTGCGGAAAGAAGAAGCGGAAGCTCTGTCCACTTGGCGATGCGGTAGGGTCTGTATCGGCCTGGAAGAGCGTGTTGGTCTCATTGCCGCTGTTGGCCATGAGCGAAGCGTAATAGCCCTGGGCGCCGGTATAGGTCATGCCTGTTACGCCATCTGTCGCGGTGAAATTGGGAAAAAGATTCTGGAAGTAACCGTTGTTTTGGATCACAGCGGCATCAACGCCTTCGTCAATCAGCTTGCGATAGATTGTAGCGGCCTGGAAGTAGGTCATCCCGCTGCCGCCATCGTAGACGTTAGTCGGCATGGCGACGTCGAGGTTTTGCAGAAGATGGCGTCCGAGGCGGCCCACATAGGAGGCGGTCATCGTGAGGCTCTTTGCGAATTCATGCTGGACGGTCAGGTTGAATGTCTCGGCATAAGGCGTCTTTTGATGGTCGTTGATGCTGTAGTCGAAGGTGAAGGGGCTCTCCGCGGGCGTGTAGGGAAGCGGAAGCGGCGTCGTGGCACCCGGTACGTCCGGGACGTCGTGGTATCCGGTGAAGCGTGGATTGGAGTCGATGTTCGTGTATGTTGCAAGATTGGTCTGCGAGAGCGAGAGCAGTGACTGCGGATTGGACTGGTAAGAGTCGATTACGCCGGCGCCAAAGTGATCGTAGGCGATAGCGAATCCGCCTCGAACCGAGGTCGTATTGTCCTTAGTGGCCCAGGCGAATGAAATGCGCGGAGCGAAGTTCCCCTTCTGGGCGGTCCAGAAGTTGGGCTGTCCGTTATGAGAGCCCGCCGCACGGAACGAGATGTCCGTGTCGTACCCAGTTCCGTTCGCCGCGGCGTTCACCCTGTCAGCGAAAAAGGTGTTGAGCGAAATCGTAGGGGCAATTTCCTGACCGTTTTTCTCATCAGGAACACCGAGATAGACGTACCGGACGCCCGCAGTGATCGTCAACTGGCTCGTTGCCTTCCATTGATCCTGGAAGTAATACTCCTGCTCGAGATTTCTGAAGGTGTGGGTCGGTATAACACCTGCGCCCTGGGGCACGAGCATGTTGTTTTGGACCAGAAACTCCGTGCCGGAGGTAGCTGCTTCGATGACGCCTGCGTTCGCGATAATTGCGTTGTTGTAGTTGGACTCGAATGCCGATGCCACAGGCGCGCAGTCAGCACCGCATTGACCGGTACTGGGGTCGAAACTTCCCCCCTGGTTCGCAATCGCGGCGGTGGCCAGCAAGTTCGGCGTCACCGAAGCTTGTCGAAGGAGTGGAGCGTCGAAGTACTGAGAGTTGGACAGGTAGATGAAATCCGCGCCGGCCTGGAAAACGTGGCGCCCCTTTACGTACGTGAAGTCGTCGTCGAAGTCGTTCGTGGTTACGGTGTAGACGGTAGAGGTCGTGGCGGCGGTCAACGTGTTGAACGCACCAAAGCTGACGAAGGGTTCGCTACCCGTTCCGCGCGAGGCGTTCCCAAGCCGAGTAAGGCCGTAGCGGAAGTTGTTCGTCATGCGGTCGTTGATCGACCAGGTATGTCCGGCAGCAATCCCCTTGTTGTTGCCGAAGATGTTTGAGGCTGCCGGCAGGCCAGGAAACTGGAGAGAGGTAGCCTGGTTGTCCGACTGAAGATTCCCACGCACAAACACCGTCTGGCGCGTGGTCGGGTTCCAGTCGATGCGAGCGATGTTCGTAATTTGATGGATCGGCGCGGGAGATGTGAAGGTATATCCCCCTGTGTTCAGCAGATCGCCGGCTCCGTTTGAATTCGAGACCGGAAATTGATTGAAGTAGGCCACGGCCGCTGTGTTTGTAGCGGGGGCGTAACAGGTCGTCGTCGCGCAGTCTGGATCTGAGGAACGCTCATCGAGCGTAGCGATGTCCTCCGGTGTCAAGGTCAATGTCGTGGGGGCAGTACAGTTGATCGAATTGCCGACTCCGCAGGTTTGATAGCTAACGTCCCCGGTGATGAGTCCGCCACCGCCAAGGATCGAGGGCACGGTCTGGCCTACCACGATATTGCTGGCCTGCTTGAAGCCTTCATACGCTCCGAAGAAAAACAACTTGTTTTTGATGATCGGCAGGCCGAGCGAAGCTCCGTAAGTATTCTGAAGCACCTTCGCTTGAATGTTGGGCTCGCCCGATTGCAGTTGGGACTGCTTGTTGAACCATTGGTTTGAAGCGGTAGCAGATCCGCGATAGAACTCGTAGGCGCTGCCGTGGATTCCATTCGTTCCGCTCTTGGTGACCAGTGAAACCTGTCCGCCCGAAGACCGGCCCGCGTCGGCGTTGGCGTTGGTCGTGGTTACGCGGAACTCTTCGACTGAGTCGCGCGTCGACCGCAGCGCGCCATTGAAGGCGTAGCCGAAGATTTGGTCATTGTTATCGACACCGTCCAGCGTGATGTTGGTTTGATCCTGGCGTGCGCCGTTGACAATTCCGGTGCGGGAGTCGACGTTGAGACCGCCGGTTTGCGCACCGCTATCGAGTCCCAGAACGCCCGGTTGCAGCGAAAGCAGGTAGGTTACGTTGTTCGCGAGGTACGGCAGGTTTGCCACCTGGGCACTGTCGAAGGCCTTGCCAAGAGTGGCGTCCGTGCTGTTGATTGTGGCAATGCTGCTCTCCACATTGACGACCTCGCTGGAGCCGGCAGTCAACTTGAACGTCAGGTTGACGGGCGTAGAAACCAACAGTTCCACCTTTTCATCCAGTTCGGAGAAGCCGGGGGTGCTGACCTTCACCTCATAGGTGCCGGGAGTGAGCTGCTCAAAGGAGAACTCTCCTCTGGACTTGGCCTTCGTCGTCTGCGTCGTTCCTGAAGCTGCGTTGGTAATCGTGATGGTTGCGCCGGGGATCATGGCCCCACTGGTATCGACGACTGTCCCCGACAGCGCGGTCGTATTTGTCTGCGCCGACAGCCACGGCGTGGCCAGCAGAAAAAGGAACATACAAGTCGTGCAATACCTGATGATGCGGTTCTTCATGAACATCCTCCTGGGCAGGAAAAGAGGTGGCAGTTGGTGAGGCAAACGATCGCGGCGGAACGGGTGTCCGACGAGACCCCGGATGGTTGGGGCACTTCAGTGGCTGAGTGATCAGGTCATTCAGCGCCTTGAGGCCGTCTGATTCTTGAATCGGTGTGGGCTGATTATGCGGATACCCACCCGAGAAAGCAATCAAGTCTGGACTAGCTCGATAGGCTGAATAGAATTTTTCTATACCTGTTGCAGAATAGAAATCTTCTATTTGGGCTAATATGATCGAAATGACCTTTCCCGAAGCAGGGAATGGCCTGCTCGTTTCAAAATGCACTATTCGTTCGTCGCGCGGGTAGCTGAGCACGCCATTATCTTGTAAACAAAACCACTTGTGGAGAGAACAACTTGGACTTCGATTGGCTGGCCACATTCCTTGAAGTCGCGCGGCAGAAGAGCTTTTCGCGCGCTGGAGAAAAGCTGCATCTGACCCAGCCGTCGATCTCGGCGCAGATCCGGGCGTTAGAATCGCACCTGGGACATCGCCTGCTGAACCGCGGCGGTGGCAAAGTGACCCTGACCGCTGCAGGACGCGTCTTCCAGCCGTTTGCCGAGCAGTCGCTGTCCCAGTTGCGGCACATACACCTCACGTTGGCGGACATGGAGCGGATGCCGCGCGGCACGCTCACCGTGAGCGCCAACGATTCGACGGCGCTCTATGTCCTGCCACTGCTCATCAGCAAGTTCAAGAAGCAGTATCCCCGGGTGGCGCTGAACATTGTGCGAGCGGAGCGCACGAAGACCCTCGAACTAGTGCTGGAACGTGAGGTCGAGTTTGGCATCGTCTCCCTTCCGGTCAAGGATGCAAGGCTCCATGTGGATACCATTCACAAGGACAACCTTGTGCTGGTGGTCCCGGCGGGCCATCCGCTGACTGAGCTTGAAACCGTGACGTTGCCGCAGGTTGCAAAGTATGGCTTCCTTCTGCCCAATCGTGGCAGACGCAGGGAATTACTGGACTACATGTTCGAGCAGCACAAACTCACGCAGCGTATCACCATGGAACTCGATTCGAGCGAGTTACTGAAGCGGCTTATCCTTTCGGGTCTGGGTGTGGGCTTCTTACCGCGGATCAACGTCGTCAACGAGGTGAGGCAAGGGGTCTTGCAGACAGTTGATATCGAGGGGGTCGATCTCCCCAGGCATCTCGCGCTGATCAATCGTCAGGATGCCACGCTCACACGCGCCGGCAACGCGTTCTTCACCTTTGCGACGGGCCGGGCCCGCGGGGCACTGATGAAAGAGACAGTCGCGCTGAGTTCCGCGGCGGAGCTTGAAGAGTTCTAGGGAAACTCGTCAGCTTTCCTCCATCCGTGCTTTTTTCACACTGATAACGAGGGCCGGTCCCCCTGTCATAAGTGACAGTTGGCACTCATCCGATCCCGGTGATGTACTATCCGCGTGCGCTGAAACGCAAGAGGTATTCAGGCATGACCGGCAGGGCCACGCGCGCCTAAGAATACACCTGGTCGTGCCGTTACCTACTCACGAGGAAATTCAAAATGGTCTTGCCGAGCTTTCCCAATGTCGACTTGTTTTCCGCGGGTGTCAACGCCCTGAACGGCGCGGTCGTCGCCCAGAATCGATCACACAATCGCGGTTATACAGCCGCCGGCATTCTCATCATGGGCTTCTTCGGCGGCATCGGCGGAGGCGTGTCCCGCGACATACTGCTCAATCAAATTCCGTCGCCACTCAAAGATTGGAGATATTTCTTCGTGTGCGCCTTGATGGGGTTGCTCGGGATGGCGATTTATCACTTCATCCCCGCGACCGAGGAGACGTTCCACGCCAGGCTGCGGCAATACCTCAAGTCTTTCTCTCTACCGTGGTTCGCGATCCTGGGCGCCCATAAGGCGATCGACCAGGGGCTTGGATTGTGGGGCGCGATCCTTGTCGG
>Ga0302302_1000410_pt1 | contig 26249 bp, 27 predicted proteins | sample III_Palsa_E1_3_FD_198766 | JGI IMG/M metagenome (GOLD analysis project Ga0302302, IMG submission 198766) | Peat permafrost microbial communities from Stordalen Mire near Abisko, Sweden - III_Palsa_E1_3 | ecosystem: Environmental > Terrestrial > Soil > Palsa > Peat permafrost | place: Sweden...
CCAGAACCCCCAGCCACCCCCCACCCCGTCACCAGCAGGAGGAGACCCAGTTATCGTCCTCACGGCAGCGCCACGCAGTGGCGAATGAAATCTGGGCCGAGTAGTTCATCTCCTGAACGCTCCGGCGGATCCGGTGCCACACGCCCCGGAGCCGTCCACGGCCAGCGGCGGCCGTCGGCTCTGTCGTCCTGGCCTGGGTCTCCTCGTGGATGAGCTGTACTGACATCGTCGTGTCCTATCTGCTGGAACTGGCCGGTTTCCGCGGCCCTCAGCCATAGGTTCGCCCGGGCGGCCAGGTCCGCGGCAGCGGTCGGTTCACCCCTTCTGCCGCACCGCCCTGGCCGGGGTGGAATCACCCACACCGCTGCCTGGCGAGCGGCATAAGCGAACCGGTTGCCGACCGCCCGACGGGACCAGTAGCTGGACGGGATTGCCCGGCGGGCGGGCGATAAGGAGGGTCGCGCCCGGCGGGCAGGGCCGCCAGGTAGCTGAGGGTCAATCCCGGTACACGGGCGGGCGGAAAACCAGCACCAGGACGCGGACGGCGAGGATCGCGGCCACCACGAGCAGGAAGTACCCGAAGAAGGCGTACAGCGTCACGGTCCTGGTCACGCTGGGCCCGCCGCGCAGGCCGATCAGCATCACGGCGATGATGCCGGCCGCGGCGGACAGGAAGGCCAGCAGGACCTGGTGCAGCAGGCCGGTGATGTAACGGCGGTCGGACGCGTCCGCGAACTGCCGGACGTTGACGCTCAGCCGGCCGGTCTCCAGCGCGCCGCTGATCCGGTCCAGGCGGCGGGGTAGGCGGCGCAGCATGGGCAGCAGCGAGGCCAGTTCGTCCAGCGCCGTGCGGCGGAGCGTGTCCGGGCTCAACTGCCCGGCGAGCTGGCCGGTGGCGAATCGGCGCGCCTCGGCCACGATGTCGAAGCCGGGGGCCAGCTGGGTCAGCGTGCCCTCCATGGTGGCCAGGGCCCGGAACACCGCCGCGATCTCGGGCGGCACGGCCAGGCCGTGGTCGGCGACGATGCGGAACAGGTCGGTGAACATCCGCACGTCCGGGGTGATCCCGGCGGCCACGTGCCGGGCGGCGAACCGGCCCAGCGCCCGCTCCAGACGCAGCTCGTCCAGCTCCTCGGGCCGCTCGATGACGTCCAGCAGGGCATCGGCCAGGGCGGCCGGATCGCCCCGGTCGAGGGCCAGCAGCAGACGCTGCAGCGCGGTGCGCAGGCCCGCGTCGATGCGGCCGACCGACCCGAAATCGAGCAGGCCGAGGGTCCCGTCGGTGAGCAGCAGCACGTTGCCCGGGTGCGGATCGGCGTGGAAGGTGCCGTCCAGCAGCACCTGGGTGAGCAGAGTATCCAGCAGGCTGCGGGCCAGTTCGGCCCGCTCCGCAACAGGCAGCGACGCGGTGGCCAGCGGGCGCCCGTCGAGGTACTCCATGACGAGGACCTTCTCGCCGCACAGCGGCAGGTGCGGGGCCGGAATCCGGACGGTCCCGCCGCGGTCGCGCGCCGCGATGGCCACGGCGGTCATGTTCCGGGCCTCGATCCGCAGGTCGAGCTCCTCGCGCAGCGCGTCGGCAAACCCGCGGGACAGCTCGACCGTGCCCACGCCGCGGCCCCAGTTGGTGCTGCGCTGCACCCGGAGCGCGAGCCGGGCGACGATGTCCAGGTCCCGGTCCACCACCCCGCGCACGTCCGGCCGGCAGACCTTGACCACGACCCTGGCTCCGGAGGTGAGCGTCGCGGCGTGGACCTGGGCGATCGACGCTGCCGCGATCGGCTCGCGGTCGAAGCTGGCGAAGACCTCGTCCACGCCCGCGCCCAGGCCGGCCTCCAGGACGGCGGCGACCTGCGGCCAGGGCACCTGCGGGGCGTCGTCCTGCAGGTGGCTCAGCTCGCTGACGAACTCGGGCGGCAGCAGGTCGCGGCGGGTGGACAGCACCTGGCCCAGCTTGACGAACGTGACCCCGCCGTCCTCCAGGGCCAGCCGGAGCGAGCGGGCCAGCCGGGCCCGTCCCTCGGGCGTGGCCAGCTCCGAGCGGCGGCCACCGCGCGCGTAGGGCAGCAGCCCGCGGCGCACCAGGATCCGGGTGATCTGCGAGTAGCGCCGGGTGCGGCCCAGCTGCCGGCGGGCGGTGCGCAGCACGTAGAACGGCCCGGGCAGCGAACCGCTCGGCACCAGGGCTTCCGCTACGACGAGGAAGACCATCCCGACCAGCAAGGCGATGACCACGCCGAGGAGGACGAACAGCAGGCCGGCCAGGGTGGTCCGCGACCTGCTGACCGAGGAACCGCCGAGGGCCAGGATGATGGGCGAGGCGCTGAAGAAGGCGATGAGGCCGGCCAGCAGCGTGCGCAGCGGCGACAGGGGCAGGCCGAGCAGCCGCCGCACCCCGAACGCGAACAAGAGGACCGTCAGGGCGGTCGCCAGCGCGGCCAGGGGAAAATTAAGAATGTTCATGATTGGGCGACAGCGGGAACGGGCGTCCGGGTAGCCGCGGGACGGGTGGCGGCGCTCACATCTGCAGGACGGCGGCGCCGTGGACGCGTTCGGCTTTTAGGTCGGTGAGGGCCTGGTCGGCCTGGCTGAACGGGTACGGGGTGGTCGTCACCTTGATCTTCAGACGCTCGGCCAGGGTGAGGAACTCCTGGGCGTCGCCGCGGGTGTTGGAGGTGACGCTGCGCAGGTTCCGCTCCTGGAACAGGTGCTTCTCGTAGTTCAGGGCCGGGATGTCGGTCAGGTAGATCCCCGCGACGGCCAGCGTGCCGTTGCGGTCCAGCGCGGCCAGCGCGGCCGGCACGATGCCACCGACCGGGGCGAACAGGATGGCCGAGTCCAGCGGCACCGGCGAGGGGTCGAAGGAATCCTGGACCGACGCCGCGCCCAGCTCGCGGGCCAGGTCGCGGGCGGCCGGGGCACGGGTGAAGACGTGCACCTGGGCACCCTGGGCCAGCGCGACCTGCGCGGCCAGGTGCGCCGAGCCGCCGAAGCCCCAGATGCCGAGCGTGCCACCGGGGGGCACCTCGGCCCGCACCAGGGCGCGGTAACCGATGATGCCCGCGCACAGTAGCGGCGCGAGCTCGGTATCGCTGAACCCGCCCGGGAGCGGGTGCGCGAACGCGTCCGCCACGGTGAGGTACTCGGCGTAGCCGCCGGGGATGTCCCAGCCGGTGTAGCTGGACCCGGGGCAGAGGTTCTCCTGGCCGCGCCGGCAGAAACGGCACGACCCGTCGGTGCCGGCCAGCCAGGCCGCCCCGACCCGGTCTCCTACCGCGAACCGGGAGGTGCCCGGGCCGGTCGCGGTCACCTGGCCCACCACCTCGTGCCCGGGGGTCAGCCGCGGGTGGTGCGGCGGCAGGTCACCTTCGGCCAGGTGCAGGTCGGTACGGCAGACACCGCAGGCGATGACCTTGACCAGGAGCTGGCCCGGACCGGGCTCCGGCACCTGGCGGTCATCGGTCAGTTCCAGCGGCCCGGAGGACATCGGCCCGGGCTTGGCCACTACCCATGCGCGCATGCGCCTACGTTACGGCCCCCGGCTGCCGTCCGGTCAGCCGGCGGCGCCACACTGATCGGGAAGCCCCGCGGCAGACAAGGAGCAGGCAGCGGATGAATCGCGAGGAGCGGCGGCAGTTCGTGCGGGATCACCGGACCTGTGTCTTCGGCTACAACCGCCAGGAGCACGGGCCGGCCATGACCGTCGTGTACTACGTCATGGACGGCGACGACATGCTCGTCTCGACGATGGCCGACCGGGCCAAGGCCAAGGCCGTGCGGCGGGACCCGCGGGTCAGCATCTGCGTGCTGAACGAGCAGTGGCCGCTGTCCTACCTGCAGGTCTACGGGCGGGCGAAGCTGGACGACGATCCGGCCCAGGGCGCCGACCTGCTGCGCAAGGTGATCGAGCTGATGGCCGGCGAGCCGATGCCCGAGGAGAAGTTCCCGGCGATCGAGAAGATGGCCCGGGAGGAGAAGCGGGTCGTGCTGCGGGTGACGCCGTACGCGACGTTCGAGACCCCGCCGCGGCACGTCTACCAGCCCGACGACGTGGACACGCTGACCCACTTCACCAGCTCCAGCCTGGACTGGTGAGAGGCAGGGCTCAGTAGTTCAGGTGCGACTGCCAGTCGGCGGGCACGCGGTCCTCGGGACCGGGAGTGCTCTGGTCGCGCGGGTGGTGGTCCGGCGGCGCCAGCTCCGGGCCCCGCTCGTACAGCTGCTCGTCCGGGTAGCTCCAGAACCAGGCCTCGCCCGGCTCATAACTCTGGATGACCGGGTGACCGGCCTCCTTCGAGTGCGCACTGGCGTGCTGGGCCGGGGAAGAGTCGCAGCAGCCGATGTGCCCGCACTGAGCGCACCGGCGCAGGTGGAACCACCAGCCGCCGGCCGCATCGCACTCCACGCAGCCGGAGCCGCTCGGCGGGACGGACGGGTCGACCCCAGGTATCTCGGTCATACAGGCTCCTGCCTGTCAGGGTCCGGGGCGGTCAAGGGCAGCCACACCCGGAAGCGCGTGTCGCCGGGCTCGGACACGAGGTTGATCTCCCCGTGGTGCTTCTTGACCACGATCCGCCAGGAGATGTCGAGCCCGAGCCCGGTGCCCTCCCCCACCGGCTTGGTGGTGAAGAACGGTTCGAAGATACGCGGCTGGATGTCCTTCGGGACACCCGGGCCGGTGTCGCCGAACTCGACGAGCAGCTTGTCCCGGTCCATCGCGGTCCGTACCGTGAGCGTGCCCTGGCCGCCCATGGCCGAGACCGCGTTGTCGATCAGGTTCGTCCAGACCTGGTTCAGCTCGGCCGCGTACGCCGGGATCTTGGGCAGGGTCCGGTCGTAGTCCTTGACGACCTTGATCCCCTTGCCGATCTTGCCCGCGAGCATCAGCAGCGTGCTGTCCAGCAGGTCGTGCACGTCGATCTCCTGGTACGGCGCCCGGTCCAGCTGCGAGTACTGCTTGGCCGCGCCGACCAGGTGCATGATCCGGCCGGTGGAGTCCTGGATCTCGTTCATCAGCGTCTCGGTCTCGACCGTGTAGGTCAGCCATCGGATCGCGCCCTCCAGGTCGTCGGTCTCTACGAGACCCGCCACCTGGTCCAGCCACTCGGTATCCAGGCCCGCCTGCACGAGGACCGGGGCCAGGTTCCAGCTGCCCTGGATGCCGTAGCCGTCGAGCCAGTCACTGACCGCGTCCTCGGCGTCGGAGGCCTCCATCGGCCCGAGCGCGGGCGCCTTGGCCACCCGCTCAACGGCCCGCTCCTGCAGGTCGATCAGGTGCTCCAGGGTCTCCTGATGGTAGGGCTGCTTGGTCAGGATGCCGAGCTTGTGCCGCATCCCGGCCACCCGCTCCCGCAGCGCCGAGGTGGCGCTGACCGCGGCGGCCGCCGGGTTGTTCAGCTCGTGGGTCAGGCCGGCCGACAGCGAGCCCAGGGCCAGCAGCCGCTCCCGCTGGCTGACCGCCTGGTTGGCGGCCTTGCTGCCGAAGAACGCCCCCTCCAGCAGGTGAACCGCGAGCGGGAACCATTCGGTCATCAGCTGGGCGAAGCAGCCCGCGTCCAGCACGAAGAAGCGGGACGGCACCGTCACCCGGAGGCTGCTGTTGTAGTTCTTCGGGGCCCGCTCGCCCAGGTAGGACTGGAACGCGCCGGCGTAAACCCCGGGATCGGACGTGCGGTTCACCTCGATGTCGTCGCTGCCCACCCGGCGCATCAGCACCAGGGTGCCTTCGAGCAGGACATAGAAACAGGTGGCCGGGTCGCCCTCGGTGTAGACGGGACCGGGCTCGAACGTCTCGACCCGGCCTTCCCGGCACAGCCAGGTCAGCTGGTCCGGGGTCAGCTTCTCGAACAGGAACAGCGAGCGCAGCTCATCGGGCTGGCACGGCCGGTCGGCGATCACAGTTTCTCCAGGTAACGGTGGACGAGCATGACGGCCATGGCGCCTTCGCCGACGGCGGAGGCGACCCGTTTGGCGGACTCGGCGTGGACGTCACCGGCGACGAACACGCCGGGGACGCTGGTTTCCAGGTGGTAGGGCGGCCGGTCCAGCGGCCAGTCGGCGGGCTGCTCGCCGCCATCGGCCAGGTCCGGGCCGGCCAGCACGAAACCGTGCTTGTCCCGCAGCAGCACGCCGTCCAGCCAGCCGGTCAGCGGCGCGGCGCCGATGAAGACGAACAGCCACTGGGCCTCGACGTCCTCTTCGCGGCCGGTGTTCGCGTCCCGCAGCGTCAGGCCCTCCAGGTGGCCGTCGCCGCGGGCGCCGACCACCTCGGTGCAGGTGCGGACCTTGATGTTCGGCACGTTCTCGACCTGCTCGATGAGGTAATGCGACATCGACTTGATCAGCGACGGCCCGCGGACCAGGATCGTCACCGAGCGGGCGCCGCGGGCCAGGTAGACCGCGGCCTGCCCGGCGGAGTTGGCGCCCCCGACGATGTAGACGTCGCTGCCGCTGCAGGCGGACGCCTCGGTCAGCGCGGAGCCGTAGTAGACGCCGCACCCGGTCAGCGGCTCCAGGCCCGGCGCCTTCAGCTGCCGGTACTCCACCCCGGTGGACAGGATCACGCTGTGCGCGTCCAGCCCCGACCCGTCGGAGAACCGGACGGTCCGGGCCGAGCCGTTGATCTCCAGGCCGGTCACCTCGCGGGTAGTGAGCACCTCCGCGCCGAACTTGGCCGCCTGCAGCCGGGCCCGGGTGGTGAGCTGTGCCCCGGAGACCCCGTCCGGGAAGCCGAGGTAATTCTCGATCCGTGAGCTCTGGCCGGCCTGCCCGCCGGTTGCGGTCCGCTCCAGCAGTACCGTCCGCAGCCCCTCGGACGCGCCGTACACGGCCGCGCCCAGGCCGGCCGGGCCGCCGCCGATGACGATGAGGTCGTAGAAATCCGCGGACGGCGTGGTGGCCAGGCCCACGTGGGCGGCCAGATCCGCATCCGACGGGGCCACCAGAACCTCGTGGTCCAGCGTGATGATCACGGGCAGCGTGAGCCCGTCCTCGTTGGCCGCCTCCAGCATCCGCTCGCCCTCCGGCTCGTCGGCGGCGAACCAGCGGTAAGGCACCTGGTTGCGGGCCAGGAACTCGCGCACGTCGGAGGAGCGGGCCGACCAGCGGTGCCCGATGACCTTGGTCTCGGGGACCACGTGGTGATCCGAGGCGCGCCAGGCCTCCAGCAGCGCGTCGACCACCGGGTACAGCTTCTCCTCGGGCGGGTCCCAGGGCTTGAGCAGGTAGTGGTCGAGATCGACGATGTTGATCGCGTCGATGGCGGCGCTGGTGTCGGCGTAGGCGGTGAGCAGCACGCGCCGGGCGCCCGGGTAAACGTCCATCGCGCGTTCCAGGAACTCGACGCCGTTCATCTGCGGCATCCGGTAGTCGGCCAGGATGACCGCGACCTGGTCGCCGCGCAGCTTCAGCTCGTGCAGCGCATCCAGCGCCGACTGCCCGGACTCCGCCCGGACGATCCGGTACTGGCTGCCGTAACGGCGCCGAAGGTCGCGGGAGACCGCCCGCGACACGTCCGGGTCATCGTCAACCGTCAGGATTGCGACCCGGGCCGGGTCGGCGGGGGCGGGGGCGGGCATAAGCGCTCCGTGTGGTCGTGGGCGTGCGGCGGCCACCATCGGCCATACGCAGCCATTTTAAGTTCCCGATGCCCGGATTGCTCCCTGCGGCTGTCCGCTCGCCGCGTAAACCGTCAGGAATGCCTGGTAAACGTCAGGGATGCCGCGTAACCGCCAGGGATGCAGTGGCCGGGCGGTGGCCTACTTCTTCGGCGGATCGTCGGGCGGCGTCTCCTCGAGAGACGGGGCGATCGAGACGGTCACGCCGAGCTCGTCCAGGATACCGCCGCCTTTGAGGCCCAGCAGCTGCCAGGCCCGGGCGATGCCGACCCCGAACATGACGTAGACGAACGTCGCGGCGCGGTCGTTGTAGCCGACCGCCGAGTCGTGAATGAGACCGCTGGTCAGCTGGGCGGCGTAGACACAGATGATGATGCCGATGAAGAGGGGCCAGCGGTTGCTGAGGTGGCCCTGACGGCGGGACCGCCAGAGCCGGTGCGCGAGACCGATCGTACTGCTGAGGCCGAGCGCGCCGAAGATGACCATGGCGTAGTCCACGCCGCTGCCCGGCTGCAGCGCGACCAGGGAGACGAACAGCGCGTCAACCAGCGCGGTGAACGCGGTCGCGGCGATGGACTGATGCTCGATCGACCGGTTGTCCCGCAGCCGCTCCGGTGAGAGCGACAGGGCGACGAAGAGCAGGCCGATGAGGGCGCCCGCCACGGTCGCCGAGCCCTCGAAGAAGTCCGCATATGTGGTCACGGCAGTAGCCTGCCGGGTGACCGTGACGCGGCGCCACCCGCCCGGCCGCAGCGCCCGGAAGGCTGGTGGAATAACGGCGTGTCACCCAGGGCCGCGAGGCGGCTGGTGTGGCTGTACTGGGACCAGGAGCCCGGGTACAGCCGGCCCGGCCGGAAACCGGCGTGCTCCAGGGTGAGGAGATCGTGGCAGGCGGTCACGCCGGAGCCGCAGTAGCAGACGACGCTGGCGTCCTCCGTCACGCCGGCACCGGCCAGCCGCTCCCGTAGCTCCGGCACGGGCAGGAACGTGCCGTCCGCGGCGAGGTTCTCGCGGCAGGGCAAGCTCCGGGCGCCGGGGATGTGCCCGGGGCGCGGATCGACCGGCTCGGTGTCACCGCGGTACCGGGCCCGGTCGCGGGCGTCCAGGACGACGTGAGCCGGATCGGTCGCGTCCCCGATGCTGGCCGGCCAGGGACGCGGCGTGAACCGGGCCGGCGGGGCGGCCTGCTCGGCCTGCGCCGTGGTCTGCTCTGGCGGCCCGTCGTAGGCTTGGAAACCGCCGTCGAGCAGTGCGGCCGGGTGCCCCGTCACCCGCAGCATCCAGACCAGCCGGGCCGCGACCGTGCCCCCGGCGTCGTCGTAAGCCACAACCGTGCTGTCGTCGGCGATCCCGAGCCGGGCCATGCCGTCGGCGAAGACGGCCGGATCGGGCAGCGGGTGCCGGCCCGCCTGCGGGCTGGCCGGGGCCGCGAGCCAGCGGTCGAGATCCACGAACACCGCGCCCGGCAGGTGCCCGGCAGCGTAGGCGTCGCGGCCCGACCGGCCGTCCAGGTACCAGCGGACGTCGGCGAGCAGCACGTCGCCGCGGTGCTCCCGCCACCAGGAAAGGCTGACCACGGCCCTGATCACGCCGTCACGTTACCAGGACAGATGGCTCCGGGCAGAGGACCAAGGCCCCTGCCGCGGCGTGGTCCCGGTGAGGCCCAGTAAAGGCGTAAGGAGGAGCCATGAAGCAGCGAGTTCCCGGGAGGACCTGGTATTCAGCAGCGGAGCGCCGTCGTCCCCGCCTGCTCATCGAGGACGACCATCCCGCCCTGGAGATCTCCGACTTCGCCGCGTTCCGGGACGCGGGCTTTGACGTCGCGTTCTGCTCCGGACCCGGCGGGGCCCCGGAATCCTGCCCGCTGCTGGGCGGGGCCGACTGTGACGTCCTGGCCGGGGCCGACGTCGTGCTGCAGGGGCTCGAGGGAGGCTTGGTGGCCGACATCCGGTGGTGGCATCCGGAACTGCCGGTGATCGTCAAAGGGGGCACGACGGCTGGCGGATGCAGCGCGATCCCGGCCTGCTGCTCGGTCAAGGGCCAGCTGGACGCCGTGCGCCGGGCCCTCTCGAAGGCCGCCAGGGACGAGGCCAAGGAGCGCCGCGCCACCAACCTGCCGGAGCAGAACAGCTACTAGATCCCGACGGCGATCTCGCCGCCCAGCCGGTACCCGTCGGCCAGCCGCAGGTCGTCACCGCTCCAGAAGCGCCCCGCGTCGTACCAGCTCGTCCGGCGCCGGCCGGACAGCAGCCCCATGGCCTGGTAGGTCGCGGCGAGCAATTCCGCGCAGTAGGCCGTCTCCAGGCTGGCCTCCTGGCGGCGGCCGAGTGGGGGCACCCGGCCCAGCAGCCAGCGGGACGCGAGCCCGGCGGTGCTCGGGAAGGGCGTGCCGTCCAGCCGCGCGATGGTGCGGAGCACGGCATCTTCCATCTCCGGGCCGGCCGGCGGTTCGAGCTGGCGCAGCCAGGCCCGCTCGCCGTACTTCGCCGACCAGATGGTCACGGCGGCTCGCAGGTCGTGCAGCTGGACGCCGCGCTGCCGGTTGCCGGACCACATATCGGGCAGCGACCGGCCCAGCTCGGCGTGCCACATCAGCGGCGGGAGGTCCTCCAGGGCCACCGACATGCCAACGTGGTTGACCGGGCTGTTGGTCGCGAGCTGGATGGCGCGGTCGGCGGGCGTACGCCCGCGGAACAGCCATACGTCGCCGGTCCGGGTCAGCCCGGCCGCGTCCTCCAGGGTGATGGGCGGCACGGTCGTAGCCTAGGCAGGTGCAGCGAGGACGTGTTTGGAAAATCCTGGGGCTGGCGGGATTCGTAGGAGTGGCCGCCACCGGGGCGGTGATCGCCCGTTCCGAACGGCGCCGCCGGGCCTACTCGCCGGAGGAGATCAGGGACCGGCTGCACGCGCGGCTGGCTGACGCCGAGGCGCGCGGCGGCACTGATGCGCGCTGAGCCGGCGTCAAAGGCGCGCGAGGCGGTAAGAGGCGAGGGTCGCGAAAACGACGGTGCTGCTCAGGTAATGGCCGGCGGCGTAGTCAAAAGCGCCGCCGCACGTTATCAGGTGCAGGGCCGCGTACCCGGTCGGGCCGTAAATGGTATTAGCCGGAAAATTGGATTTCCGGTACTCGCGCACCCCGGTGATCCGGAAAACGGCGGTAATACCGTCGGCCAGCGTCACGTCGATTTGCTCGCCAGGCCGCAGCGCCCCAAGACGGAAGAAGACCGCAGGCCCCTCATAGGTGTCGACGTGCCCTTCGATCACCGACGTGCCCCGCGCGCCGGGGGTCGCCGAGTACTTGTACCAGGCTGCCTCGTCGGCGCTGGTGGTCAGGGAGGGCACCGCCATCGTGCCGTCGGGATTGAGCCCCAGATCCAGCAGGTCCGACCGCACCCCGATGGCCGGGATGGAGACGGATACCGGCGGCGACGGGTCCAGCGCCGGTCCGCGGCCGCCGATCGTGCCCGACGCCGACGCCGACGGCTGCGGCGCGTGGACCTGGGACGCGAGGGCGACGCCGACCGTGACCAATCCGGCCAGGATGAACAGCACGCCGGCGAACCCGGCCAGGCGGGCCCGCAGCGGCCGCGGCGGCGCGGGTGGGCTGGCCGACGGAGCCGATATGACAACGCGGAACCCGTATATGCGCCGCCACTCAGGTTCCGGCAATGGCCTCTCTCCATCTTCCGCATACTGTTGTCCTCACGTAGCCTAATATTCCAGTGAAAAACAAGCCATTCGCTGCGCCGAGCCCTTATGGCGCGCCCGATCGGGAGGTTCCATGAGGGTGGGCAGAGCCATGGCATGGGCACGGCCCGGCGCGAAGGTGACCGCCCTTGGCTGCGGCGCCCTGAGCGTCCTCGCCACGACGGCGGCCTGCACCGGGAGCACCGGCACGACGGGCGCCGGGAGCTTGCCCAGCGCGTCGCTCAGCGACAGTTTCTTCACCGCCAAGGCCCCGAGCACCAGTCCGTCGGCCAGTCCCTCGGCATCCCCCGCACCGGTGCCGGTGCAGCCCACCCCGTTCGTGAGCGTGACCCCGACCGCGACCTCCAGCCCGGTGCCCATCGGCGCGCCGTCCACCGGCGGCGGCGGCACGGCCGGCGTCCAGGACGTGCTGCTCTTCGGGGTCGGCGGCGCGGCCCTGCTGGCTGGCGCCGGGAGCCTCGTCTACCGTCGGAGGGTGATGCGTGATCGCTGAGCAAGCGTGCGAAAGGTGAGGGGATGAGCGAGCTCAAAGCCGAGGTGGAGCCGGCCGAGGTCGGCCTGGACCCGGAGCGGCTGGAACGGATCGACCGGCATTTCCGCGGCTACGTCGACGACGGCAAGCTGCCCGGCTGGCTGATCACGGTGAGCAGGCACGGCCGCCGGACCTACGTGGCCAGCCACGGCTCCCGCGACCTGGAGACCGGCCGCCCGGTGGAGACGGACACGCTGTGGCGGATCTACTCGATGACCAAGCCCATCACCTCGGTGGCGGCGATGATGCTGTGGGAGGAGGGCGCCTTCGAGCTCACCGACCCGGTCAGCGCCTTCATCCCGTCCTTCGCCGAGGCCCGGGTGGTCACCGGCGGATCGGACCTGAAGCCGGTCACGGTCCCGGCCACTGAGCCGGTCCGGATCTGGCATCTCCTCACCCACACCTCGGGTCTCACCTACGGGTTCCACCGGGCGCACCCGGTGGACGCCATGTACCGGGCCGCGGGCTTCGAGTGGGACGCGCCGCCGGGCATGGACCTGGCGGCCGCCTGTGACGCGTGGGCCGGCCTGCCGCTGCTGTTCCAGCCCGGGGCGGAGTGGAACTACTCGGTGTCCACGGACGTGCTCGGCCGGGTGGTCGAGGTGGCGTCGGGGCAGCCGCTGGACGAATTCTTCGCGACCAGGATCTTCGGCCCGCTGGGCATGACCGACACCGCGTTCTGGACCGACGACGCCGACCGGCTGGCCACGCTGTACACCAGCGGGCCGAACGGCCGCCCGGTCAAGCTGGACGCCCTCGGCGCGCTGGCCCTCAAGCCCCGCACCCTGCTCAGCGGGGGCGGCGGGCTGGTCTCCACCGCGGCTGACTATGACCGCTTCACCCAGCTGCTGCTGAACCGGAAGGGCAGCCCGGCCGGGGAACTGGAAGAAACCCGGCTACTGGGTCCGCGGACGGTTGGCTACATGGCCCGCAACCACCTGCCTGGCCACGTGGACCTGCAGTCGTTCGGCCGGCCGCTGTACGCCGAGACCCCCTTCGCCGGCGTCGGGTTCGGGCTCGGCTTCGCGGTCACGATCGACCCGGTCCCCGGCAAGGTCATCTGCTCGGAAGGCGAGCTGACCTGGGGCGGCGCCGCGAGCACGGCGTTCTGGATCGACCCGGCCGAGGGACTGACCGCCTCGTTCTTCACCCAGCTGCTGCCGTCCAGCGCCTTCCCGATCCGCTCCCAGCTGCGGCAGCTCGTGTACCAGGCCCTGGTCGACTAGAAGTCGGGTGGCCTAGAGCTCGCCGCGCTGGCGCAGGAGGTCGCGGAACTCGTCCAGCGCCTCGTCCAGGTCGGTACCGAGCTCGGCCAGGACGATCATCTCGGTCCCGGTCCAGTAAGCGCCCGCGTATTCACCGTCGTCTTCCGGCGCGACCAGCAGGAAGTTGTGCGCGATCTTAATGTGGTCGCGCACGTCTTCCCAGCTGGTACCGGGCGGGACCAGGCCCACCGAGGGCGGCTCGCTGTCGTCGTAGTCAAGGCCGTCGAGCACGGGCCACCTCCTGCTGGGACGCTGGTGGCGCCACCATAGATGAGATTCGCCGGGCTGCGGCGTCTCATTTGTGACCGGCAGCGGGCTAGCGGAGACGATCATGACCGAGGAAGAACGGATCAGGTAGCCCGGGCCTCCCAGGCGGCCTGCACCGCGGGGTAGATCTTCTCGTGGTCGTCCGGCAGCAGGCTCTTGATCCGGCGGGTCCGCGCGTCGGCCAGGACCTCGACCGCGCCGGCCTCGATCGCGTCGAAGACCTGCCGGGCCACGTCTACGGGACTGATCTTGGGTGCGTCCCCGGCCAGCTCCCGGGCCATCTCGGTGTCGATGAAGCCGGCGTGCACGCCGACCACCTGGGTGCCCTGGTGGGCCAGCTCGATCCGGACCCCGTTGGTCAGGGACCATTCGGCGGCCTTGGACGCGCCGTAGCTACCGTTGGCCGGGTTGGTGAAGAAGCTCACCACCGACAGCATGTTGACGATCGCGCCGCCGCCGTTCGCCGCCAGGATGGGGGCGAACGCCCGGCACATGGCCAGCGTGCCCAGGTAGTTGGTCTCGATCTCGGCCCGGGCCCCGGCCATGCTGGGCGCGCCGACCAGCGGGCTGAGCGTCATCAGGCCCGCGTTGTTGACCAGCAGCGTGGCGTCCGCGCACCGGCGGGCGGCCGCGGCCACCTGGTCGGGATCGGTGACGTCGAGCGGCACCGGGATGCCGGGCCCGGTGACCTGGGACGGGTCCCGGGCCCCGGCGTAGATGGTGGCCGCGCCGCGCTCGGCCAGCTCCTGGACGTAGGCCCGGCCGAGGCCGCGGCCGGCCCCGGTGACCAGCGCCACTGAATCCGCTATCCGCATCCCCCTATCTTGGCGGGACCCGGGCCCGCTGCGTGCGCAGGAGGGGTGATCAGCTGTGCAGCGAGGCCAGGACGCGCGGGCGGGCGAGCGAGGCGGGTGAGGTGCGCAGGGCGGAATCGAGCACGGCCTCCCGGCGGCGCGCGTCCATGGGGTTGACGCCCATCGCGGCCAGGTCCGCCGGGCCGGGGGTGAGCACGGTGACCGTGATGCCGCGGGCGTGCAGGCGGCGGGCGTCGCGCAGCAGCGCGCGGGTGGCCAGGCCGCGGACGGTCCGCTCCAGCCGCTCGTGCGGCTTGCGCGGCCAGTCGGTCACGGTGCTGGCCATCGGCGCGAGCACGTAGACCTCGTCCACGCCCGCCTCGGCGGAGAGCGCGTCCAGCTCACCGTAGCTGAGCTGGCCCCCGGCGAAGAAGGCCACCGTCCGTTCCGGCACCGCGGCGGCACTTTCGGTGAGGATGATCGAAAGGTTGAACGTCATTGTCCCACCCCTCACTGGATAGGCCGGGCCGGGATGCGGGCGCCGACGCGCCGAATGGCGGACACTGGCAGCACGGCCGATAAGACCAGGCTGGCCCGCGATAGGCGATCGAGCCAGGGCGTAAATCCCGCGGCCGAGCGGACCTTGGTCCCCTGTTCACGGTGGCCCGGCTGACGGCCCCGGGGGGGCAGGCCGGCCCCCACGGCGGTCACCCTCCGGCCGTGATGATGCCCGCGCCAGGGATTGTTCAGCAAGATTATTGGCCAGGCTGGCGGCGGCCGGTTACAGGTTGCGCGGGCCGGGGCCGGCGCCGCCGAGGACGTCGTCCGGGTTGGCGAGCCGGCAGGTCGTCAGGGACAGGCAGCCGCAGCCGATGCAGCCGGTCAGCCGGTCCCGTAGCCGCTGCAGCCGGTCGATCCGGTCGTCCAGGTCCTGGCGCCACGCCGCGGACAGCCGCGCCCAGTCGCGGCGGGAGGGCGTGCGGCCGGCCGGCAGCGTGGCCAGCGCGTCCCTGATCTGGGCCAGCGGGATGCCGACCCGCTGCGAGGCGCGGATGAAGGCGATCCGGCGCAGCATCGCACGCGGGTACCGGCGCTGGTTGCCCGCCGTCCGGCGGGCCGAGATCAGTCCCTGGGCCTCATAGAAGTGCAGCGCGGAGACGGCCACGCCGCTGCGCGCGGACAGCTGGCCGACGGTGAGCTCCGGTGGCGGGCGCTGCGATCCGGTCATCGTCGTTGACCTCGACATTAGTTGAGGTACTAGCGTAACGGCTCAGATCCAGGCCGGACTGCACTAATCCTGGCGGGGCCCGCGTCAATCCTGGCCGGGCTGCGGGCTCCGGCGGAGGGCCCGGCTGACCTTCCGGCCGGCCGTGCGGAACACGGTTCGCACCGGGCTCGCGTGAGCGTCCGCTCCGGCCCGGCCGGCGCCGGCCCGGCCGTCCCGGCCCAGCCAGCCGGTGATCAGCTGGGCCGTCCTCTCCGGCACCTCGAGCTGGGGCACGTGGCCGACGCCCGGCAGCACCTCCAGTGTCCAGGAGGGGTGGGCATGGGCGGCGGCGCGGGCCACGGCGACCGGCACGAGCCGGTCACGGTCGCCCTGCAGCAGCAGGACCGGGCAGCCGACCTTATCGAGGATGGCGCGGTAGGTGCTGCCGCGGCGGTGGCCGGCCAGCCGCACCACCGACCACATGGCCGTGATGAGCGCCTGGCCGCGGTTGGGGAACTCCTGCCGGCGGCGTTCCATCTCGACGTGCTGGGCGACCGTCCGGGCGGGAACACGGCTCGGGTCCGCACAACAGAGCGCCAGGAGCCGGCCGACCTGCACCTCGGGCGGCGTGTCGCGGCGCAGGCTGCGCAGCAGGCCGCCCAGGCCGGGCATGCCGTTCAGCACAAAGATGGTGGCGACGGCCGGGTCGGGGCGGGCCAGCACGAACGGCAGCGCCGAATCAACCAGGACCAGCGCGGCCACGGTCGCCGGGGAAGCGCTGGCCTCCAGCAGGGAGATCATGCCGCCCATCGAGTTGCCCATCAGGATGACGGGCTGGCGCGCCGTCACCGGCACCGACTCGATGAAGCGGTGCAGGAGGGCCCGGTTCCCGCTTACGGTGGTGTCCCGGCCCCCCGCGCGGGTCAGGCCGAACCCGGCCAGGTCGGGGGCCACGAACCGGTACTGGCCGGTGAGCAGCGGGGCGATGGCGGACCAGTTCACCGCCGAGCCGCCCAGCCCGTGCACGCCGACGATGACCGGGCCCCGGGCGGGACCGCCGAAGTCGAGGTAGTGGACCGGGCCGTCGACGTCGGTCCAGCAGGACCGGCCGCCGAGCGCTTCCGCTGGGCCGTTCAGCACCGATCGGTTACCAGCCATGGATACAAGAATAATCCGGCCGCGCGACCGGCCGAAGGGGGGTTACCGATCAGTAGCAGCGTTCCGGCGAGCGACGGCGGCGCTCAGGACGGTGGCGAACGCCGTCCAGGCGATCTCGGGGACGGCAAGCGCGGCGGCGGCCGGGTCGGCCCGGCGGGCCAGCCAGGCGTACCGCGCCATGACCGCGCACAGCAAGGCCGAGTCCGCGGTGGCCAGCCAGAACCGGCGGGCACCGAACTCCAGCGGGACGTAGCCGCTGCGGACGGCCACCGCCCCGGTCCACCAGGCCAGGGCGGCCCGCGCGGCCCGGGTGGCCGGGGCGGCCGGATCGGGCTGGCTGGCGGGATCGGGCTGGCTGGCCTGGACGCGCCACAGCCGCCAGGCGGACGTGGCCGTGGTCAGGTTCAGCGCCGACCACACCACCGGGAACACCGGCCCGGGCGGCGAGAAGGCCGGGCGATCGAACCGCTGGTACTGCGGCCGGGTGCCCGCGGCCCGCTGGCCTGCCCAGGCAGACAGCCCCTGCGCTGCGCCGTAGACGGCCGCGGCGGCCGCCCAGGCGGCAGCGGCCCGGAACGTGTGGCCGTCAGCGATTCTGCGCGCCTTGGCGAGCTGCCCGGCCCCGGGGCCGTTCATACCTGGCCGCCGGACAGGTGGCGGGTGAGCTCGGCCTGGAACTGCTCGGGCTGATCCAGGTGTGGACCGTGACCGGCATCCTCGATGACCACCTCGCGGTAGCGGCCGCCCGCGGCGGCGTAGCCGTCGAGGACGGCCCGAGTCTGCGCCACCATGGGCTGCGGCGGCCAGGTCTGCTCCCCCGGCCAGCCGGGCACGGCGCCGATCGAGCCCAGGTAGGCCAGATCGTACAGCGAGGTGTCGGAGACGATGACGTCGTCCGCGCCGCGCAGCCACAGGATCGGCGGCTTGGGCGCTACCCCGGACAGGTCGTCGATCCGCAGGTGGGTGGGCGCCATGGTGTTGAGCACGCCGCGGTCGCCGGGCGCGATGCCCGGCCAGGCCGGGGTGGTGCGCGCGGTGCCCGGGTAGTGGTCGTCGCCCAGCCGGGTGGACAGCATGGACTCCACCAGGATGTCCAGGTGCTCGGGCACGTGCGGCGGCTTGACGTAGTGAGCCAGCAGCACCTGGCGCGGCGACAGCGCACTGGCGTCGGTGCGGTCACCGGCCGCGAGCCGGGCGATGAAGTCCTGGTTGGCGGTGCCGCCGCCGGAACCCGCACCGGCCGGGTCGCACAGGGTGCCGTCCAGGCCGCGGGTCCCGCCGAAACCGAACGGGGACACCGGGTCGACCAGCGTCAGCGACGCGGCCCGATGGCTGCCGGGCCGGTCGGCCAGGTACTGCAGGACCACCCCGCCCCCCATGCTCCAGCCGACCAGGTGCACGGTGTCCAGGCCGAGCGCGGCGATGACGGCGGGCAGGTCGTCGGAGTAGTCGCGCAGCCCCCAGGTGGCGTCCACCGGCTCCGGGTCGGTGCCGCCGAATCCGCGCAGGTCAATGGCCAGCGGCCGGTAGGTCTCCGGCAGGGCCAGCATGGCCGGCTGCCAGAACAGCGAGGACGACACGTTCCCGTGCACGAACAGCACCGCGGGCCCGGTCCGGTCTGGCACGGACAGCACGGTAGTGGTCAGCCGGTCGGTGGGCACCTGGGCCGCGGCGATGCCGGGCAGCAACGTTTCCATGGCCAGGTCATGGTAGCGGGTGCGGCCCGCGGCGGGTGGCAGGCCGGGCGGCAGGTCAGCCGGGCGGCAGGTCAGCCGGGCGGCAGGCTGGTGATCAGCGCGTGCACCTGGGCGGGCAGTGACGCGGCGGCGGTCAGCCGGTTGTCGATGACGGCGTGCGGCGCGGCGGGCGGGACGTCCAGCCGCGTGCTGGCCGTGAACGCGGCGAACTGCGCCAGCTTGGCCGTGTCCCGGGGGGAACCGCGCGCGGTGAGCCGCTGGTGCAGGGTGGCTGCGTCCGACCGGACCCAGACCAGGTGCACCGGCGGGCCGCCGAGGTCACTTACCCAGGACCGCCAGCGGGCCGCGTCGTGGATCTGCCGGGTGAACGGCCCGGACAGCAGGACCGGACAGCCGCGGGCCCGGATCTCGCGGGCCGTGGCCGTCATGCCCGCGTACTCGTGCACCTTGATGTGCTCGTCGTACCAGGGGCCCTCGCGCTCGCCCGGCGGGCGGCCGCCGGCGGCCAGCGTCGCGGCCACGAAGGGTCCGTACATGGTGTCCTTGTCGAGCAGCGCAGGCACCGGGTCCAGGGCGGCCAGCAGCAGGTCAGCCACCGTGCTCTTGCCGGCTCCCGGCGGCCCGGCCACCACCCACACCGGCGCGGAAACGCACATGAACAGTGAGGATAGGACCGGTAGTATCCGGAGCCGTGGCTGAGCCCGAGATCACCCGCCGGTTCAACGTCCGCGTCCCGCTGCGGGACGGCAGCACGCTGTCGGCCGATCTGGCCCTGCCTGCGACCCGACCGGCCCCGGCGGTGGTCTCGCGCACCCCGTACGGCCGGTCGGGCGACGTGCAGTCGGCCCGGATGGCGGTCTTCGCCCGGGCCGGGTACGCCTTCGTCAACGTGGACGTCCGCGGCCGGGGCGACTCGGACGGCGTCTTCGATCCCTACCGGAACGACGGCCCGGACGGCGCGGACGTCATCGCGTGGGCAGCGGCGCAGGACTGGTGCACCGGGGACGTCGCCAGCTACGGCGCCAGCTACGGCGGCCGGATCCAGTGGCTGACCGCCCTGGAGCAGCCGCCCGCGCTGCGCGCCATGGTCTGCCTGGTCACGCCCAGCGACCCCTTCGTGGAGGTGCCGACCGGCGTGCCGTGGCCGATGCACATCAGCTGGCACCGGCTGACCGACGGGCGGATGCCGCAGTACACCGGCGACGTGGACTGGATGGCGGTCTACCGGCACCGCCCGCTGCTGACCATGGACGAGGCGGCCGGGTTCGTCTCCCCCAACTGGCGCGCCGACCTGCAGCACCAGACCCTGGACGACTGGTGGGAGCCGGTCCGCTACCAGCACCGGATCGGCGAGATCGACCTGCCCGTACTGCACGTGTCCGGCTGGTACGACGACGAGCAGATCGGCACCCCGGCCAACTTCGCGGCCATGACCGCCGCCGGCCGGGCGGGCCAGCGGCTGCTGATGGGCCCGTGGGGGCACCGGGTGAACAGCAGCCGCACGATCGGTGACGTCGACTTCGGGCCGGAGGCGCTGATCGACCTGGACCGCGCGATCCTCAGCTTCCTCGACGAGCACGTCCGGGGCGCCGCACCGCGGCCGGCCCCGGCCCCGGTGCGGATCTTCGTCATGGGCGCCGGCGAATGGCGTGACGAACAGTCCTGGCCGCCGGATAAGGCGGGCCCGGCCGTGTTCCACTTCGCCAGCGGCGGGCGGGCCAACAGCCGGTTCGGGGACGGGCGGCTGGTGCCCGGGCCCGTGCCGGGCGAGCAGCCGCCCGACGAGTGGACGCACGACCCGGACCGGCCGGTGCCGTTCATCACCGACTCCAGCTACGCGCAGATCGGCGGCCCGGACGACTACAGCGGCGTGGAGACCCGGGGCGACGTGCTGGTGTACAGCAGTGATCCGCTGGTGGAGCCGCTCGAGCTGATCGGGGCCGTCCGGGTGGTCGCGCACGTGGCCACCTCGGCGGCGGACACCGACGTCACGGCCAAGCTGGTGGACGTGCACCCTGACGGATTCGCGCAGCGGCTCTGCGACGGCGTGGTGCGGCTGCGCTACCGGAACGGGTTCGGCCGGGCCGAGCCGGTCACCCCGGGCGAGGTGTACGAGGTCACGATCCCGATGTGGGACACCTGCGTGCGGCTGCCGGCCCGGCACCGGGTGCGGGTCGAGATCGCCTCGTCCGCGTTCCCGAAGTTCGACGTCAACCTCGGCACCGGCGGCGACATGATCACCGAGACCGACGGCTTGCTGGCCACCAACCGGCTGTGGCACACCCCGTCGCGCCCGTCCCGCCTGCTGGTGAACTAGGAGCTACAGGCGCAGGATGCGGGTGGCGTTGCCGCGCAGTACCGCGTCCAGGGCGTCCGGCTTGATGCCGAGGCCGTTCAGCTCGGCCAGGCAGCGCTCGGGCGCGATGAACGGGTAGTCGCTGCCCCAGACGAACTGATCCGCCAGGCGGCCGTTGAGCTCCCTGATCACCTCGGGCGGGATCCGCCGCGGCGACCAGCCGGAGATGTCGATGAACACGTTGGTCTTGTGCAGGGCCATGGCGATCAGGTCCAGCTGCCACGGCCAGCCGAAGTGCGCGGCCACCACGGTCAGGCCGGGATGGGCCGCGGCCACCGGGTCGAGCTTGAGCGGGTGGGCGTAGTCGATCCGGATGCCCTGGCCGCCGGGCTGGCGCGCGCCGATTCCGCTCGTCCCGGTGTGGAACAGGGCCAGCAGGCCATGCTCCTCGCACGCGCCGAACACCGGCCAGTACTGCGGGTCGTCCGGGGCGAACGCCTGCAGGGACGGGTGGAACTTCACCCCGCGCAGCCCGAGAGCCGCGATATTCGCGACCTCGGTCACGGCGGCCGCGCCCTTGTGCGGATCGACCGACCCGAGCCCGGTGAACACGTCCGGGTACTCGCGGCAGGCCGCCGCGACGGTCTCGTTCGGCACACGGGGGCGCCCGGTCGCGGTCTCGGCGTCCCAGGCCAGCAGGACCGCCAGCAGGCCAAGCTCCCGGTACTGCTCCGCCAGCTGGCCAAGCGACCTGCGCTGCACCGGGGAGCGGAAGTACGCTTCGGCCGCCTCGACGTAGCCGGCCATGCTGCCGTCCAGCCAGTCCGGCGTGGGCAGGTGCACGTGAAAGTCAATCGCCCGGGGTGACACGGGCCCATCGTAGAAGGCCTGTCGCGTTCTGGGCTAGGCGGGCGGCCCGGGCGGAGGGACAATGACGCAGTCGGGCGACGGCGCCCGGGGTGAGGGAGGGCACGTCGTGAGCACAGATATTGACGGCGCGGGAATCGACAGGGTCCTGCGGGACGCGGTGGACTCGGGCGCGGTCCCGCACGTGGCGGCGATCGCCGCCGACCGGGACGGGGTCATCTACGCCGGCGCGGCGGGACCGCGCGCGGTGGGCGAGGACGCGCCCGTGAGCACGGACACGCTGTTCCGGCTCATGTCCATGACCAAGATGCCGGCCACGGTGGTCGCGCTGCAGGAGATGGAGAAGGGCAACCTCGACCTCGATGCCCCGGTGGTCACCTACTGCCCCGAGTTCGACGAGGTCCAGGTGCTGACCGGCTTCGACGGCGGGACCCCGCAGCTCCGGCCGCCGGCCAGCCAGGCCACGGTCCGGCAGCTCATCACGCACACCTCGGGCCTGGGCTACTGGTTCTGGAACGGCGACCTGGTGCAGTGGGAAAAGCTCACCGGCATCCCCAACGTGGTGGCCGGGCTGAGGGCCTCGCTGCGGGCGCCGCTGGTCGCCGACCCGGGCACCGCCTTCAGTTACGGCATCAGCACCGAATGGCTGGGCCAGGTCGTGGAGGCGGTGACCGGAGTGGGCCTGGACGTCGCCATCAAGCAGGGCGTCACCGGCCCGCTCGGCATGAACCACACGACGTTCCTGATGACCGACGACGAACGCCTTAACTCCACCCCCGTGCACGTCAAGGGCGAGGACGGGAACTGGGTCCCGATCGGCGAGATCCTCAACCAGGCGCCGGAGTACTGGGCGGGCGGGCACGGGCTGTACGGGACGCCGAGCGACTACATCCGGTTCACCCGCGCCCTGCTGCGCGGCGGTGAACTGGACGGGGCAAGGATCCTGCGCCCGGAGACCGTGGCCGACGCGTTCCGCAACCAGATCGGCGAGCTGGACTTCCCGGCCGAGATCCCGACCTTCGATCCGGCCTCGACCGACACGCTGGCCCTGGGGCCCGGGTACAAGTGGGGCTACGGGCTGCTGCTCAACACCCAGGACATGCCGGGGATGCGCCGGGCCTGGAGCGGGGCCTGGGCGGGACTGTGCAACACGCACTTCTGGGTGGACCGCACGACCGGGGTGTGCGCCTCGATCTACAGCAACTCGCTGCCGTTCGTCACGCCGGAGGCACTCGCCCTGTACCAGGACTTCGAGCGGGCGCTGTACGCCGCCCTGTGACGGCCTCGCTGTCGGCCTCGCTGTCGGCCTCGCTGTCGGCCCCGCCGTGGGCACGGAGCTGGCCGCTGGCCGCCCCGGCCTGGCGGGCCCGCCGGGCCAGGAGCTCGCGCTCGGGCCCGTTCCGGGTCAGGGCGGCGGCCCGCTCGAACTCGGCCTGCGCCTCGGCCGGCCGCCCCAGCTTCATCAGCAGGTCACCGCGCACGCTGGCCAGCAGGTGATAGCCGCGCAGAGCGGGCTCTCCGGCGAGCTGGTCCACCAGGTCCAGGCCGGCCTGGGGACCGAACGCCATCGACAGCGCGACGGCGCGGTTCAGCTCGACCACCGGTGACGGCTGCACCGTGGCCAGGACGCCGTACAGCTGGGTGATCCGGGCCCAGTCGGTGTCGTCCGGCCGGAACGCCCGGGCGTGGCAGGCGGCGATCGCGGCCTGCAGCGCGTACGGGCCGTCCTGGCCGCCGAGCTGTTCCGCGCGCGCCAGCGCGGCCAGGCCCCGGCTGATCAGCAGCTGGTCCCACCGCGTGCGGTCCTGATCCAGCAGCAGCACCGGCTCGCCGGGCGGCCCGGTACGGGCCGGGATCCGGGAGGCCTGGATTTCCATCAGGGCCACCAGCCCGTGCACCTCGGGCTCGGCCGGGGCGAGCTGAGCCAGCAGGCGGCCCAGCCGCAGTGCTTCGGCGCAGAGGTCCGGCCGCATCCAGTCATCGCCGGCGGTGGCCGAGTAGCCCTCGTTGAAGATGAGGTACATGACCTCCAGCACGGATGCCAGCCGGGCGGGCCGCTGCTCGCGGTCCGGCGTCTCGAACGGCACGCCGGCCTGGCCGAGGGTCCTCTTGGCCCGGACGACGCGCTGCGCGACCGTCGGCTCCGGGACCAGGTAGGCGCGGGCGATCTCGGCCGTACTCAGCCCGCCGAGCAGGCGGAGCGTGAGCGCCACCCGGGCCGGGACGGCCAGCACGGGGTGGCACGCGGTGAAGATCAGCCGCAGCATGTCGTCGTCGATGTCACCAACCGCGTCGCCGTCCTGGTCGCCGCCGGGGCCGAGCCCGGTCCCGTCCAGGGCCCGGCCGATCTGGTCGTACTTGCGCTCCAGGTCGCGGTGGCGACGGAACAGGTCGATGGCGCGCCGCTTGGCCACGGTCGTCAGCCAGCCGCCGGGGCGGTCCGGGACGCCGCGCGCCGGCCACTGCTCCAGCGCCGCGACCACGGCGTCCTGGGCCAGCTCCTCGGCCAGGCCGACGTCGCCGGTGTAGTGAGCCAGCGTGGCGACCAGGCGGGCCCACTCCAGCCGGACCACCGCGTCGATCGCTGCGTGCGCCTGCGAACCTGTCACGCCACGATGACACCACCCGCCCCGAGGCCGGGGCAAGACGCCCCGGCGGGGGCGGCTGGCGCTCAGGACATGTAGACCGGCCGGACCATGCTCTCGCCGTCCCCGACGATGGCCAGGAAGCGCTTGGTCCACTCAACGGCCTCAGCCTGGTCCCGGCACTCCATCAGGGCCCAGCCGCCGACCAGCTCCTTGGTCTCGGCGAACGGGCCATCCAGGACGGTGTACTCACCGCCGTGGTACTGCACCTTGACCGCCTGATCCAGCGGGGCCACGCCGCCGGTGGCCAGCAGGACCCCGGCCTTGGTGGCTTCCGCCACGAAGGCGCCCATCTTGGCCATCTCGTCCGGGGACGGCGGCGTCATCGGTGCGGAGGGGTCACCCATGGTGTATCCGAGGAATCGCATCGCACTGCTCCTTTGTTTTGTCCGTAGTTTTGTCCGTCTGGCGGGTTGTCCGTCGGGCGGGCGGAATTTCCGCTGCCTTGCCCACACGTCGAACGTGACCGCGGTAAATCGACACGGGCAGGAAAATTCTCCCCCGCCGCCCGGGTGGCCGAGGGAACATCGCCGGGACTGCTAGCGTTGCGACCAGGTGGCGGCGAAGAAGCCGCCCTACTCGCGGGCGCACGGCCCGCGTGGTCGCTTGTGCGAGAGTCCGCTGGTCGGCGAGTCATAATTCGCCACTGTCGTCGACATCTGAGACATGACGCGGCCCCCGTACCAGCGATGGAGTTCATGCATGCCTGACAATGCACGGCGCACGCCTGCGCGCACCCGCCAAGAAGGCCGCCGGAGCGGCCAGCCCCCGCGCCGCGGTGGTGATGGCGGCTGGCGAGGTAGCGACGGCACCCGGCGCACCGGGGGGAGCCCGCAGGGCGCCTGGCGCCAGGATGGCGGCCGCCGTAGCGGCCCCACCGCGCAGCGCCCCAGCCGGACGGCCCGTCCGCCGCAGGCTGACCCCTACGCCGGGCTCGACCGGGCCCTGTCCGACGCCGCAGCCCGGCCCGCCCCCGCGGCGGCCTCGTTCGGCGAGCTCGGCCTGCCGGAGCGGCTGATCAGCGCCCTGGCGGCGCGCAACATTCACGAGCCGTTCGCGATCCAGTCGCGGGCACTGCCGGACGCGCTGGCTGGACGCGACGTGCTTGGGCGGGCCCAGACGGGCTCGGGCAAGACCCTCGCGTTCGGCCTGCCGATGCTCACCCGGCTGGCCGGGGCCTCCGGCCCGGCTGAGCGGCGCGACAGGGCGCCGCGCGGGCTGGTCCTGGTGCCGACCCGGGAGCTGGCCCAGCAGGTGGCCGACGTGCTCACGCCGCTCGGCCGCAGCGTGGGCGTGAGCGTCACGACCGTCTACGGCGGCGTGCCGATCGGGCGGCAGATCACCCGGGTGCGGGACGGCGTGGACATCGTCGTCGCCACGCCCGGCCGGCTGATCGACCTGCTCGACCGGGGCGCCTGCACACTGGCCGGCATCGAGATCACGGTCCTCGACGAAGCCGACCACATGGCCGACCTGGGCTTCCTGCCGGCGGTCACCCGCATCCTGGACGAGACGCCGACTGGCGGCCAGCGGCTGCTGTTCTCCGCCACGCTGGACAAACGGGTCGGCCAGCTGGTGACCCGTTACCTCAGCGACCCCGCACTGCACGCGGTGGCGGCGCAGGCCGAGACGGCCAGCGTGGCCGAGCACAGCGTGCTGGTCCTGGACGGCCGCGACAAGCTGGCGGTGGCGGCGGAGATCGCCAGCCGCCCGGCCCGGACGCTGTTCTTCGTCCGGACCAAGCACGGCGCGGACCGGCTCGCCCGGCAGCTGACCAAGGCCGGGGTGCCCGCCGAGGCCATCCACGGCAACCGGAACCAGAGCCAGCGGCAGCGGGCCCTGGACGCGTTCGCGGCCGGCCACCCGCGGGTGCTGGTCGCCACCGACGTCGCGGCGCGCGGCATCCACGTGGACGACGTCGAGCTGGTCGTGCACTTCGACCCGCCCAACGACCACAAGGACTACCTGCACCGGTCCGGCCGGACGGCTCGCGCCGGGGCGTCCGGGCTGGTCGTCACCCTGGCCGAGGAAGGCCAGGTGCGGGAGCTGATGCGGATGCACGACGCGGCCGGCGTAGACGCGCCGCGGCACCACGTCGGCGTGGGCCACCACCTGGTCCGGGAGATCGCCACGACCGGCACGCCGGTACCGCCCGCCCCGCCGAAGGCCCCGGCAGGCTCGCCGGCGGCCGGGGCCC
>Ga0302302_1000411_pt1 | contig 26161 bp, 15 predicted proteins | sample III_Palsa_E1_3_FD_198766 | JGI IMG/M metagenome (GOLD analysis project Ga0302302, IMG submission 198766) | Peat permafrost microbial communities from Stordalen Mire near Abisko, Sweden - III_Palsa_E1_3 | ecosystem: Environmental > Terrestrial > Soil > Palsa > Peat permafrost | place: Sweden...
CGCGCGCCTCATCTCGCGGTCGCCTCAACTATCTCGCGCCCAATACCTCGCCGACCTCCGCACCCGCGTCGACGCCGCGCTGCAGCTTCGCCGCGAGCTTGCTCCAACATCGACGACCAACAATGCCCATCGCCTCATCTTCTCCGAGGCCGACAACGTCCCCGGCATCATCGCCGACCGTTACGACGACCTCGTGCTCCTCCAACTGCTCACGCAGGGCACCGCGCAAGATGACGTTCGCACCGTCCTTGTCGCAGCGTTCAGTGCAGCCTTCGCTCATGAGAAGTCTCCCCTCACAATATGGGAGCGTCCTGACCCACGCATTCGCGAGCTCGAACAACTGTCCGCGCCCGCGCCGGGCCCGCTTTTCACCACGCACGTCGACTCCGTCGCCCCGAATGGCCTGTCCTTCCGCACCGGAGCCGAACGCGACACGGATCAAGCGGCACCCACCACGACACGCTTCGTCCTCAACGGTCTGCACTTCCATTACGACGCGGCCAGCGGCCAGAAGACCGGCGCGTTCCTCGACCAGCGGCTCAATTACGCGGCCGCCGCGCGCGTAGTGAAAGCGTCCGGCCGCACAGGACGCTCGCTCGACATCTGCACCTACCAAGGCGGCTTCGCGCTGCACCTCGCGCGGGTATGCTCGCACGTCACCGGTGTCGACGCCAGCCGCGCCGCGCTTGAAGCTGCGGATCGCAACCTCGCCCTCAACTCCACCCTTACAGCCGAGACCGAATGGATGGAGGCCGACGCCTTCGACTACCTTCGCCACCTCGACGACACGGCGCGCAAGGCCTCGTCCCCTGATAACTTCTTCGACGCCATCGTGCTCGATCCGCCCGCCTTTGCGAAGTCCAAGCGCGCCGCCGAAGGCGCTCTGCGCGGCTATAAGGAACTCAACCTCCGCGCGCTTCGGCTGCTGGCGCCGGGCGGCACACTCATCACCAACTCCTGTTCGCATTATGTCTCGCTGCAGGACTTCACGGAGATCCTCGCCTCTGCGGCAGTCGACGCCAACCGTCGCGTCCAGCTGCTCGAAACCCACACCGCCGCACCCGATCATCCAGAAGTATTGACGCTCCCGGAGACGCGCTACTTGAAGTGCCTCATCTGTCGGGTCGATTAGCTGCCGGTTATATTCCCGCGTACCACGAGTACCCGCCTGCGGGCGCAGCCGACCCTAGTCCATCGCGAATCCCCTTCATAGAATCCGTGACGGTCAGCCGCGTAATGTACTTCACGTTCTTATAGCCCAACTGGCGCGGCACGCGCATGCGTAGCGGACCGCCGAATCCCACCGGCAGATCCCCATCATTCATCCCCCACGTCATCAGCGTCTGCGGGTGCAGTGCATCGCCCATATCCAAGCTGTCCCACCAGTCGTGGTCGATCGAGAAATACGCCACATACCGCGCTTGCGGATGCACGCCTGCTTCGCGCAGAATATCGTTCAGGGGCGTGCCGATCCATTCCGCAATGTAGGACCACCCTTCCTCACACGCCACTTCCGTAATCTGGCTGCGCGTGCCCATGCTCTTTAGATCGGCGAGCGAGAACGATCCCGGGTGCGCCACCATTCCATCTACAGCCAGACGCCAATCGGCAAATCCGTTGGCCTGGGAACGCTTGAATGCGTCGGTGGGCGGCGCGACTGGATTAAGGAACGGTGCCGCCGAAATCATGCTGCGCGGAAATTCGCGGGCCAGTGAGTGCCTGCCGAGGACGGTCTGCGCTGCATAGGTCAGCGTTTCCCCCGGCCCATAGACGCCACCACCATCTGGCGGCAGCAGCCCATAGCGCCGCGCCAATCGATCGGCCACCGCGACACCCGCTACGCCCGCCGTCGCTGCAATGCCCACTGTCATAAACCTTCTGCGTGTGACTGGCTTCATGCCTCCTCCCCAACTGCCGCGCGTCCCGTGACCATGGCGCGCATGCGACTGCGAAAGCCCGCCATCGAGATCATCGCTACATGCACAACGACAAACAGCACAAGCGCCCACGACACAAAGAAATGCAGCGTCCGCGCCGTCTGCCGGCCGCCTAACGCTTCCACAGTCCACGGCATGGCCGCAGTGAACGCCGGAGACATCGCCAGCCCCGTCCAAATGACGAATGGAATCAAGCCGAAGATCACCACGAGGTACGCCGCGCGCTGCACCGGATTGTAGGAGGAAGCCTCAGCAGCATCCGTCTTTTCTCGACGTAGCGTCTTTCCAAATACCTCGCGATAATCCCGCCACGAACGCTCGCCACGCGCCGGTGCAAGGTCTCTGCGAAAGTGCCCTGTACCCAGGCTGTAGACCGCGTAGACAAGACCGGTCAGAATCAGTAGCCACGCTGCCTCAAAATGCAGATAGCGGCTCCAACCATTCTGGTCAGGCATCACGAAGTTGTAGGCCGTTGGCACCGACCCGCGAGACGACGGAATCGGAATCGTAAACGCCGGCTGCACCATCACGTTGCCCACTTCGCCCCAGTAAAACCGAGGATGCGAGATCACAATCTCCATGCCCGTAATCAGCAGCGCGAAGAACGCAATCACCGTGATCCAGTGCGTCACACGCACTACCGCTGCGTGACGGGGAGGCGCCGAGTTCGGGAGAGGAACTGTCGTGGACACACGCGCAGCATAGCACACGCCCGCGCCGATGATCATCCCACACCCAGACATCCAGAGTCCGCGGCATCCTCTCTCACGAACGGGATTTGGGATACCATTCCGGCAGCGCGTTCATCTGCTGCATATAGAGTGCCGACTTAAACTTCTTTCCCGTGCTCGCACCGGACATGTATCGCCGCTTGCCAAAGATCGGCCGATCGAACCACGCGCGATCGAACTTGCCCAGCATCGACCACGCAATGCCTGCGTATCCGTTCGGGTCGCGCCCGTCGATAAAATATTTATCGTTCAGATAAATCGCCACCTTCATCGCGATCCGCACATTCGGCGTCCACTCCACAATCTTCTTTGCCCAGTACATCCGCAGATAGTTGTGCATCCACCCATAGCGCACCATCTGGATCTGCGCTGCATTCCATAGCTCGTCGTGGGTTTTGCCTTCCTCCAGTTGCGGCAGTTTGTAGAGCACCTCGCGCTGATCGCGATCATGCTCCTCAATCGTTTCGCGAGCCCACTTGTCCGCGCATGCAGGTGAGTCATACTCGGGCTGATAGCGGACGAAGTTCACGCTCAACTCGCGCCACGCAATCAGCTCGTTGAAATAGCTTTCGCGCTCCGCCTTCAGGTGCGGATGCTGCTTCGCCGCGGCATCCACCGCCAGCGCAATACTCTGCGGCCCAATATGCCCAAAGTGAAGATATGGACTCATCTTGCTTGTCCCATCGATCTCCGGGTGGTTGCGATCGCGATCGTAGTTCGCCAGCATGGCCGCGCAGAAGAGTTTCAACCGCTTCACCGCCGCATGGTGTCCGCCCATCCACGCCTCTACCGGCTTCACGCTGCGATCAAAATCCTTCCAGCCGCGCGTAATGTCTGCGCGTACATCGTCGGCGTGCAATCCATGCTGCTGCTGCCACTTCACCTTCGCGTGAGGATTGGTATACGGCACAAGAAACTCCGGCAGCGCTCGATACAGCCGAGGCCGCGCCACCGCCGCGCTGAACTGCGCCTTCTCCAAAAGCTTCGAGGGCACGACTACGTCCGCGTCCACGGTCCAGAAGGGAATCGTCAACTCCCGCGCAAGGTACACCCGCCACCTCTCCGGCTCGCGCATCGGATTCTCGTCGCCAATCACCATCGCGGCGTCGACGTCCGCGAAGAACTTCAGATGATCTTCGTGCGGGGCCCTCCGCATCACGAATCCCACACCCCGCCCCGCGCAGTCCTCCTCCACATCCGGCAGGCCCTGGTTGAGAAACGCATAGTGCCGAAGGTTCGCGTGCGGAAAGTTGCTGATCGCGGCAAAGTACGCGACCACCGGCAGATCGAGTGCATTGCCAACCGCAATCGCCATATCCAGCGCATGGTTGTCGAGGCCCCGCTGCGCCCGCTGCATCCAGTACACAACACACTTTCCCCCACCCGGCGCGCTACCACGCCGCACCGTCACGCGAGGATCCTGTGCCAACTCGCGCAGCGCCCTGGGCACACGCTCGTCGGCCACCAACTGCTCGGCCAGTCGCCCGTAGGCTGCATCCTTCTCCTGCGCCGTCTTCAACGTTGAAATCTCATTCATGCCAACTCCACGCTACCTGATGCGCTCCCATCAGCTACCATCGACTTTGCGAGAAATTCCATGTCCATCGACACCATCAAATCCTGCGCCCCAAACCCTCCACAAGACATCATCGAGACCGTTACCCTCCGCCGCGCCACCCTCGACGACGCGCCAGCGCTCGCCCTCACCGGCGCCGCTACCTTCCTCGAGGCCTTCACCTGGATGCTGCCCGGCGCCGACATCCTCGCCCACAGCCTCGCGCACCACGCCGCCGAGGAGTACGCCCACTACCTCGCCAATCCCCATACCCGCGTCACCTTAGCCGTCACGGGTTCTGCGGTTGGTTTTCCCGACGAGCCCGGATCGATCGTCGGCTACGTGCTGGTCTGCGCCCCGGAACTGCCCACCATCGACGTCGTTCCCACTGATATCGAGCTCAAGCGCATCTACCTGTTTTCGCGCTTCCGGTCCGCCCCCGTCCTCGGTGCAGCCGACGCGCCCATCCCGAATCTTCGTCCCGCCCAGGCCCTAATGGATGCCGCCGTCTTCGATGCGCGTGCCCTTGGCGCCTCGCGGCTCCTCCTCGGCACGCATGCCACCAACCTCCGCGCCATTGCCTTTTATCACCGCAACGGCTTCACCGAGGCGGGTACCCGGGTCTTCCACGTCGGCAGCCAGCAGTGCTGCGATCTGATCTTCGCCAAGCCCCTCTAATCTCTCCGAAGCTCGGTAATCTACAACAAAGAACGTCCGATAACGCGACACTCTTCCGAGGATTCGCGCCGGGAGCAACGGTAACTCGCTTCATTTGTTGACTATCGAAGATTCTTCCCATCCTGACTCATGCTTTCTGAAACCCCGCCGATAAAGAGAACATCTCGCGGTAGGTTTACCGGAAGCCAGGCCAATGGCCTTCTCCCCGTTTCCCTCGGAACCCCGCGCACTGTGCTCTTTTGAAAGGGATTCCGATGGCAAAACTTCATACGTTCGTCAACACCTATAGCCCCATGTTCGCAATTCTCGCCGCCATCATCGGCATTTACGCGATGGCCATCTGTATCGGTTGCGGACTCGCCCTCCCCGTCTAGCGACTCAATCTCCCGGACTTCCAGGCCTCCTTCTGGTCCACGATTTTCGCGGTGTCGCAGCCTGCACAAACCAGTGCAGGCTGTGGTGCGTTTGGAATCTTTTCGCCCCCAGATACGTCTAATTCAGTGGTAGACTAAGATTCGCTGGAGACGTGCGCCTCCGAGTTGCCGAAGCACTTTTGCAAGTGTCTTCCGCCCGCGCCCGCGGCCTTGACCGCACACCCCGTCCCAACGACCCCGTCACAACCCAGGGAGTTCTCCGCGAAGCTTGTTTCATCTCCCCGCGGAAAATGGTTCCCGCAAAAAACTTTTACGAGACTCCGCCTTGCGTGAGTCTCCCTTAGGAGCGCCCACGTGGCTGAAGAACTCGATAAGTACCAAGAAGACGTAGACCATATCATCGACACCGGCAAGGAGAAGGGCTACCTCACCTTCGGTGAAGTCAACGACCTGTTGCCCGGCGACATTACCTCGCCCGACGAGCTCGATGACCTGATGACCACCATCAACACCCAGGGCATCGATGTGCTCTCCGAAGGCCGTCGCGGCTCCAAGGTCGACGCCGACGACCGCGACTCCGATAACGAGTCCGGCGAAGACTCCGACGACGTAGAGCTCGACCTCTCGCCCGGCACGCTCGAGAAGACCAACGACCCCGTCCGCATGTACCTGCGAGAGATGGGTACCGTGCCACTGCTTACCCGCGAGGGCGAGGTCGAAATCGCGAAGCGCATCGAACGCGGCCAACTCCGCGTCATGAAAGCCATCTCGCGTTCGAGCATCGTCATCCGCGAAATTGTCGGCCTCGGCGAAGACCTCAAGCGCGGCGTCCGCAACATTAAGGAAGTCGTTACCTTCGACGAAGAAGAGCTCACCGAAGAGATCCTCGCCGCCCGCGTCAAGGCTACCGTCGCGCGCACCGACGAGCTCGTCAAGCATCAGAAGAAGGCTGCCGACTTCCTCGCCAAATCTCTTGACCCCCAGGGTAAGGACGCCAAGGCTAAGGCCAAGTACGCGCGCAAGAACCTCTGGCTCATGGGCCGCGAAAACGTCTTCGTCTCGCGCATCGTTCGCGAGTTCAAATACACCAACAACGAGAAGAAGCGCCTGCTCGACAAGGTCAACAAGACGGTCGACTCCATGCGTACCCTCGAGCGCCAGATTCGTTCGCTCGAGACCAAGTTCGAGGCCTCGCGCTCCGAAGAGCTCAAGAAGGAATATCGACGCCAGCAGAAGAACTGCCGCATCGATCTCGAGCGCATGGAAGCCGACGCCGGCCTCTCGCACGAAGCGCTCAAGCGTACCCAGCGCGAGATCATCCAGGGCGATATGGACGCCGAGAAGGCCAAGCGTGAGCTCATCGAAGCCAACCTTCGCCTCGTCGTTTCGATCGCGAAGAAATACACCAACCGCGGCCTGCAGTTCCTCGACCTGATTCAAGAGGGCAACATCGGCCTCATGAAGGCGGTCGATAAATTTGAGTACCGCCGTGGCTACAAATTCTCGACCTACGCCACCTGGTGGATTCGTCAGGCCATCACCCGCGCCATCGCGGATCAGGCCCGCACCATCCGTATCCCGGTCCACATGATCGAAACCATCAACAAGCTCATCCGCACCAGCCGTCAGCTAGTGCAGGAGCTGGGCCGCGAAGCCTCCTCGGAAGAGATCGCGAAGCGCATGGACATCCCGGTCGCGAAGGTCCGCAAGGTCCTCAAGATCGCGCAGGAGCCCATCTCGCTCGAGACCCCGATCGGTGAAGAGGAAGATTCGCATCTCGGCGACTTCATCGAAGACCGCATGGCCGTCAGCCCGTCCGACGCCGTGATCTCGGTCAACCTGAAAGAGTACACATCGCAGGTTCTGCGCACACTGACACCGCGCGAAGAGCGTGTGATCAAGATGCGCTTCGGCCTCGAAGACGGCTCCGAACACACGCTCGAAGAGGTTGGCCAGAGCTTCCAGGTCACCCGCGAGCGCATCCGCCAGATCGAAGCCAAGGCTCTCCGCAAGCTGCGTCACCCCAGCCGCTCGCGCAAGCTCAAAGCCTTCGTCGACGGCGTCAAAGAGATGTAACACCGCTAAAGAAAAACAAAGGGGGCCTCGATCAATCGAGGCCCTTTTGTTTTTCAGTTCCCTAGCGTAACTGCTACCTCATACAGTCCCGGATGCGCCTCTCCGAACTGCGCATTACGCTCGAGGAAGCCAGCCTCACGCAAGGCGTCGACGATCCGTTGCACGCTCTCCGTGTCCTTCGATTGCGCATAGTTCACGACCCGCGTTCCATCCAGACTGCGATGAATGCTGGCAGACACCCAGCCCGGAATTCGACTCGCGAACTCCGCAGCCCCCCGGCAGGCGATCGATCAACGGTTGCTGATGCGCAGGTTCGACAGTGAATACATTGATCTGCGTAATAAAATTCTGATCCATTTGAATAACAGCCATATTCTCTCCTTCACAGGGTAGGAGGATTGCGCAAGCCATACACTCGCCGCAAACGCGAAAAGACCCGCACAAGCCAACGTGCTCCAAGGCACACTGCTTGTCGCGGGTCCTCGCAATTTCTGCGGAGGTACAGAGCTCTTTCACTTGCGAAAGAGGGAGCGGGCTTACCGTTTGCCGCTCCAGGTCTTTCTCGACCATTTGAGGATATACCAGCTGCCGTCAGCGTTCTACTTACCAAGGTGCTTGTCGAAGAACTTCGCCATCAACGCGTCGGCCTCCTTCGACTCCGGCAGCTTCGGATTATTCCAGAACGCATGCGGCAGCGCCTCGAAGACCACCAGCTGCGCGTCCACACCAGCGCGCAGGTACGCGCGATGCATAATCGTCGTACCGCTCAACAGTAGGTCGCGCGTGCTCGTGATAAACAGCGTAGGCGGAAATCCCGTCACATCACCCTGCAGTGGCGACAGAATCGGATCCTTCCGATCAGTCGACCCAGCGTAATCTCCAAGATCGCCTCCATATTGCTTCGGCGCGTCAAGATGCCCGGAAAATCCATCAAGGCTGTAAATTGCAACAGAGTCTCCAGCCACGCTAAAGTCCCCGGCTCCCGAAAATATCCCCGTCGCTCCCGGCATCGGCAGCCCGAGCTGCTTGATCTTTGCCGTCACCTCACCGGTAAGAAACGCGCCCGCCGACGTCCCATAGATCCCAATATTCTTCGGCGGGTACGTCTTCAGCAGCTCCTTGTACACCGCGATTGTGTCGTCTACCGCTGCCGGAAACGGATGCTCTGGCGCCATCCGATACAGCACCGAAATCACCTTCGTCCCCGTCAAATTCGCAATCGGTATCGACTCCGTCAGCGAGCCCGAGTCAACATGAAACCCGCCACCATGCACATTGATCAGCACGCGATTCTGCTTCTCCGGCGCCTTCGTCAGCGGCGTCACCACACGCACGGGCACACCCGCAATCGTCGCCGCAGCCACGTTTGCCGGGTACAATTCCTTCGACACTTCGCCCGCACCCGCCTGCCATTTATCGACGCCCGCGCGCTGCTGCTCGATCGTCGGATGGCTGGGCGCATCCGACACCACGCGCGCCAGCATCGCCTGTGCCTCCGGGCTGATCGTCTTCGGCACCGGCACCACGCGCGTCACATACGCCGTGCCATCGGGTCCAATCCTGCTGCTGTCCGTCATTGTCTGCGGCGTGCTCTCAACCTGCGCCCACCCGCACACCGGCATCAGCGCCGCCACAATCCCTGCTGCAATCCAACCTCGCATACACACTCCTCTGCACGCTTTCGCGCGCATCGCAACAGCATACAGCCGCGCAGGTTCCTCGCTCGATACCTTTCTTGCCTCGATATTTCTCTTCCTGCAACATTGCCTGAGTAACCTCAACGCATGCGTCTAAGCTTCGTCGTTCCCGCATACAACGAGGAGGCCTACCTCCCGGCCTGTCTCGAATCCATCCTCAACCAGATTGGTCCAGCCGCCAGCGGCCTCGCCGCCAACGCCTGCGAGATCATCGTAGTCAACAACGCCAGCACCGACTGCACCCGCGAAGTCGCCCTCCGCTACCCCGGCGTTACGGTCGTCGACGAGCCACGCAAGGGACTCACCTTCGCCCGCCAGGCAGGCTTCGCCGCCAGCACCGGCGACCTCATCGCCAATGTCGATTCGGATTCTCGCCTCACCCCCGGCTGGGTCGCCAAAGTCCTCACCACCTTCGCCCAAGCCGAGGCCGCCACCGCCGCCAACCCAGAAACTCAACGCCCCCTCGCCGCCTTCTCCGGCCCGCTCGTCTACTATGACCTAACCCCCCGCCAACGCCGCCTCGTCCACGTCTTCTACATGACTGCCTGGACAACCTACGCCATCAACCGCTACATCCTGCGCGTCGGGTCGATGGTGCAGGGCGGCAACTTCGTCGTCAGCCGCGCATCGCTCGAAGCCATCGGCGGCTTCAACACCGCCATCAGCTTCTACGGCGAGGACACCGACATCGCGCGCCGTCTCAACGACGTCGGCGAAGTCCGCTTCACCTTCGACCTGAAGATGTCCTCCTCCGCCCGCCGCCTCAAGAGCGAAGGCATGCTCACCATGGCCGCGCGCTACTCGATCAACTATCTGTGGACCACCTTCTTCAAACGCCCCTTCACCAACACCTACGTCGACATCCGCGAAGCCCAGGCTCTCCCCAACACCCTTGCCCCCGAACCCCAGGCCGAGGCGTAGCTCACGAGAAGTCCGACCCTCCGCGCAATCAATCGATGCGCAAGGTATACTGGCGGCCATCCCTGCAACAATAGGCCCGTCATGTTCCCCACGCTGAGTTCCAAGCTGAGTTCGATCCTCGCGCGCGCCTCCGCACTCCTCGCCTTCGCTGTCGCCGCCAGCCTCTCCGCACAGACCACCATCAACGTCGGCCCCGGTCAGGCGTACACCACCATCCAAGCCGGCATCAACGCCGCCAACGACGGCGACACCGTCCTGGTCGCCCCCGGTACCTATACCGAAAACATCGACTTCAAGGGCAAAGCCATCACGCTCACCAGCACGAGCGGACCTTCTGGAGGCGCAGCCAACACCATCATCGACGGCAGCAAGGGGCAAGCGCCTGCTGTCAATTTCAATACCAACGAGACTCGCTCTGCGATCCTGAACGGCTTCACCATCCAAAACGGCGGCGTCGAAGGTTATTCCCCTGTCCCCGACATTGTCGGAGGAATCCTAATAGGGAATGCGTCGCCCACCCTCACCAACAACATCATCACGCACAATCACTGCTACGGCATTCAGTCCAATGGCGCCCCTCTTATTCAGAACAACGAAATAGACAACACATTGGACCACGATGGTGACTGCTCGTTCGCAGGCGGAGCCGCGGTCTACCTTCAGGAAGACCGCGCTTATACCTCGCAGAACCCCGTGTCGCCCATCGTCATCGGCAACCTCATCCAAAACAATACCCAGTCGGGTTTTGAAAATGCTGGCGGTAATGGCGGGGCCGGTATTGCCGTTTGGGTGGAGGCCGCCGTCATTGAAGACAACATCATACGCAACAATGTCAGCGGCGGACAGGGGACCGCCATTCACCTGCAGGGGAATGGCGGTCTCGTCGTTGGCAACCTGGCCTATAACAACGTCAGCGGCGGCGGCGGCGGCGGTCTGGATGTCGACGGATTCTTCCAAAACTTTGGCGTCTATCCCACTTTCAACGCCTTCATCGCGAACAACACTTTCGTAAACAATACCTTCGGCCTGGGGAGGAACGAAAGCGTCAGCGATAACGTGGCGATCGACCAGATCTACTTTGGATCTTCCGGCGTTGTCGCTCCTACACTGGCGTTCGTAAACAACATCGTTGCCGGTAACTCGAGTCTCCCAGCCGTGGGATGTGGATGGTATGGCGTGTCCATCCCTGCTACCGATTCGCTCGATCTGGATCACAATCTCTTCTACAACGCTGGCGGCCCCATCTTCGCCTCAGAATGCTCCAACCACATCGGCACCTATGGCAACATCAGCGCCGACCCTCAGTTCGTCGATGCCGCCACTGGCAACTTCGAGCTTGCGCCAGGCTCGCCCGCCATTGACGCCGGCAACAACAGTGCCCTCGCCTTCCTTGCGACCAATGGCGTCACCATCACCTCGGATCTTGACGGTAATCCCCGCTTGCAGGACGCCACGGGCAAGGGCTACCCCATCATCGATATCGGCGCCCTGGAAGCGACAGGCTTGACCGAACAAGGCGCCACCACCCTTTTACTCACGCCCTCCGTATTTCAGTCTCTACCGGGCGGACCATTGACGCTCTCTGTCAAAGCGTTCTCTCCACTCGGCACACCGGGCGGCACACTCACTTTCTTAGAGAACAATGCGTCGATAGGAACCGTAACTCTGGACGACACCGGAAGCGCGACGCTTTCTGCTCCTCCTCTCACTCCGGGCATCCAACATTTCTACGTAACCTACCCTGGCCAGGGAGTTTTCACCCCCTCCATCTCTGTCCAGGTCATTGTCGTCGTCTCAAACTATCAACCAACGCTCACGTTGAGCTCGAACATCAATCCCAGTCTTCTTAATCAACCCGTTACCTTCACGGTCGCTCTATCAAACTTTGGCCCCGGCACGCCGGGGCCGGTCACACTCACCGACACCACCACCAACACCCTGCTTGCAACGCTCACTCTCAACTCGGCGGGCATAGCTACCTTCACTACGGGAGCACTTGCCATCGGCTATCACGAGCTCACTGCTACCTCCACAGGAGACGCGACACACAACAGCGCCTTTGCCCCGCTCCTGCAGCAGGTGATCGACCCGAATACCACCACAACGACCCTCACCTCGTCGCTCAACCCCTCCACCTACGGCCAGCCTGTCACCTTCACCTCCACCGTCGCGGCTTCCGGCACTCCACCCACCGGTTCCATCACCTTCGCGGACGGCGCCACCCAACTCGCCACCGTCGCGCTCAATGCCAGCGACGTCGCCCAGTTGACCACATCATCGCTCACAGCTAACGACCTCGGCACGACAGCATACCACCAGATTTACGCGTCGTATGTACCCACCGGCAGCTTCGAAACCTCGACCGCATCACTCGCCCAGGTAGTCAACGGCCTGCCGTCTGCCACCACTCTCGTTGTCACCCCAACTTCCGGCACTCCGACGACTTCCTTCAAGCTTTCGGCGACCGTGGCCTCCGCCGCATCGGCGAGCACCCTCACCCCCACCGGCACCGTAATCTTTTACACCAGCGCGCAGACCGGCATCACCGGCAATGAAATCGGCTACGCAACCCTCGTCAACGGTGTGGCCACGCTGACCACTACCGGCTTCCTCGGCGGCTCCGATTACGTCGTCGGCATCTACTTCGGCGACACGACCTACGCGAGCAGTACCTCCAATTATTTCACTCTCACCGTCGCGGCACCCCCCGCCATCACCCTCACCTCGAGCCTCAACCCCGCGCCCGCGCTCACACCCATCACCTTCACCGCGCAACTCCCCGCCAACTCCGGTGGCACGGTCGTCTTCAACATCAATGGACAGAACCTCACCACCACATCCAACGCTGCCGGCACAGCCACCACCACCATCAGCACACTCACGCCAGGTACGTATCTCATCACCGCGACCTGGTTTGCCACAGGACACGCTCTCGGCACACAAGTCTCACTCACCCAGGTGGTCGTCGCACCCGTCGCTGCGCCCGACTTCTCCCTCACCGGCACCAACATCAGCTTCAAAGTGCTTCACTCCGGCACCGGCGATCTCGAACTTGCCTCCATCAACAACCTCTCCGGCAACGTCGCCCTCACCTGCAACCCACCCTATCCCGCCAACTACACCTGCACACTCCAATCGCCGAGCGCCTCCCTCACCGCCGGCGGATCATCCATCGTCGCCTTCACCCTCAACTACACCGAGGCAGCCAGCACGCGCACCAAAACCAGCATCATTTTCGCCACGTTCTTCCCGCTCACCCTCTTCTCGCTGATAGGCCTCGCACGAAAGCGCCGCACTAGCCTTCGCGCCATCCTGTCCCTCGCCCTGCTTGCAATCCTCACCACCGCAACCACCGCCTGCGGTCCCGATCACTTTATCCCCATCACCACCGGCACCTTCCCCATTACCTTCACCGCGACCGGCACCAGCCAGGGCACCACCACGGCCATCACCCATACCGTCACCATCAACGCCACCATTGCCCCTTAGCTCAGAACCGGAACCGCGCCGCCAGCTGCATCAGCCGTGGCGGCGATGAGCTCTGCACCTGCCCAAAGTTCGTGCTCGAAATGTTGCCGCTCACCGTCGCTGGCCCAAAGAATTGTCCGTGGTTGAATACATTGAACGCCTCGGCGCGCAGCTCCAACGACATGCCCTTGCCGAACACCGTCGTCTTCTCTACTGCCAGGTCCGTATTGTCCGCGCCCGGCCCATAGAAAAACCGCCTCCGCCCGTTGCCCAGCGTCCCCAGCGCCGGCAGCGTGAACACGCCCGTGTTGAACGCGTACCCTCCCGGCCCGGGCCGATGATTCACCTGCAGATCACCCACCGCGACATTCGGCTCATCAATGCCATTGTTGTTGATGCCATTGGGCTGCGTCCCCAGCAGCGATGTGTCGTTATTATTCAGCAACGTCACCGGAAACCCCGTGCTGAACCGCGTCAACCCCGACACATTCCAACCATCCGTCACCCGCGCATGTCCCTTCCACAAACTTCCCAGCGGCAACGTGTAACGATACGTCGCCACAAAATTCTGTGTCAGATCGAACGCCGAAAGCGCGCGACTCATCCCCGCATTGCTCAGCCCCGGCACATTCGGGTACACCGCCTCCGCCAAGCTCGACGACTGGTCAATCGACTTGCTCCACGTATACCCTACCTGCAGAAACAGCGTGCGCGTCGAGTGCTTCACACTTACCTCCAGCGCATTGTCGTGCGAGTTCGCAATCGTTCGCTGCAGATTCACGCTGCCAAACGCCGGCCCGAAATTCGTGCGCGTCCCCTGCACCACCTTCCCCGCCGCCGTCGTATACGTCCCGCTTTCGCCGAACGGCCCGCACGTAGCCGACCCCGGCGCCACACTCGCCGGCGTACTCAGCGCCAAACACGCAGCCGGATCACCCGGGTTCACTTCCTGAATCACCAAAAGATGATGTGCCTGCGTCCCCACATACCCCACGCTCACCACCGTATGCGCGCCCACCTGCCGCTCGACCGACACGCTATAGTTCTCCGCATACGGCGTCACGTTGTCCATCGCGAACGCGGGAATTCCATTGAGCGGCTCGAAGTTGGCCCAGTTCACACTCGTGTTGGGATTCGCCTGCGATGCGCCGTACGCCACCGTCTGCAATGGAAACCTCTGCCCCACACTCACGCCTGTCGCCGCCGTCACGAACGGTTCGTTGAACAGCGTGGGCGCCGCACTCGTGTCCGTAAATCCATACGGCGGATTGCCACTCATGATCCCCGCCGAAAGCCCTTCGAACGCGCTGTAATACACCCCGTAACCCGCCTTCACGAGCGTCGCTCCCGGCGCTCCCAGCATCCACGCCAGTGCGCCCGGCCTGGCCTTTGGTGCCCACGAGACCGCAGCCCGCGGCGCCACATTCCCATACCGTGTTGGCGAGATCGTTCGCGGCACCCCAGGGTCTCCCGGAAATAAAATTCCTTTCGGCGCATTCGGAAACACCAGCGACTGCTCGTCCGGATTCAGCGTCAACAGCTGGTTATACTTCTCCGACCACGGCGGCAGCACATCCCAGCGCAACCCATAGTTCAACGTCAGTTGCGAATTCACCCGCCAACTGTCCTGCCCATACAAGCCCAGGTAATGATTGCGGTTGTAAAACTTTTGCCCCTGGCCCTGCGTGTAACTTGAATCGATCCCCAGCAGAAAGTCCGCGAAATCCGACCCCGTTTCGCTTCCCGTAAACGAAAAGCTTCCGTTGTCATACACCACCGGGTTCGTGTTGATCTGGTCAGCATGAAAGTCCACGCCAACTGACAGCACATGGCTCCGCAGCGTGCGACTCATATCATCCGCAACCTCGAACGTGTTCTCCGCCTGGAACAAACTCGTCACATCCACGCCCATCGTGTACCCGTTGAAAATCACATTCGCTACGCCCTCAATCTCCGGCAGCAGCGGCACAATTCCCGACGTCCCCTCACCAGTAACGAATCCCTGCGATGCCAGCGACACACCCACACCGCCGCGCGGCTGGCCCGCCGCTGCTGCGTTCCGCATGTAGCTCACATGCGCGAGATTGGTCCCCGTCGAACCGATCACCGACTGCAGATTCACCGCCGCCAACTGCGCGCGCCCATTATTCTGCGCATTGAATCCCGGCACCGTCGCTCCACCCTGTCCCGTCGGATACGGATTTAGCAGCGTGTAGTCGTCGAGAAAGTAGTACCCCATCAACGCGCCCCATCGCATCTGCCGATCCACCCGCACCGAGCCCTTATCGTCGCGCACCGTCTGCGCATACGTCGACGTCGAGAACGTTCCACTCCCCGCATTCGGCTGTGGAATGTACTGCAGCAACTGCTGCGCCGGCGCCGAAAATACACTCTGCGGAATTACTCCGCCCGGAAACACACACAGCCCGTTCGCCGCCGTGCAACCCGCCGTGTAGTACGGCTCACCCTGCGTCACCGCGTACCCCAGCTTGCTGCTCAACAACTGCGCAAAGTACGGCCCGCTCACCGACCCGGTTAGCGCCGCGCTCTGATCCGATAAATTCCCCGCCCGATCAGCGACCGTCGGTACCGCGATCAGCCCGGTATCCACGCCCTGGGTCTGTCGAGTCCCCTGGTAGTCCGCAAAGAAAAACAGCTTGCTCACCCGCGGCACCGGCCCGCCAATCGTCGCACCAAACATCTGCTGATGAAACGGCGCGCGCGTCAGCGAAAAGTAATTGCGCGCATCCAGAGCCGTGTTCCGAAAATAGTCATATACGCTTCCGTGCAGCCGCTCGCCGCCACTGCGCGTCGTCACCGAAATCTGTCCACCACTCTGGTTCCCAAGCTTCGCATCGAACTCGCTCGTCAGCACTTCCAGATCAGAAATCGAGTCCAGCGTCGGTACGATCGCCACGCCCATGTTCTCGTCTTCCTGCACATTTGCAGCATTCACACGAAACGCATTCTGCGTCTCCCTCTGCCCACTCACGCTCAGCGCGCCAATATCCAGATCACCCGACGGCGGCGTGCTCGCCACGCCACTCATCACCACCGCATTCGGTTGCGCCGAGCTTTGCGGAACTACCCCCGGCGTCAGCGCCAGCAGGTCCGTAAAGCTGCGCCCATTCAGCGGCACACTCGCCAACTGCTGCCGGTTCAGTACCGACCCCAACTGCGTCTCATTCGGCTCAACATTCGCTCCAGCCGCGTCGCCCTCCACCTCCACCTGCTCCGACGCTCTCGCCACCCCCAACTGGATCGTCAGCACCCGCCCATTTGCACCGCAAGCTACGGGAGTCGTGCTGGGCTCAAATCCCGCCGCCGTTACCACCAGCGAGCACGTCCCCTCCGCGCCTGACACCACCCCATCCGGCAACGGGACCTCAAACCTACCCGCCGCGCTGGCTTTAGCCTCGGTAATCTCCGCCCCGTTGCGCTCCAGCACCAATTCCGCCTGCCCAATCCCCGCACCCGACGCGTCCACCACCACCCCCGACACCCACACCCGGTCCGGCTTGGCTATCTCGGTTACTTCGATATTCTGCCCATGCATGCTCATAACCGAACACAATCCCAAGATCAGCCCAACACTCTTCGCGACACTGCACATTGCTCTGAAACCTTTCTCCACCAACCCCTTAGCCGAGACCCCATAAGTTTGGTGCCACAACCGCCTAAACAAGCTCGGTTGCGATATAAGACCATGCTAGTCGCATATAACTAAGACCGTATGTGTCCGATATCACAGCAGGGTTCTGCGATTAACGCCTATCGCCCGAAATGAACATCACCCACCCGCCCAGCCTCGCACTAGAGTGGTCTCGACACGAGAAAAGGGCGCAGCCGAAGCCGCGCCCTATCGGTTCTCTGTACGCTCTATCCCCTATACCCTGCTCTACACCCACTCTGCCCCGACACTCATCTCCCGCTCCAGCCGGTTCACGCCCGGAAACGCCAGGCTCAGCGGAGCCGACAGCCCGCGCACCCCGCCCAGCCGCACCAACTGGATCGCTCCAAGCAGCAGCCGCGGCGCATGACCCTTCGGCCACAGCTCCACGAACGACCGCATCACGCCATCCTTATCCGGATGAAACGCCCGCTCATCCCACCGCTGCCATCCTGGCATGAACTCCGGAAAGTCCGTCACCGCGTTCAGCGTCGAGCGGAAGATTCTCTGCTCCCACCGCTCCTGATATTGCGGCATAAAGTGCACATGACTCACGCGGTCCACGCGAATCTCCTCCACGAACTCCGTAAAGCTAGCCGCCGACGTCAGGTTGATGTTTGCGTTCGGCTCCAACCCATGCCGGTCGCCGCCCGATATCACCAAGTGCCCCGTCTCTTTCGCCAGCTGTGCCGCATCGCGATTCTCCCGCACATGCCGCAACCCGTTCAGCTCAATCGCATGAATCGCCGATCCTGCCTCGCGCAGAAACCGCAGCACCTCAGCCTGATGCAGCGGCCCAACCTTGTGCAGATCCCACAGCGGATGGTTGAACACGATCAGCACCTGCGGGCTCTCATACAGCTCGCGCAACATGCTCAACAGCCTCGCATCCATCGCGGCCGAACCCGGTGCGGCCTCGGTAGCAGCCGTGTACTCCTCAAACCGCCGCATCCACTCCATGCCATCGCGGCTCGGAATGTTATGAATGCCAAGGTGGAAGATCGTCTGCCCAAAGGGCGCCGACCACTCCACGCTCACCGGAATATGCCGCGACGACGGCACCGTCCGCAGCAGCATCGGCGCCTCAACCGTGTCATGATCCGTAATTGACACCAGCGAGTTCAGTCCCAGCCGCTGAATCTGCCTCGACTCCAGGTCATATGCCATCTTCGGCTGGAGCGGCGGCCGCCAATTGGCCCGCGCATAATCCAGCGTCACCCCATACCGCGCGCTGCGCTCCCCATAGAAATCAAATACGCGCTTCAGCCCCGGCATCACCACGAACATCGCGTGGATGAACCCCAGCGTCTCCTCCGACACGCTCGTGTGGCTGTGCAGCGAGACCCCAGTCGTAAACTCCTGGGTCGCGAGTGGCTGCTTCCATTGGCTCGTAACCTTCGATTGGATTTGCATGCTTTCCCCCGCAGTTGTCCTAACCTGCCTCAAGCATGCCCGTCCGACGCAAATGCACAATAATCGCTACAACAATAGAAGCTGAATTTTTTCCACCGCGTTCCTCAGTAGGTACGCCCCCCCGCTGGCCTTTGACCTGCTCAGCCTGGGTGACACGGCGCGCGTTAGCCGGCGTGATAGGGAGAAAGATACCGCGACTCGAACAAATTCCCAGGCAGCGGTTTGCTCAGATAGAACCCCTGCATCTCATTGCATCCCAACATCTTCAGCAGCCGAGCCTGTTCCGCCGTCTCCACTCCCTCGGCCACCACCTTCAGGTTCAGCGAGTGCGCCAGGTTAATGATCGTGGACACCTGCGCCAACCCCTCCGGCGCCTCCGTCAGATCCGACACGAACGTCCGATCGATCTTCAGCGTGTCCAGCGGCAGCTTCGAAAGATAACTCAGCGAGCTGAATCCCGTACCAAAATCATCAATCGCAATGCTCACGCCCATCGCACGAATCGCCCGCAGCGTCGCAATGCTGTAGTCCACGTCCTCCATGATCAGGCCTTCGGTGATCTCGAGCTCAAGACTCGCAGCCGCATCGCTGTCGGTGCCAATCGCGCGCTCGATATCCCCAATGAAATGACGATTGCGCAACTGCAGCGGCGAAACGTTTACCGCAATGCGCACAGCCGGTAGCCCCGACCGGCGCCAACGCAGATAATCTTCAATCGCCTGCCCCAGCGCCCAGCGCCCCACCTCGTAGATCAGCCCCGTCTCTTCGAGCATCGGTGTAAATCGCCCCGGCGGTACCAGCCCTGTGCGCGGATCGTTCCACCGAATCAATGCCTCCGCGCCCGTCAGCTTGCCACTCGCCATGTTCATCTTCGGCTGATAGTGCAGCATGAACTCGTGCTTATCCAGCGCCTGGCGCAGCTGATTCTCCAGCACAAACTTGCCCGCCATCATCTCCGTCATCTTCGGTGTGTGGAACAGGTAACGATTGCGGCTGGCCTTCGCCTGCTTCAGCGCCACCTCCGCGTGCTTGAACAGCGTATCCGCGTTCGACCCGTCCTCCGGATACATCGAAATCCCCACCTTCGCACTAATCCGGAACGTCGCCGTCTTTACGCCGAAAGGATGATCGCGCAGCGCCTTCATCCAACCCTCCACCAGCAGCGCCACATCATCTTCCTGCCCAATCTCAGGAATCACCACTGCAAAGTGATCCGCATCCAGCCGCGCCAGCAGGTTTGCGTCGCCTACTTCGCGCGTCAGCCACTTGGCCACCTGCCGGAGCAACTTATCGCCGGCAAGCTGTCCAAGGCTATCGTTAATATTCTTGAACCGATCAAGGTCTATCAGGAAAACCGCGAGCTTCTTCCGCCCACTCACCGCGCTGCGCAGGTAATGCGTCACGCGATTGAGAAACAGCGTGCGATTCGCCAGGCCAGTTAGCACGTCATAGTACGCAAGGTAGTTAAGCTTGCGCTCTTTCTCGATATGATCAATCGCAAACGAGAGATTAGCCGCCAACTCAATCAGCTGCCGCTCTTCCTCTTCATCGAACGCCCCAATCTCGCCCGCATACAGCACCAGCGCGCCAATCGGCACCCCCGCTCGATGCAGCGGCAGCGTCGCCATCGAACTCCATCCAAAACCTTTCCCGTGCCGGTGCCACGGGGTATCGGGCGGTTCCTCCAACTCTGAGTTCTGGATCCACACCGGCCGGTTCTCGGTAATCGCCATGCCCGCCGGCCCTGCCGACAGCGGCACTTCCGCTTCAATATCTCTCAGGTACTCCTTCGCGCGTTCGCCGTGACTCGCAACCACCTGTATCTGCGAACTATCCGTGTCCAGCAGCCCAATCCACGCCATCGTGAAGGCGCCCGCCTCCACCGCAATCCGGCACGCCTCGCGAAACAACTCTTCCCGGTCATGCACCCTCACAATCAACGCATGCATCCGGCTCTGCATCGCTAGGATCCGGTTCAGATGTCGAATCCTGATCTCTGTCGCCCGCCGCTCCTTGATCGCCCGCAGCGACGCCAGCGTGTACACCGCGCCCGTCTCTCCATACGGACTCAAACTCACTTCGACTGGAAACTCTGACCCATCCGCGTGGAGCCCGATCAGCTCCATCCCAATCCCCATCTCACGCACGCGTGGTGCCTGAAAATACGTCGCAAGTAACTTCAGATGCGATTCCCGAAACCGTTCCGGAATCAGATCCGCCACAGCCTTTCCTGTGAGCGCGCCCTCTTCATAGCCAAACAGGTTGCACACGCGCTCATTCGCAAGCACGACAATGCCTTGCGCATTTACCAACACCATCGGATTCGGTACGACAGAGAAAAAGTTTGCTATTCCATCCATCTTGAGCTTGCCTTAAGAATCCGGATCACTCAATCAAGCTGGCTGGGAAGCCCCATACCTGTCGAGGTCGTATTTTTCGGTCGGCCCTTGCACTCAGGCAGCATCCTCTATCGGGATGCCTGTCCCGTCCTGCTTGAACGAACTTCCTGTATCAGGTAATTACCAATCCCCGCTACCGTCTGTGTCCTGCGTTACGGCATGTCTTCGTGTTGGTTATACCAGAGCCGCCCTACAATGGTCTCAGCGGCCTTCAACCGTTTGATAACAGCAGTTTTGCCTGTCTAATTGATTCATTACACTGTACGTCGGTTCCTGCAAAATAGTTCACGCCCACGACTCAAGAAGAGCACTGCGACGTCCCGAACCCTGCTTGCCATCCCGCACAGCGACTCCAGTCACCCAGTCCTCCCCACCGTACACATGCGGCCCACTAACTCGCCTCTGGCTTCTTGAAGTCCAGCACCGTCGTCTTCTCTGCCGAATACGCTGCCCGATTTCTGCCCGCACGCTTCGCCCGATACATCGCCTCATCCGACAGCCGGCGCAACGTCGTCGCATCAATCGCATCGTCCGGATACACGGCCACGCCCACGCTCACCGTCACACCCAGCGCCCCGAACGGCAGCTCCACTGGCGCCTCAAACACCCGCATCAGGCTGGCCGCCACCTTCTCCGCATCCGACGCCTTATTCAACCCGCTTACCACAGCCGTAAACTCCTCGCCCCCGGTCCGCGCAATCGTGTCCACCTTGCGGATCTTGCTCTTCAACCGCGCCGCCACTTCCTTCAGACATTCATCCCCCACCAGGTGTCCGTACGTGTCGTTGATCAGCTTGAAGTGATCCACATCAATGGTCAGCACCGCGGCCCGCCGCTCTTCTACGCGACACGCCTGCAGGCATTGCTCCAAACGTTCCTCCAGAAGTTGCCGGTTGGGTAGACCCGTCAGCACATCATGCTGCGCGCGGAAGGAGAGCTCGCGATCCAGCTTCAACCGTTCCGTAATATTGCGCGCAATCACCAACCGCGCTTGCTGCCCCAGGTACACAATCTCTCGCTCCACCATGTTCACCCAAACCACGCGGCCGTCCTTGTGCTGATGCCGTACCCGCACACCCTCGGCCGGCTCGCCCAGCACGCTGTCGACCTCTTCGGCCTCCGGATCGTGTGGCAGCTCCAGCTCAGTCATCTTCATCCCCTGGAACTCCGCGATGCTGTAGCCATACTCCTTGGTGGCCGCCTCATTCGCCGTCAGAAACCGTCCCCGCGACTCATCGCAGATCCACATAGGGTGCGGATGCGTGTCATACAACAGCCGAAAATCCTCGTAGAGATCGCGGAACGTCTCGGCCATCCGCGCCTTGTCATCCGCCGTCTCTTCAAACACCTTCAGGATCATCGAGAAGCCAACAAAGTACTTCGGGAAATTCCAGAACTCCGTCAGCCCTGTAATCAGCCATGCCGGATTCCCGGGATGCATCTTCAGCAAATAGAATCCCGCCCACGTCGCAAATCCCACCGTCCCGGCCCAGCCTGAAACCCCCCGCCTGCCTGCCGACCCTGCATACAGCACCGCAGCGCACAGCAGCACCTCCACAATCACGCAGTGATCCAGGTTGCTCGCCGGCGTCAGCCACGCATAGGCCGTCAACGCCGATCCGTATACCACGCAGATGGTCAGAACCCCGCCACGCCTGCGAGGCCAACGCTTCGGCACCAAGATCACGGCGATCGCAAATGCAATCATCTCCGCCAGCAGAACGCCAATTGCCAACGCCTCCGGCGGGATCATGATGAACTGCTGCGTATCGACAATCACCATCGCCGACGCGCTTATGGCCAGCCCGCACAGAATCACCCTGCGCGTCCCATGCTCTTTCGCCAGCAGCGACATCAGGAACGTCATCACGCCCAACAGCAGAAAGTCGAAGCACACGACGTTCTGCACCGGCTCCAGCGTCGCCCACTTCCCCTGCATCGCCCACGCCACATAGCTCAGGAAGACGAAGATCCATCCCGCAAACCAGAACCGGAAGTACGCCTGCGGACGCCGCCGCTGCTGCAATCCGAAGAAAAGGATCAGCAGCAACAACAATACGAGATCGACGATCGGTCCCTGCACAGTGCCTTACCTCAACTCCAAAGCGCCTTTACAGCCTTGACCATGCACGTTGAGTGCCGTTCTGGGGCTTATGCGGTCCTCTCCGCAAATAATAAATCCAGACGATCCCTCAACCGGTCACCTTCACTTGCTGCCACTGCATCTCCAACTCAGCCGTCTCGATGCGGCGCGACTCGCATGCCTCGCGAATCGTCTCATCGAACTCCGGAACTGTCCTTCAAATCCGCAAAGCCTTGCGCCAGCCACACGTCTCACACACGCATTGCGTGATGCCCCAGCCCGGCAGGTTCATCCTCTGCGGTATGTCATCTGGTTCGGATGCTTTGTTCCTACGGAGCGTCCGCTGCTTCCACTCGTCCGGATCAGCGATGCGCTCAGCCCACGCTTACTCTTGCCTACGCGGACGCCCGCTCAAGTACTTCAGACCAGGCGCACGCTCCAACGTCCATGCCGAGCGCCCAAAGACGTTCAATCTCGCTTCGGCCGACATCGAACGTACCAGCGTCATGCAAGTTCAATTATTCGAATCTTACCTGAAGCCTTGCGCGCTATCCCTCAAGCTTTCCACAGTTTACAAGGGTTCGTAATACCACACCGGTAACACGTCGCGCGCCCAAAGGTCGTAGCGGAAACCCTTGTGCCTAGAAGCTGTACCGCACTCCGGCCTCAATCCTTCGCCCATTATCCGCCGCGTAGGGCACACCGAAATCCGGCGACCCCAACACCCCTCCCACCTGCGTCACGTTCGTGTGGTTCAACACGTTCGACGAACGTACATTCACCGTCAGCGTCTGCGGATGATTCGCCTTCGCATTTCTCGTCAGTGAGAACATTCGTTCCACATTGGCATCCAGATAAATCCCCCACGGCAACACTCCCTTGTTGCGCGGAAAGACCCCCGTCCCTTCCGTCGCCACCAATTCCCCCCACTGCGTTTCATACGAGCAGGGCGACGCGTTCGGCTCCGCCGCACAGCTCGGTGTTCCCGGCAGCGCGTACACCGGCCGATCGTTGAAGTTGCCATCTCCGTTGTTGTCGTAGCCAGTCGTGATGTTGTAGTGGCTATCACCGTGGGCGTTGAAGTCCGTACTCACGACAATCTTCGCCGGCAGCTTCAACGTGCCGTTGCCGAAGACATTCCACACCGGCTGCCCCGTCCGATGCGCAAACTCTCCCGCATTCGTCTGCGAGCTCTGCGGCGTAAAGAACTCGTTGTCATCCGTGTCATCAATCAGGTTCACCCGCACGCCCCCAACAAAGAACTGCACGCGCTTGAACTTATGGTTCTCCACTCCCGCGAACACCACGTTCACCCGCCCCTGCCCGCTGTTCTGCATCTGCAGGATATTCAAATTCGCCGGCCCCGGCCGCGGCCCCGTCGGCTCATCATTCAGCGGCGAGTTGATATTCTCCGACCGCGTATAGTTCCAGATTCTCCCCACGTAATAGTCCAGCGACAGGTTGAACCCCGCCGGCAGCGCCCGCGTGCCGCCAACATTCTCCGCCGCCCACGTCAGGTTGCCGATCCCCGGCGCATACGCCCGCATACTCTGGATCGGCGTCGCCTCCGTAAATGGATTGCACGTCGCCGGATTAAAAGCCGTCCCGTCTCCGCACACCGGACTGTAAATCGTGCTGGTCACTCTCTGCGTTCCGTCTTCGCGCAGCACCTCCGCGTTCGTCGACTCACCAAAGCGTCCCGAGAACATCCCCGCATGCGCATGCAGCGTAAACGTTCCTTTCTTGTTCGACCACAACACTCCCAACCGCGGCACGGCGCTATTCAAAATCGTCGGATCGTTCTGCACAAAGTACCGCACCCCATACGCCACGTGGAACCCATGACCCACCTCCCAGTCATCCTGGAAGAACAGCGCATTCTGCACCATGTTGAAGTTCACCGCCGGCGTTCCCGCAACATTGCTGTACGCCGTCGCATTTCCGCCCGCCCGCCCGAGCACCGCACGCTGATACTGCTGCACGCCAGTAATCGTCGTCGTCTCGCCAGGGATCGGTTGGCCGTTCTCATCCAGCACCGGCGCCGGCCCACCGCCAAACGTATACGTCCCATTGAAGTTCGTCGTCAGCTGCTGGTTCTCATGAAACAGCTGGAACTGCACGCCGAACTTCATCGTGTGATGCTTCGTCGTCAGCACCGCATCGTCATCGGCCTCCAGGTTGAATTCGCGCAGCCTCTGCTGCCCAATCGTCGCGCCTCCACCCACAAACGCACCCGCCACATTCACCTGTGCCGCATCCGAGTTCGGCACATCCGTCTCGCCATCCCACCGAAAACTTACATGCGCCTCCTGCATCAAGTGCGTCGACACCGTCGTTACGTCGCTCACCCGAAACATATGCTCATACGTCCCGCTGTCGTACCCCGTCTCCGCCAGCGACTCTCCGCCCACGCCCACATTCTGCAGAGAGTTCACATTCGCGCTATAGGTCGCGATGAACGTGTTCTTCGCGCCCAGCTGCCAATCCAGTCGCGCCATTCCCAGCCACAGCGCTTGCGGCGCCGCCACGTTCTCATTCGTCGAAACCAAATTCCCCGAACTATCCACCGTCACCGCATTCACCACCGCATAGTTTTCAATGCTGCGATGCTCCAACGCCAACGAAAAATCGCTGCCTGCCTTCCGCACCGGCCCGGTCAACTCAAATCCATACCGCTGTTTCCCAATCGGCGACGAGCTGGCCGAGAACGGATCCCTCGCATTCATCCACGGACTTCCATTGGTCGCGAACAACGCCCCGTGATACGTCTTCTGCCCCGGCTTCGTATAAATCTCAACCCGCGCCCCACCAAACGGCGGCTCGCGATACTGCGCCGAAAATTGGTCTGGATTCACCTCGATATACGCAATCGAACTCTTCGGCGGCAACGCACTCGCCCCCTGAAATCCATCCACCGAAATCGTCGTGCTCGTAGGACTTCCCCCACCCACCGAAGCCAGTTGCTGCAACTCGCGTTTCAAATCATCCGGATCATCCGCCAGCGACTGCAGCCTGTCTCCCGCAATCGTCTGCGTAGGCCCCGACGCCGACGCACTCGTCGCCACCCCGTTCGCACCCGACACGTCCACCTGCGTCTGCACATCCGCGAGCTGCAGCACCAGCCGAATCTCCCCTGCATGCGGCGCCGCCATCGACTCA
>Ga0302302_1000414_pt1 | contig 25935 bp, 34 predicted proteins | sample III_Palsa_E1_3_FD_198766 | JGI IMG/M metagenome (GOLD analysis project Ga0302302, IMG submission 198766) | Peat permafrost microbial communities from Stordalen Mire near Abisko, Sweden - III_Palsa_E1_3 | ecosystem: Environmental > Terrestrial > Soil > Palsa > Peat permafrost | place: Sweden...
GCGCAGCGCAAATGCGATCTGCTCTTCGGTGTACTTGGTTTTCTTCATGGCAAAACGGTCTCCTCGGGAGGGCGGTTTTACCGAAAAACTCTACTTCCAAACGCTACAAATGGCAGGGAGAAGGTCATAAGGTAGCCATCGCCCATGAGAAAGATTGCCGATACCGCAATTCATTAAACGTTTGCGACCCAATTTTGACAGTCGACATAGCCGAGTTCAGTGCCACCATAGAAGCTCTTCGGATCGGGTGCATTCAGCGGTCCACCGTACCGAAGGCGCTTTGGTAAATCCGGATTTTCGAGAGACAATCGGCCGTACGCTACGGCGTCGGCACGATTGTTGGAGACGGCGAGTTCGCCCCATGCCGCGTCGTATCCACCATTAACAATGTAAACCCCATTCCAAGCTGGGCGCAGATGTTTGAACAAGTCAGTCAAACGCTCGTTAGCAGGCGCCTCGCTTGGCGAAGCTTCCACAACGTGAAGATAGTCCACACGAAGATCATTGAGCACATCGACGACGTGGGAAAATGTTTGCTCTGGGTTCTCATCGCCCATGTCGTTAAAGATACCACCGGGGGATACGTGCCTAGATCCTTGTCGGCGCAAGCGTGGCATATTCGATTTCTCGATGGAGCTACGCGAAACGCGCATCAGGTGACTTCCGAGCCTTGCCACTCAAAGTCTCTTTGCGATATCGAACACGTCCGAAGGGTCAGGACGATAACGATAATCCGGGTCCGCCTTCGCATCGCGAATAACGCCGCTGCCATCGATGACGAAACGGGCTGGAATCGGGAGTTGCCAATAGCTCGCCTCATTCACAGCCTGAATGTCCACCTTGAATACGTTGCGGTAAACGTTCTTCAGATCCTCAGGGAACGTGTAGACCAACCCGAAGGCCTTGCCGATCTCGTTATCCTTGTCCACAAGCAAATTGAATTTCAGCTTCTCGATCATCGCCTGCTTTCGAGCTCTGTCAAGGCTTTGCGGAGAAAGCACGACGAGCTCTATGCCAGCCTGCCGAAACTGGTCATACACTTCGTTAAGAGCGCGTACCTCCGCCGAGCAAAAAGGGCACCAGCTACCGCGGGTGAAGCTCACGACAAGCGGGCCGTGCTTGATCAAGCCAACAGACGAAATGTCTTCGCCGTGCTGATTCTTCAGCGTGAATGCCGGCGCCTTCGCGCCAGGCTTGAGGATCTGGTCAACTGCTCCGTTTTTGCGGAGGGATTCAATATGGCCTTCCGTAATGACGTTAGCGCCGTCCGGAATAATTTTCGCGAACTTGTCCCGTAGTTCGGCAAGCGTTTGTTCTAGTTGCATAACCAATCTCCCTTGTGATTTTGTGTTGGTATGCGATGCGCCTATTTGTCTGCGTAAGCGACGTCCGCGTACACAGCGGCATAACAAATACTGCGACGTCGAGAGCCTGTTTCTTCAAGGCATTCTTCAAAGAACTTGGGCAGCGCTCGTCCGAGACAAATGGCGTAGGCAAAAACCTATCCAGATTCCCGATTCAATCGCGTTTGTCTCACAACGAAGCGCTACCCTTCGACCTCACTTCTCGGCGACCACCTGAAGCCGATGGATCTTAACCTCGGAAAACAGCCTCTCCGCGTTCGTTGCAAGCTCCTTTCCGGCTTCGCCGTTCAAGTGAGCTTCGCGGCCAACTTCATCATTGAAGGTGTCGAAGACTACATATGCGCCCGGCGCACCTTCGTCTTTCGCCGCATGCCACGTCAGCGTTCCAGCTTCTCCACTTACCAGTTTGGCCTCTCCCTTCAGAAACGCCTCGACTTCCGCTTCCTTTCCCGGTTTAGCCTTCAATTCAACAAGCAACGCGAAATTAGCCATTTGGATATCCTCTCTTCAACAGTGGGTATGAGTTACGTTCGGCCGCACACACTTGCATTTGCACCACCCGAATCGGCCCCTTCGTAATAAAGGTGCTTTCGGCCCAGCTAGAAACTGTCGACGATTCAGCAGCAATCCTGAAACCACCGTGCGTCGGTACCTACGTCGCAGTGGCGCGGTGTAGGGACACGAGAACCGCCGTTAGGAAGCGATTGTGCGGACAGCCTGTTCGATTACATCGACCACGACGTCCGGGAAAGTGACGGGGATGGCGTGCGAAGATTTCAGCTCAATGACATGAGCGTTGGCACGCTCGGCTTCGAACTTAAATTCTTCCTGGGGGATGACGGGATCCAGAAGAGGCCTGATTTGCCAGCTCGGCTTGCTCATCCATGCAGCCGATATCAGTGGCTCTTGGAGGGCTGCCAAGGCGATGGGCCGTTGGGTGGCGATCATCAGGGCGAGCACGCTCTCGGACACATCGGCAGCGAGGAGGTAAGCGTACTTGTCCGCTTTGACGAGGAGATTCGTGCCGCTGTTTCCGTCGGGCAAGGTGTACGGGATCAGATCGACGGACGAGGCGAAGTCGCCACCGGGAAATCGTTCGAGGCAGTCGTTTGTAGATTCCCCAACCCCGGGCATAGGTGAGCCCGCGTAGATAAGGCCCTTGACCTTTGGGTCGTCGCCAGCCTGGCTGATAACGGCACCGCCGTACGCGTGGGAGACGAGGATCACAGGCCCCTCGATCGTGTCCAGCAGACTACGCAAGTAGGCAACGTCATGCGCCACCCCCCGCAAGGGATTGGAAAAGACCTTGAATGCGTAGTCTTCGTGCTGGAGCCGCTGCACCACTCCATGAGTCCAGAGCGAAGAGTCTTCAACGGCGCCGTGCACTAGCACGATGGTCGGCTTGAGTGATTTGATAGTCATGATGATTCCTCTCAATGATTGTTGCGATGGGGGATGGACGATTGACGTGCGCATCGAGCCAGGCTGCCCAAGATCGCCATCTGGTTCGCAATTAAGAGCCGCACTACGTCGCTTTATCTCTGAGCGAAAATGCGACATTAGGAGCTTCGGAGAACAGGCTAGGTAACCACCTGCGGAGCGCAGCAACCCAGTTGGCTTCACATCGCCAGCTCTGTTTCCTTGACGTTGGCGATAGGCTCAAGGATCGTCGGATCGAAGTCGTTGAGGATGTCGTGCTCAGACAAACGCCGAGGAAAGTCGGGATTCGCCAGCGCCCCGCGGCCGATGGTGACGATATCGGCGCCGTCGTCCAGCGCAGCCACCGCCCGCTCGACATCGTGCAGACTGCCATTCGCGAAAATCGCCGCTTTGGGTGCGTAGCGCTTGGCTAGGTGCATCAATGACGTGCCATCCGGAGTAAAGGCCGGCTTCCACGCCTCATATTCGGTCACATGGATGAAGTCCACGCCGGCGTCAGCAACGCTACCGAAGATGATTTCTGCGTCGCGCTCCGCAGCGGCCCACTTGTGTTGGTAGTCGTTCACCTTGCCCTGAGAGATGCGGACGCCGATCGGAACCTTGGCTCCGACCCTCGCACGCACCGCCTTGAAGGTTTCGAGGATCAACCGCACGCGGTTCTCTGTGGAACCGCCCCAGCGATCCGCTCTCTTGTTGGCGTAGTCCGTCAAAAACTGGTCGAGAAGATATCCATTGGCGCCATGGATCTCGATGGCGTCAAACCCGGCATTCTCGATGGCGCGACCCGCTGACTCAGCAAAGCCCTTGATGGCGTCGGTGATCTGGGCTTCCGTCATCGCAACCGGAAGAGCGTAGAGGTCTTTGCCGTGATAGAACGTCATCTGCGTGCCCTTGGGCTGAATGGCAGACGGTCCCACCGTGCCCTCGCGAAAGCGATTGCCCTGACTTATTGCGCCGGCATGCATCAACTGGGCTACCGCTAGCGCGCCGTGCGCCTTGATGCCGCTAACGACCGGTTTCCACGCATTTGCCTGCGCTTCGTTAGTCATGCCGGGCTGATGGAGGTATCCCTGCGAGAACGCCTGATCGGTGTAAATGCCTTCGGTGATGACCGTCCCGAAGCCACCCCGTGCGAAACGTTCGTAGTACCGGGTCATCGTCTCGGTCGCACGGCCATCATGTGTCGCCGTGATGCGCGTCATCGGCGCGACAGAGAGGCGGTTCGCCACTGTACGGCCGTTTATAACGATTGGCGAGAAAAGCGAGCTAGTGTCAATGTCCATGGTCCAGACCTCCAGAAGCATTAAATTGGGCGATTTCATCTCAAAAGCGTGGGTTTACCCGCTTGTTGGATTGAAAGTTAGCTCATGCTGATGGGGCGCAGAAGATGGGATTGACGATAAGCAATATATCGCTTAGCGTTAAAATATGGATCTCGCAGATGTAGTTCTGTTTCGCACCATTGCGTCCGTCGGCAGCTTGTCGGCCGCGGCGCGTCAGATGGGAATGACGCCGATGTTGGTCAGCCGCAGGCTGGCGGGTCTCGAAGCCGAGTTAGACGTGCGCCTATTCCACCGCACGACCCGTTCGCTATCACTGACGCCGGAGGGAGAGGCCTTTCTGCCTCACGCAGTCACCCTCATAGAAGCTCGTGATTCGGCGCTCGACTCGATCTCGTCCGGTGGCTCTGGCCTCTCAGGCGTGTTGAAGATTACAGCGCCGAACGTCATCGGCCATTCCGTTGTTGTCCCTGTCGTGGCCGAGTTGATCGCCGACAACCCCACGCTCCGCGTCGATTTGACTCTGAGCGACGGCGTCATCGACATCGTCATGGCGGGATTGGACGTGGCCGTTCGCGTGGCGATGTTGAAGCCTTCGGACATGATCGCAACGAGAGTGGCGGACAATCCATTTACTCTAATCGCATCGCCTGGCTACATCGCGCGCTTTGGAGAACCCGCCACGACAGAAGATCTGGTGGGGCACCCTTGCATCAAGCTTCATGCAATGGACACTTGGCCATTCACGCGGGGCGGCGAAACGCACCGAGTTCGAATTAGTGGACCCCTGTCCGCCAGCACCGTCGACGCGGTTCGAGCAGCCTGCATCGCGGGTGTCGGTATCGCGATGCTGACCTACTGGGACGTGCATGAGCAGATTGAGCACGGAGAATTGAAGCGTATCGTCCTCGCTGACGTCAAACCACTGGAAGTTGGGATATGGGCTGTTTTCCCGACTCGCGCGCACATGCCTGCCCGGGTGCGGGCCTTTATCGACACTTTGCGAGTTCGGCTGCTTGGCACCGCGGATGCAGCGGCCAATGTGACGCGCTGAGCAATGCGCTCGGCGATCGAATCAATCTTGCTTGTGGATCGTTTGGGCGTATGTCTTGCCGTATGGGTAGAACAGTTCCTTGCGGCCTTCCTGCCACGCGCGTTTCATTTCGGGCGTCGTAATGTCCCAATCCGGCCTGCATTTCTTGGTAACAGTGCGCAAATCCTGACGCAACTCCTCCATGGATGGCCGTCCAAAGTACCAGTACCCGCTATAGATCTTGTGGATGATGAGATCCGGCTCAAGAACAACAACGTGAGGGATCATTGGATTGTGCAAAGGGTCCGTATATTCGGCGATGTCGAGATCCTTTTGGACAACACGGCGCGTGTCGGATAGAAAGGGCCAGTGTGCGCCGACTCCGCTACGGTATTCGTTCGTCTCCGTGAGGTTATCCGTGCTGATGGTGACAAGTTGGCAATAGCCGACTTCCATTTCACGGTGAAGCTGGATAAGTCCTTCAGCCTGGCGACGATCCTTTGGGCAGAAGCCGCCGCGGCTTAGCACGACGATCATGGGATCTATGCCTTGAAGTTCGGACAATTTCCGCCGTGCCGCTGTGTGGTCAGTTAGCTCGTAATCAGGAAAACGAGCTCCAGGTACGATGTCGTTTCGCATGATCTTGAAGACTCCCTTTCACTCAGTTGCGGTCAACTATATAGCGTGATCGTGGTTTGCGAGCGGTTTCACGCGCACACCCAATAAAGTCATTCCTACATAGCGAGGCACATGCACAAAGAGCAGCGGAACCAGAGCCGAATTACAAGAAAGTTTGGTTAGGTAAGTGATGGGCTAGAAGTTATTTTGAAAGGCGCCCACCAACCCGCTTTTAATGATTACGTCGGAATAGCGCGTAAGCGTGGCACCAAAAAATCAATAAATGCGCGTACTTTGAGAGGCAAAAGCCCTTGGCCCGCGTAGACCAGGTTTACAGGCGATGGGTCTGGCTCGAACTCACGCAGTACACGTTCCAGAAGACCCTCCTCACAAGGCTTCAGCACCTGATACGAAAAGACACGCGTGACACCGACGCCAGCGATCGCCGCGTCAATCGCTGCCTCGGCGGTGTTGAGCACTAATCTTGAATGAACGCGCACGGAAACGGCTGCCTTAGCCGTGGGAAACGTCCATTCGTTAGGCGACGTTAGTCCTTCAAACGTTACGCATGCATGCTTCCTGAGTTCGTTGGGATGCTGCGGCTTGCCGCATTCCAAGAAATACTTTGGACTCGCGCAGACCACCCGACGGGTACTGCTCACCCTGGTAGCGATCAGGCTACTGTCGGGTAATTCACCGATCCGCACCGCAAGATCAATGTGCTCTTCTAGAAGATTGATTGTCCGATCGCCAAGCACCAAGCGAACGTTGATTTCCGGATACGCCTTCAGAAACTCCGTAATCACCGGAAGAACGTGCAGTCGTCCGAAAACGATAGGGGCAGTCACCACCATTTCGCCCTTCGGGGCACTGTACTCGCCTGCGGCAGACCGCTCGGCCAGTTCCACATCCTCAAGGATGCGCCGGCTAGCCGCCACGTAGGCGCGTCCTGCGTCAGTCAACGATAACCCGCGTGTCGAGCGAACCACCAAGCGGGTTTTGATATGCGTTTCAAGCTCGGCAAGCTTGCGACTCACGGTTGCCAGTGGCATCCCCAGTTTTCGCGCCGCCGAGGAAATACTCCCCGCTTCCACAATGTGGATGAGCAGCGACATGGATTCCAATCGATCCATCAGCACTTCCAATAGTTGAGAGGATATATCTATATATCACTAGCTAGTGCTACTTAGTGAGAGCACGTAGTGTCCTTGTATCGGTTCACTCGGTCCCTAACGCAAGGAGTTCTTCTCATGTCACGCATTGCCACCCCCGCAACCATTGATGCCGCTCCCTCCGCCTCTCAGCCCCTGCTCGAAGCGGTCAAGAAACAGCTGGGTGTCGCCCCGAATCTCTTCCGCTTGGTGGGTAACAGTCCGGCGGCCCTGGAGGGCTATCTCGGCCTGTCAGGCGCGTTGGGCAAAGGCGCGCTGTCGGCAGCGACAGGCGAACGTATCGCTTTGGCTGTCGCCGAAATCAACGGCTGCAGCTATTGCCTATCCGCTCATACCTACCTCGGGAAAAACCTCGCCAAACTCGATGACGCGGAAATGACGGCCAACCGTAACGGCTCTTCCAACGATCCAAAGGCTGCTGCCGCCGTGAGTTTCGCGGCCAAGGTGGTCAAAGCGCGTGGCCATGTCAGCGACGAAGACGTTCGTGCCGTGAAAGCGGCCGGTTATGACGACGCACAGGTGATCGAGATCGTGTTGCACGTTGCGCTCAACACCTGGACGAATTACATCAACGAAGTCGCCAAGACAGATATCGACTTTCCGGTGATCGCCGCCAAAGCGGTGTGACACTCTTTCGTCGGCGGCATCTGCCGCCGACGAAGCCTTGCAGGGGCGTCCGTGATTTTATCACCGCCAGTTGCCTTGATAATTTTGGGCTCGCTTGTGCGTGCCGATCAGCTGGCGAATTGTGGCCCGGAATGCGGGTGCGCAAGTCCGACTATGAGGTTGACCTATGTCCATTGGTATCGAACATCGCCCGGCCGTGCCGCCATTTACATTCGAGTCCGCTATCGAAAAAGTACGTAAAGCGGAGGATGCCTGGAACACCCGGGATCCGGCAAAGGTGGCTCTCGCCTACACGATCGATAGCCGCTGGCGGAATAGGGGTGAATTCCTGCAGGGAAGGCTGGCGATTATCGAATTCCTGAGCAGGAAATGGGCGCTAGAAAGCGACTATCGACTCATCAAGGAATTGTGGGGCTTTCGCGAAAACCGAATGGCCGTACGTTTTGTTTACGAATCTCACGACGCAGACGGCCAATGGTTCCGTAGCCATGGTAACGAACTGTGGGAATTCGATGAACATGGCTTGATGTGTAAGCGTCAGGCAAGCATCAACGACGTGCTCATCCAAGAAGATCAGCGCAAATTTCGTTGGGACCGATCGGCTCGACGGCCCGTTGATCATCCTGGATTGAGTGATCTAGGGCTCTGATAGCCAATGGCGACATCCCGACCTAGGCTGCTTACAACATAAGGTGCTCAAAGGCTCGGGGCTTCCGATCCCCCGTCACGTGGATACGGGCGCTGTGGGCTATAAGTGAAGCCGTCTGGGTGTGACGCCTCAACGCACGCGCCGGAATACGCGGGGATGTAACCGATATAGGGCCGACTGCGAATATAAGCTGTTAGAGCTTCTCACCAAAAGGGTCGTCCATGCATATCGAAGCCAACCCAATGCACACGGGCGAACCACGCCCCAGGCTGATCGAGCCGGCACTCGAATCGCTGCTCAATCAGTCGATGTTGCGAGTCAAGGTGGTCGCTGAACTGCACCGCTGCGGCTCCTGGTTTCTCGATGAGCCCCGGTATCATTGCGGCCTTTTTCATCTTGTGGGCGCAGGGCAATGCAAGGTGCAATCAGCGGCGCTGGATCACACCATGCACCTGGCGGCGGGGGACCTCATCCTCTTTCCGCAGGGCGATGCTCATCGATTGAGTGTTGCTGGCGAGGAGAACGCCGAACACGCCGATCGCACCAGTTTCATTTGCGGTGAAATGCGCTTCTTCGGCAATACGCAACATCCGCTCAATCAGGCGTTGCCGGCCTGCTTCGTAGTTCGCGCATTGGAAGCAGGCGAAACCTTTCGTCAGTTGTCGGCCATGATGGTAGCCATAGTCAATGAAGGCCAAGGCGGTCGACAGGTCGTGCTGAACAAATTGGCGGATGCATTGTTCACGCTGGCTGTTTGCGACTACGCTAGGCGGGCGGACACTCGGCATGGCCTGTTTGCCGCGGTAGCTGACCCTCGGATCTGCAAAGTCCTGCAGTCGGTGCATGAGAATCCGGGTGATGCCTGGACTATGTGTTCGATGGCTGCCGTTGCCTGCATGTCGCGCTCGGCCTTCGCGGAACGATTCACTCATCTGATGCAGATGCCGCCGATGCAATATGTCACGCAGTGGCGGGTAAGCGTCGCCGAGCAGCTATTGCGTGACCGTCAGCAATCCGTGGCCACCATCGCCGAACAGCTCGGTTATAGCAGCGAGGCGGCTTTTCGGCGTCTTTTTAAGCGCGTCAGTGGCACGTGTCCAGGACAGATTCGTATCGGGGCTGGCGAAAACATTCTGCATTGACTAGCGCTTTCATTCACCGTACAAGAAGTCGCGGCGATTCACCGACTTAGATACGCATATGGTGCAGACTTAGTGCGCAGTCCACCCGCGCAGGATGCCATCGGCCAACCATTCGTGCAGGAGGCTGACCATGCGTGGCAACGCCTCGGCGGGTGGGTGAAACTCAACGAGCGACTCGCATAGCGTGGCAAATGATTTGCCCTGAATCGCGGCATGCAAGACCGATAGTTCATCGGCAACGATTGGCCGGTAACGGACAGCGAGAGCATCTCGCCAGATGAGAAAATGCCTGACCTTCGGGTAACAGCGCAGCCGCGGACGCTTGTCGTGGTGGTCCGCTGCGCGACGAAATACGTCGACATTGTAGTGAAGCGACAGGATCTGCAGGTTGTTTTGTGGACGCAAGCGCAGGTTCGCCCAGGCATCGGCTGGCAAATCCGCCAGATCGGCGGCGGCCAGCACCGGTTCGTCGGCAGCATCGAAAGCGATGGAAATGGCCCAGTCCAGGCTCGCCATGTCAGCCAGTTCAGGCAATTCGCGCCAGGGCAAGCCGTACCCTAAAAAGGCCGCGAGACCCGCACCATGCCAACGGATGTTGTAGTGCGTGGATGGATGTGTCCCAACATAGCTTTCCAGCATCCCGTCAAAACGACGACCCATCATCTTGCTCAGTCCAGGGAATTCGCTGATCAGCGCGTCGTGAAGCCGCACGCGATAGCCGTTGCGGTAGACGGTGAGGCGGCTGGTGGCATCAGCCCGCGCATCGCTGAGAAGTTCAGGCACAGGTGGCGCCTCGTCAGCGAGTATCGCCTGCAGTATCTGCTCCTGCAGCTCCAGAAGACTCATGCTGCGGCCTGCAGTAGTGGCGTAGCTAATGTTCGCGCGTAGTCGAGCTCGACGAGCAATTCGGCCAATGGCGGCATGTGATCATCGCGCTCGATCATGGTCGAGACGCGTCCATAACGACGGATGGCTTCCAGATAGAGCTGCCATACGTCGTCGATGATCGGCGCGTCATGCGTGTCGATCAACAGCCTTTCGCTACTTTCGTGACCAGCGAGGTGGAACTGCTGCACGCGCGAAGCGGGAATGCCGTCGAGGTAATCCAGGGGCGAAAACCCGTGGTTATGTGCGCTGACGTAAATGTTGTTGATGTCCAGCAGAATGAGGCAGTCGGCGCGCTCGGCGACAGCGGTCAGGAATTGCCATTCGGTCAGCTGCGCATCGGCGAAGCGGATGTAGCTCGAAACATTCTCCAGCAGAATGCGTCGACCAAGAACGTCTTGCACGCGGCGTACGCGATCGACCACGTGGGTGAGAGCTTCCTCGGTATACGGGAGCGGCATCAAATCGTGCAGGTTGACGCCTTGCACGCCGGTCCAGCAAAGATGATCGGAAATCCATTTAGGTTCGACGCGACGCGCCAATTCGGCAAGTCGGGCAAGGTAGCCGTCGTCTAGCGGATCAGTACTGCCGATCGACATTGATACGCCGTGCATCACCAACGGGAATCGTTCGCGGAATTTTTCCAGCCACATCAGCGGTCGGCCGCCAGGAACCATGTAGTTCTCGGAAACGACTTCCAGCCATTCGACATTGCCGGGTTCTTCGAGCAGCGTTTCGTAGTGCTCGACGCGCAAGCCCAATCCGTAACCAAGATAGGGCAATTGATGAGTATTCGTCTCGTTAGTCATGGAATAAGAGACCGTCGGTGAAAATGAAAAGAAGGCGGGCTCTCCGGCAAATGCCGGAGAGCCCGCCTTGGCGCATTAGGAAGCCTTGTTGGCCGACTGAGCAGCGTCGCAGGAAGCCTGCGTCTTCTGCATGGTGAAGCCCTGACCCTTGCATGAGTTCTGACCCTTGCACGAATTGGTGGCCTGCTTGCATGCGCCATGTCCTTTGCAGGACGACGAGTTCATACACTTCACAGCTGCCGTGTTACCGGCGCCGGCTGGCGAGGCAATGGCGGACGACATCGAGGTGATGGCGAAAAGGCCGGCAACCATGGCAGCCATCGCGGCACCGTTGAGCGTTTTGGTCTTCATGAGGTAATTCCTAATTAGATGGTGTTTACCGCAATGGTGCGGTTAGGGATGTCTTACCGGATGAGGGTCAATGATCGCCTGACGCCGGTTTCGACAGTCACATTCTCGTTAGTCACCGGTGCCGCTGGCTGTTCCCGCGCATCCCGTTTTTGTGATCGATCGTCCGGAATGGGGAGCTGCGACGCAAGACTGGACGCGCAGCAAGAAAGCATGGACGCACGAACATGGCGTGATCGGAATGAGGCACACATGATGCGGACACATCACACCCACTGGAATCAACGATGCGCCAGTTTATTGCTGAAAAGGCCTCACGCCTACTCGAAATACTTCACACGGGACGTTGGGTCGGCCCTCTCGTGGTACGGCTGGTATTTGGCTATTTCTGGCTTGAAACAGGCATTGCCAAAGTCCAAAACCTGGACGGCTTCACGCAGCGCTTCGTCGGCTGGCACATTCCATATCCTGCTTTCAACGCGGGTCTCTCGGCCTGGACCGAGCTGCTCGGTGGCCTGTTCATCATGCTCGGCTTGTTCACTCGGCTGATCTGCATCCCCATGCTCATCAATATGGCCGTCGCGGTCACGTTGGTGGTATCGGCCAACCTGATGAGCCTGGACGACTATGTCGAAGCGGACGAAATCGTCTATAGCCTGATCTTTTTTTGGTTACTCGTCGCGGGCCCGGGCAAGGTCAGTGTCGACGCTTTCATTGCCCGCTGGTTTGGCGTACGCACGATCGACTGAGTTATTCAGCGCGCTCGAGAAGCGGCTGTGTCATTCGATGCTCCGTCTCGGGATGCGCTAGATCGATAAAGAGACAAAAGTAAATCACTGAGGTATGTATCGTCATGAAAAAGAACTTCGTAAAACTTGTCTCTGTTGCGTTCTTGCTTCTGTTTGCCGGTGGTGCTGCGTCCGCTGAGGTTCCCTTCAATCAGGCGAATTTTGCTCAGGCCAATGCCGCCGGAAAACCTGTGGTGGTCTATTTCCATGCGGACTGGTGCCCGACCTGCCGTGTGCAGCAACCGATCGTGGCCCGACTGGCGTTGGAGCCAACACTCAAGCCGGTGACGATCTATGAGGCGGATTTCGACACGGAAACCGCGCTGAAAAAGGTCTTGAACGTGAGCCAGCAATCAACGTTTGTGGTGTTCAAGCAGGGACACGAAGTCACTCGTTCCACGGGCCAAACCCAAGAGCCCGCCATTCGCTCCGTGCTGCAACAGGCGTTGTGATGGATTTTGGATTGGGGACTTACGCCGTCGGCTTTCTGGCGGGCGCAGCGTCCATTCTGTCGCCGTGCGTGTTGCCGATCCTGCCCATTCTCATTGCATCGGCATTGTCCAGGCATCGGCTTGGCACCGCCGCATTGGCGCTCGGATTAGCGCTGTCCTTTGCGATCGTTGGAACATTCATCGCCACGCTGGGTGCATCCATTGGTCTGGGCACGGACACCTTACGACGTGTCGCTGCCGTGTTGATGGTGCTGTTCGGTGTCGTGATGCTGTCGTCGCGATTGCAACTTGCGTTTGGCAGTATTAGCTCCCGGATAGGGTCCGGTGGCCAGCGGGCACTGGGTTCGATCAAAGGGGAGGGTCTTGGCAGTCAATTCGCCATCGGTCTATTGCTAGGGCTTGTCTGGAGTCCATGTGTCGGACCAACGCTGGGTGCCGCATCAACGCTGGCAGCACAAGGAAAGAATCTCGGACAGATATCCCTGCTAATGCTTCTGTTCGGGTTGGGCGCAGGCCTGCCGCTCCTGCTGCTCGGTGGGTTATCCCACGCCACGATGATGCGTATTCGCGGCTCACTCTCGTCGATCGGTCATGTCGCCAAGTCGGCCATGGGTGGCTTGTTCGTATTGTTTGGCGTACTCGTCCTTAGCGGTCTCGATCGCAAACTCGAAACACTGCTTCTCTCGATCAGCCCCGATTGGCTGACGCGGCTAACGACCTCGCTTTGAAGATCTGTGACGCGAGACAGCGGTGCAGACAATGGTCAACTTGTTCAACGTCCAAGCAACTGCTTCATCCACGTGTACCACGTGTTTACGTATCTATTCGACGGATAGGCCTGAGTTGATGTCGACTCCGTCGGGTGTTCAGCGCGTCGCTGAGTCGCGTTGTGTCCAAGTCACCCTTGCAGCTGGCGCGAGCAGAGGTGGCGCAAATCACTCCAGCGGCGTCGGCATCAATTACACCGACCAGTTCTCAGTCTTGTCGCGCGCTCCGATAAATCTATGGATTGTTCGTAACGCATCACACCTCACCAACGAATGAATAAGCGATCGAGATGATCGATCGCCGCATTGTCACCCTACGATCGCGTACGCGGTGCGGGACCTCCTCCTACCCTTTGAGAGCATTTATGAAAAAGACACTATCTTTCGGCATCGGCGCGTTGTCGCTGATGATTGCTACCGCGGTCGCGGCACAGAATGCGACGTGGAGTGACAATCACGCCGTTGTCGTTACCGCTACCAATGCCTCGACCAACAACTTGCTCATCTACAACACGAAAGGTGTGTTGCAAGCAACGATCCCCACTCGCGGTTCAGGCGGCGCTACCGGTAATGCTGGCGGTATCACGCAAGATCATGACCGCTTGGCGGTCATCAATTTTGGCTCGGGCAACGTGACGGTGTTTAGCAAGGACACCGAGAATCTCAACCTGCGTTTCGAGAAGCTGGTTCCCGCACTGACCAATCCGGTGAGTGTCGCGCTCGCGAACCATCATCTTTACATTTTGACGACTAGCTACATCGAGTCGCATCGTATCGATCAGAATGGCGTGGCATCGGTGGCCGATGGCAAAGCGAAGCTCATCGTCGGTGATGGGTCCGCCGCGCAAGTCGGGGCGCTGCAAGGTCAGTTGATCCTGAGTGAAAAGAGCAATGTCATCGAGACCGTCCATTTGAACGAAGACGGCGCGATCAACGGAAATACCAAAGAGGTTGCGAACATTCCGTCAAACGTCAACGCGCCCTTCGGACTCGCCACGCGGGCTAACGACGCTTACGTGAGCATCGCTCATGCTAACGAGCTTAGCTTGGTGCGCAATGACGCAGTGGTCACCGTTACCAGTTCCGGTACGCAGAATGCGCCGTGCTGGGTAACGCTTGACGGACCTTTCTTGTTCTCGGTCAACGCCGCAAGCAAGACCGTCTCGCGCTACGCAGTGTATGGCGAGAAAATTATTCAGGATGCACCCGTAGTGGCCACCATCGCTGGCGCCCCGACCGATATTGCCTTTCGCAGCGATGTGGCGGCGGTGGTCGATGCGGGCGGTTCGGTCTCGCATGTATCGATCTATAACGTCGATGGTGATGGCGACTTCACTCTGAACGGTTTTGCGACCATCAATGCCACAGCAGCGAATGGTGTCGCTATCGTGCGCAACGATCAGCATAACTACTGAGCGGAGACTGGTCGGCGTCGCAACGATGCGGCGCCTCCAGTTTGATCGAAAGCCATTGCAGCGCGACAGCGTGCGGCGATGGTTCCCTGCGCTGAGCTTGGAGCCAATGTGATCATCGTAGCGGTCGCGACGGCCGCGCGCGTGTCCAGACACCCACTAGGAACCATCATGGAACGCAGGCGTTTTCTCCAAGCGATTAGTGTGATCAGTGCGGGCTTGGCCGCGTACACCCTCATCCCTGACGCGGAGAGTCAGGATTACGATGATCCACAGGATGTCTATGCCGCCCTACGACAACCACCTGATTTGCGTCTTCCTGTGGAAGGCGGAACGATTTCAGTGGTAATCGCGCGGGGAGCGCTCCAACTCGATCGTCTGCGCATGGCGAGTTGGATTCAGCGTTCTGCCGTGGCTGTTTCCAGCTACTTTGGTCGCTTTCCCGTCAATCAGATGCGTCTACTGCTCGTGCCAGGCAGCGGCGATCATATCGGTCCCGCCACGACTTGGGGCTTCAACGGCTCGGTGACCTGTTTGCACGTCGGACATGCGGTGAGTGATGCAGCGTTGCGCAACGACTGGGTGATGGTCCATGAGATGGTCCACTTGGCGTTACCCAATCTGCCACGGCGCAGCGAATGGCTATTGGAAGGCAACGCGACCTACGTTGAACCCATTGCGCGAGCGCAAGCCGGGCAGATCACACCGCAGGAAGTCTGGCGGTGGGCGATCGAGGACATGCCCAAAGGTCAACCGCAAGCTGGGGATCTGGGGCTCGATCATACGCACACGTGGGCTCGGACCTATTGGGGAGGAGCGATGTTCTGGTTACTCGCCGAACTCGCCATCTACAAGAAAAGTGCGGGGCGATACCGATTGCAAGACGCGCTTCGCGCCATCAATCGATCCAGTGGTGGTAACACCAGCGCGTGGAGTGTGGATCAGGTCGCTGACGCCGGCGATGCGGCGGTCCATACCGACGCGTTGGCATCGTTGTACGCCCAATTGAAAGATCGCCCGGTCGATATCGACCTCCATGACGTCCTGAAACAGCTGGGTGTCTCGGAAGGGGATGGTGTCATACGCTTCGACGACAACGCGCCGTTGAGCAGGCTGCGTCGGTCGATCACCACTGCTACAGCCGCCTGATGGATATCGGCCGCGCAAGGCATCTCACGGATGACTGCTGCAGTCAGACAGGAATACGCAAATAGCGCGCCCAATCACTCATCAACGTTGAGCGCCTAACAAGTAGGTCACCACGCTGATATGCAGCTTCCGACTTGTCCTTAAGTCGATGAGCCATTGCGGCCTCAATTACTTCACGCGGGTGCTTCGTGGTTTCCGCGGCCCAGTCGCGAAACGTCGACCGAAAACCGTGCGCAGTGACGTTAGGGTGCAATTCCTTCAACAAATTCATTGCTGCAGCAGTGGTCAGTGGACGATCTTTAACGCCTGGAAACACGTGGCCGACGACGTGCAACTGCTTTCCCACCGGTGTTAGAGGAATGAGCGACTGCAACAACGCCACCGCCGCCGGCGACAGCGGTACGCGATGCTCTTTACCAGCTTTCATGCGATCGGCGGGAATGATCCAGATAGCGCCAGGAAAGTCGAATTCATTCCACTGCGCGCCAGCTGTTTCACCTGGCCGTGTCGCAGTGAGTATCTGCAGTTCGAGCGCACGCGCAGACGGGCCCCGGCGTAGGCGCAGCTTTGTCATGAACTCCGACATATCGGCGTAGGGGAGTGCAGCACGGTGTTCCACCTTCTGAACCTTGCTGCGTTTGGGCAAGAGTTGATCGAGATGATTGCGCCACGCCGCGGGATTATCGCCAGTGCGGAACTTGCGGACCGTAGCCCAAGCCAGTACCGACTCGATGCGACCGCGTACGCGGCTCGCGGTTTCAGTCTTCGCTTTCCAGATCGGTTCAAGGCACCTCATCACCAGAACGGTATCGATCGTGGCGACGTCCAGCGGCCACAGCAGTGTGCAGTAAGTACGCAGGGTGGCATCCCACTGGCCAGCATGTTTGGCATTCTTCCAGCCGCTGCGATGCGCCTCTATGTACTTCTCGCAGCATTGGCCAAACGTCATTACGCGTGCGTCAGAGAGTCGCTTCTTCTGCAGGGCGGCGTTTCGTTGGTCGATAGGATCGATTCCGTCAGCTAGGAGTTTTCGGCAACTAGTCGCACGGTCGCGTGCATCGCGTAGGCCAAAGGTATTGAAGCTTCCTAGACCCATCTCGCGAGTGCGACCATTGACTTGGTAGCGAAACACCCATGATTTGGAGAGGGAAGGGGAGACCTGAAGGTAGAGCCCGCCACCATCACCCAAATAGCCGGGGCTTTTGACCTTGCGGACCTTGAGATCAGACAGTTTTTCGAATGCGCGTGCCATAAGCTACCCATGATCCTACCCATGAGGATACGCTGGATTTGTCTGAATGACTATGGACAGGTTTGGACACGTATGCGCCTTAGATGGCTTGGTTAAGCCATTTGATTGGACATGTTTGGACACAACTCGACTCTAGGTGGACGGACTCTCTCTCCGCCAGATACGCAAAAAAGCCCCTGAAACATGGGGCTTTTTTGTGCCTGTCGTTTGACGTACCCCTCTTTGTTCCCTGCTCAGTTTTAACTGCTAGGGCGATACAATTTCGTTCGTTATTTTTGAGCTGGAATGCTCAATCAGCGTGGAATTGTCAGTAAAGACGACCTTTGCAGTTCTTTACTTTTGCCGGTTACGTGCTGCGAAAATGTCAAAGATTCCGCAGGCGCAGTTGCTGGCATACACGCGTTGGGCCGTTACACCGATAGCTGTGAATAGCGAGCGGACGCACTCTGGATTTGCCCGCGAGCCTGGCCCGACCCGACAGGTGTCCGGCAGTAGCCGATGCTGCAACGTCCGGTGGAACCGACGACCGGGGCACCTCTCCCCGATGCAGTTCGCACAATGCTTAAGATCAGACCAGAGCACGCAGGCTTCGTCATATTCGACACCGACGAACAAGAGCCGATCATACGGTCTGATAGCAGGGACGAGGCTGCCGATCTTGTGACGGAGCTGGTGATCCTGGAGTCACGCGAGCAGTTGCGCTGCTCACCCAATTCCACTGACTAAACCCTTTCTTCGCGACATGCATCAGTCCTCTGATGCGCAGTCGAGCCATGCCCCATGGCTATGTGTCCGATGTTACGGTTTTCGAGGTAATCCGGCTGGATATCTGGAAGGGCCTATTACATCAACATCTGAATATGGTCATTCAAGGTGAACTATGAAGCTTATTCGCAAGAGTGTCGCTGCCGTAATCTTCTGCTTAGTCATAGGACCGTGCGCAGCGAAGGTGCAGCCAGCAACAGTTGCCCAACTCAATGCCTATCTTGATCAAGCTCACCAGGCGGGATTGTTGAATGGAAACATCCTGATCGCCGATCACGGAAAGGTCATCCTTCGTCGCGCCATCGGCTATGCGGACGCCTCTCGTACACTTCTCCTGAAACTTCCAGACAGGTTCGATATCGGATCGATCGCCAAGGAGTTCGATGCCGTCGGCATACTGATGCTCGCGCAAGAGGGGAAGCTGTCGCTAAGCGATCCTGTGTCTAAGTATCTCCCCGACCTTCCGCCATGGGCGACGACGGTAACGATCGACAATTTGCTGCACTACACGAGCGGATTGCCGGAGGTGGACTGGAGCACCGTGAGTAGCGACGCGGACAATTACAGGAATCTTCGCGCGCTCAAGCAGCTCGATTATCCCGCCGGCACACATTACGCCTACAGCAACAACAACACCTTCCTGCGCAGAAGAGTGATCGAGAAAGTCAGTGGAATGAGCTTCAATGACTTCCTCGGGAAAAAGGAGTTTCCGAGGGCCGGCATTCGCGACGCCGTGATAGATCCGACGGATGCGACGCCACGCGTGGCGAAAAGTTTCGATGCGAATTACAAGCAAGATCCGATGACAGTGGACATCACGGGCTGGCCGGCACTGACCGTGGACGATTTCCTACGGTGGTCAAACTGTATGACGAGTTTCTGTCTCATCACTCCGGATAGCACGCGTCAGATCGTGACCACTCAGGACTCCAGCTGGCAGACCGGCCTTGGACATGGTGAGATGGTCGGCAATCATCTGGTGCGGCATGTGCATGATGGTAACGATCATAATTTCGAAGCGCTGCTGACAACGGACTCCTCGAAGGGTCGAACGCTCATCCTCATGACCAATCAAAACGATCATGTGTATGCCATAGACGACGCTATAAATGCCATTCTTGATGACAAGCCTTACGTACCCTTAAGTGCCGCGAAAAAATAGTGATGTACTCACTAGAGCTTGTATTGCGAAGTTCATTCTATGAACAGGCTCGCGGAGAAAGGCTGCGAATTTCGGTGAAGTTGGACGCTGATTCCGGTTGCCTCAGATCGGCGCGCTGGCACTGGTAAGCCGGCTGAGTCACACCGCGCGCAAAGGACGACGGCCGAGCAAGGGCGCTCCGTGTACCTGGCCTATCTGCGCGTTGCCGGTGGTGAGCACCACGAAGTCGACAGATTGATTCATGTAGGCCGCGTGCTCGCGGGCTTGCTCTTCGGTCCTGAAGTATTGCGGCTTCAATCGGCGACCCTGGTGAAACCCGCAAACCACGAACGTTGCCACTTCCATTGTCATCTCCCGTGAGTTGCGCCGAGTTTGTCGGGCGAATGTGTCAGGAGATAAGACAAGGATCTGTGATGCCTTCTATGCTCGCAAACGCAAAAACGCGTTATCGATGTGCAGTGTCATTGCGTCGCGACCAAATGGCTTTTGCAAGAAGCTATATCGATCGGTCAGGCCTTCGATTTCATCTTGCGGATCAGCAGACAAGAGCGCCACGGCCACGTCTGGGTGTGAGTCTACGGCTGTCTCTGCGACGTCTACACCACTTAATACCCCGGGTAGCAATACATCGCAGAGAAGCAAGTCGATCCGTTCCAGGGCATCTATACATACGGCAGCAGCTTTAAAACTGTCAGCGGAATGTATTTCAACGTCCAGAAAGGACTCAACGAACAGTTTGAGCGAATCCAACACCGCAGGATGGTCCTCGACGATGAGAACCACAAGCCGATCATTCATTTGAGCCCCAAGGGCGGCATAGAGCGCGCCCTAGGAGAGCCTAGCCTTAATTCTTCGCGCCGGGGATTTGGAGTTGTGAAGGCCATTCTTTGATCTTGCACAGGCTATTCACTGTCTCAAGCCTAGCTTTCGAAACACCTGCCCGAGGATCTATCGATGGAGATTTTCCACATTCCTTTCAATCCAGATTCTTCTCACGGCTGGACCGTACCAATTCCTCGCGATGGAGAAAGACAGTTCGCTTCGCGCAGCGACGCCCTGGCGTTCGCTCGTCAAATGGCCAAGGAAGAGACTGCAGCAGCGGGTACGAACAACTACCTGTGCGTCGAGGGTGGCGATAAGCAGTGGCGATTATTCACTGCCGATCTCTTGCCTGTTAATTGATGGCCTAGTTGAGGCGTCGGCATTCGTCCGAGCTTTGAATCAGTGCAGGCGGTTCCATGAACGCACCGATGCCTGTTCGCGAGCTTGGTCCACAGCAGATTTTAATTGGGAAAAGCCAAATGGCTTTTGCAAATACGGAGCATGCCCCGGAAGTGGATTGCACCCATCGGACGAAGCCACGACGTGAGCAACGTCCTTTGCATCCAATGCATCCAGCACGGGTTCGGTCGAATGCCCCCTGACATCGGTCTCAAGCACGGCAAGGTCGATGTTTTCCTCGTCCACCGCCTTGAGTGCCGCTTTCACGGAGCCAACGGTCTCAACCGGCGCATACCCGATCGCGCTGAGGCCGTCGGCGATCGTTTCGGCCACGAGTAAGTTGTCTTCCACAACTAAGGCCGAGGGCGGCGTATCTGCCTGCGGACCTGAGTGTTGGTTTTTCGTCATTACTCGCCTTTCCTGCTCACGCAGCTTTGTAGGATATGCAGTTGCTACCATACGCGCTTGGTCAGTTGCGGGTGTTACGGTCCCACGCCAGCTGCCCCGTTGTCAGCCGGCCGTGCTTCCTGGTGCGTTATGCCCAGATAGAAGCCTGTGATCAGTATCGCGATCGATGCCGCGACGAGAACGAGGAGCGCCCAGTGGCGTTTGCGCTTCATGGCCATGTGTAGCCGGCATCACCACACTCTGATCGCCCGCGATGCATGCACGCCGCATGCATGCCCGACAGGCGAATATCGCCCTGGCTTTGGAAAGGGACTCAGAATGACGCCGAAAATCGACATGTATGAAGCGATCGAGATTCGCTATGGCTACTCGATCCAAGACGACTTGTACCACGCTCACTTTGAGCTTCCGGCGGACAGGCATGTCCAGAACAGTCTGGAAAACGAAAGTCATTCCTCAATGCCCGTGGCCAGCTCGTTGCCGGGAAAGGTCCATATTCACGGGCCGGCCGAACGCGAATTGCTTGAACAAGCACGATCGCAGATAGATACCTTTCTCGGTAAATAGGCAGTTCTTGGCCTCTGCCTTCGCCATGCCCGAACAGAATGGCTGGGTTGCGTAGAATCTTGATGTGAGCCCCAAGGCTGGAGCTAAGCGGCGCCTGCGGTGTCTGCTTGAAGGAAGGTTTAGCCTCTTCCGCGAGGACCCAATGTGGGCTTCTGGTTCACTCCATTGCTGCTCCGATGGCCTGGCGTACAGGAATGCCAGATGGCTCAAAGTCTTGGAGGCAGAGAACATTTATTCCGAGATTGTCGGGCGTGACACGCTTGCGATGAAACGGATAGATGCCGCAAACCTTGCAGAAGAAGTGGCGAGCGGTCTTTGTGTGAAACTGGTACTCGGTGAGCGACTCTTCACCAGCCAACAGTTTGAAACTACTCTCATGCACCTTGACCATCAGGGCGTTCTTGCGACGGCAGATTGAACAGTTGCATGTTGTGAGTTCAGGGAAATCGGTCTCGATCTCAAATCTGACTGCGCCACAGTGGCAGCTGCCTTGGTATTTCTGAAGCGGGCGACTGCCCATCGGCTGATGTTCCATGATAGGGCTAACGCCTGAATTAAGCCGAGCTGCGAAGCGAGTCGGCAGAGTTTAACCTTTAGGTGTTTTGCGCTCAGCAAGCATGACGATGGTCTTTTCGATGCGTGTCGCGCGGGTTTCCGGTCTCTTGGCGTTTTCTATCCAGTCAACGAACTCTTTCCTGTGCGAGTAAGAGAGGGCTGCAAAAGCTTTTGCTTGGGCGCCGGATTTCTTGAGGGCGGACTGAAGATCAGTGGTGACTACGACTTCGCGTGGCGCGTCGTCGAACTCAAGAGTAATGGTCACGGTGTCGCCAATAACCGCGTTGGCACCTTGCTGCAACACTTTGTTGACGCCGAGGATGTGGTTGCCATCGCCGTGCGGCATGAGGGAGTTGCGGTAGGCGAAACCGTTGATGGCGCCGCGAACGGGAATTTGACCTTTGCGACCGAAAATTTCCGGAGCGTTGAAAGGGAAACGAACGTACGCCCATGCGCCATTGGGACCGCGGCCCAGGATTTCTGCTTCAAAGGTGACGAGCTTTGGCTTAGCTAGCGGCATGATAGAAACTCTTGGCGGACAGCGGTATAGCCGAAGGCACCTAACCACTTAGCGCTGGAATTAGGCCTCATTTGAGGGTACTTACGCCTATTTGTTGTGGCTCTGGGGCGGCTGGCATGGGTGCCTTCGGATCTCTCATTGCAACTTGCAGCGATCTTACAAATGCACTTATTTGCTTAGGATACGGCCCAGAGTTAAGTGACCACTTAACGTATGGGCCAGTGGCACCAGGCTTGATCCTGCGTCGAAATGCGCAATGGCTGCTCCACCAGACTCCCGCTACAGTCCTACCTGTCCCAAGGCCATACCCAATGCGTTGGTTACTGGGCTCCAGATCAGTATCAGCCTGGATCGGTTGGCGAAGCTTCCTCGTATCCAGACGCCCCGTTTGATGGCAGTAACGTGTCGATGACTCTGTGCGTTCTGGCAAGTGTCATGGTGTTCGAAGCCCTGTCATCGATGGATGCGTATGGGCCTATCATCAAAGCCGGATGAAGCAAGGCTTTGCTCTGGCCGGTAGGCACAGACGACAAGCTGCATGGTTTGGTCTAAACGACGTCAAGGGATTATTCATGACATGACGTGCCGATCGATTTACCCGATTCGGAGATAGTGAAAGCGTTGATTGCTTGTCTGCAGACAGTGTGGCGTCCCGCGTATTTGTCCATCTGAGGATTTTGTATGACCCACAGTATCGTCATTGTTGGCGGTGGCGCCGGCGGGTTGGAGTTGGCTACGGTGCTTGGCAAAAAGCTACGCGGCCAGGACGCCGAGGTGGTGCTGGTCGATCGAAGCTTGACCCACATCTGGAAGCCCTTGCTGCATGAGGTGGCTGCCGGTGTGATGGATGCGTCGCAGGAAGGTCTGAGTTACGCCGCACAGGCGAAGTGGAATCACTTTCGCTTTGTCTGCGGATCCATGGATGGGTTGGACCGGGCCCGTAAAGTGATCAAGCTCGCCGGCTGGGTCGGCAAGGCCAGTCGTGTGGAGACGCCGCCGATTGAACTGCACTACGACACGTTGATCATGGCCGTCGGCAGTGTGGGCAACGATTTTGGCAGCCCCGGGGTCGCCGAAAACTGCATCTTTCTGGACTCCACGGCGGAGGCCAATGCGCTTCATCAGAACCTGCTTGAGCGACACATTTCCCACCTTGTGCTGGGTATCGCCAAGCCGCTTCGCATCGCTATCGTCGGTGGCGGTGCTACCGGTGTCGAGTTGAGCGCGGAGCTGTTTGATGCCAACAGGCGTATGGCCTACTACCACCAAACGCGCCAAGAGGGTTTGGTGGACCTCGACATCACCTTGCTGGAGGCCGGCCCCAAGCTGCTCCCGGCGCTGCCGGATCGGATCGGGTCGGCGGCCAGGAAAGATCTGGAAGCCATGGGCATCAAGGTCAGGACGAATACCGCGGTCAAGCGCGCCGAAGCGGATGGTTTCTTTGACGCGAACGGGGACCTCATTGGCGCAGACGTGATGGTCTGGGCGGCTGGTGTTCGCGCACCTGCGTTTATTCACGAGATCGACGGACTGGAAAGTAACCGTAGTGGCCAACTGGTGGTGCGGAGTAATCTCCAGACCACACGCGATCCGGCGATCTTTGCCTTGGGTGACTGCGCGGCGTGTCCTGTATCGCCAGGCGCATCGAAAAACGTGGCCGCGCTGGCGCAAGCGGCGCATCAGCAGGCCTCACTGCTGGTGAAGAACATGCGCCGGCTTCTCGCCGGCAAGCCGCTGCTGGATTTTACGTTCGAGGACCGGGGGACACTGGTGTCGCTGGCCTCTCGTAATGCGTTCGGCAAGGTCTTCGGCAACCGCGTCATCGAAGGCTGGCTCGCGCGATTCTTCTATGTGTCGCTTTACCGGATGCACCAGTCGGCACTGTATGGGCCGTGGCGCACGGCATGGCGTACTCTTGCCGGAGTGCTTTCCCGCAGCTCGCGACCCGTTCTCAAACTTCATTGAATTCCTGGTGGTCTGCCCGGCTTGGTCAGTCCGTGGCGTGGCAACCTCGTCCTTCCCGGCAACGGTAGCGCGTCCATATCGGTGCCTCGAAGACTCAGGTCTTGTAGTCGGATGTGACAGGAGACACGACGCATGATTGAACAGAGCCAGGCACTGCTATTGGCCAGGTGGCAATTCGCCTTCACGATTGCCTTTCATATCATTTTTCCGGCGATCAGCATCGGCTTGGCCAGCTACCTGGCGGTGCTCGAAGGGCTCTGGCTGCGCACGGCCAAGGTCGTCTATCGCGATCTGTTCTTCTTCTGGTCCAAGATCTTTGCCGTAGGCTTCGGCATGGGCGTGGTTTCGGGCGTCGTGATGAGCTACGAGTTCGGCGCCAACTGGGCTGGCTTTTCGCAATTTGCCGGCGCCGTCACCGGGCCGCTGCTTTCGTATGAAGTGCTCACCGCTTTTTTCCTCGAGGCAGGCTTTCTCGGCATCATGCTGTTTGGCTGGACCAAGGTCGGTCCGCGCTTGCACTACATGGCCACGTTGATGGTTGCACTGGGCACCTTGATCTCGATGTTCTGGATACTGGCTTCAAATAGCTGGATGCAAACTCCACAGGGCTATGCCATCGAGCACGGCAAGATCGTGCCGGTGGACTGGTTCAAGATCGTCTTCAACCCATCGTTTCCCTATCGTCTGGCACACATGGGCATTGCTGCGTTTATCGTGGCAGCCTCCATCGTCGCCGCCTGTGGTGCCTGGCATCTGCTGCATGGGCGGCGCGACGACGCAGTCAAAAAGTCTTTCTCGATGGCCATGTGGATGCTGGTTTGTGTAGTGCCGATCCAGATGGTTGTCGGCGATGCTCATGGCATCAACACGCGCAAATACCAGCCGGCCAAGATCGCCGCGATCGAGGGTTTGTGGGAAACCGAGAAGGGCGGCACATCGCTCAACCTGGTCGGCTGGCCCGACATGCAGGCCGAAGAGACGCGTTATACGGTGAAGATTCCGCACCTGGGCAGCGTGATCCTGACCCACAGCTGGGACGGCGAGATCCAGGGTTTGAAATCGTTTGCCCCCGAAGATCGTCCCAACTCAACGATCGTGTTCTGGAGCTTCCGCATCATGGTCGGCATGGGCATGCTGATGTTGCTGCTGGGTTTGCTTGGCTTGCTCTTGCGACGTGGCGGAAAGCTGTATGAGTCGCGCCTGCTGCAGCGGTTTGCCTTGCTGATGGGCCCCTCGGGTCTGATCGCCTTGCTGGCCGGCTGGGTCACCACTGAAGCCGGTCGACAGCCCTGGGTGGTCTACGGCGTCCAGCGCACGGCCGATGCGTCATCGGCGTTGTCGGCGCATCAGGTGGGAACGTCGCTGCTGATCTTCGTTGTCGTGTATTTCCTCGTCTTCGGAACGGGCATTTACTACATGCTCAAACTCATGGCACATGGACCGTCGCTGCCGAACGACCGGATGGACGAGGACAGCGGGCACACCGGAAAAGGTGCAGCGCAGTTTGACCATCGCCCGATGTCGCGCGCCAACGATCCCATCGACGAATAGGCCACGACCATGCACATCGATCTACCGCTGATAT
>Ga0302302_1000423_pt1 | contig 25531 bp, 25 predicted proteins | sample III_Palsa_E1_3_FD_198766 | JGI IMG/M metagenome (GOLD analysis project Ga0302302, IMG submission 198766) | Peat permafrost microbial communities from Stordalen Mire near Abisko, Sweden - III_Palsa_E1_3 | ecosystem: Environmental > Terrestrial > Soil > Palsa > Peat permafrost | place: Sweden...
ACGGGAAGCGCCCGGACGACGGGAAGCGCCCGGACGACGGGAAGCGAACCGATCCGGGGAAGCGGCCAGATTTCGGCCGGGGACCGGACACCGGCAGCCGCCCCGACACCGGCCGGGGACCAGACACCGGCAGCCGCCCCGACACCGGCAAAAGACCGGACACCTCACGAGAGGCCAGCGACCGGTCCGGCCCGCCGGGGCCCGCTGGCTCGCTGGGCCGGGCGGGCGCGGCGGTGCTGATGCTGGCGGATACACGGTTCCCAGCCGGGGGGCACGCGCACTCGGGCGGGTTGGAGGGCGCGGTGACCGACGGCGCGGTCACCGACGTCGGTTCCCTGGATCTGTTTCTGCGTGGCCGGCTCGCCACAACCGGAGTCGTCGCGGGGGCGCTGGCCGCCGTCGCGTGCGCGGCGGCGCGGACCGTGGTAGCGAGCCAGCCGCCTGAAGAGGTCACAGGTGGCGTGGAAATCGAGGGCGGCCCAGTGCCAGCGAGCCCAGTGCCGGCGAGCCAGCCGGAGCTTAGTGCCAGGGCGGCCTGGGCGGCGAGGCTGGACGCAGAGGCGGACGCGCGGACGCCGTCACCCGCCCAGCGGGAGGCTTCCCGCCGGCAGGGGCGCGCCCTGCTGCGCGCCGCCCGGGCTGCGTGGCCCGGGCCGTGGCTCGCGGACCTGAACGCGGCGCCCCAGCCGCCGCACCACGCCGTGGTGCTGGGCGCGACGGCCGCGGCGGCGGGCTGCTCCCCCGGCGAAGCCGCCCTGATCGCCGCGTATCTCACGGTGACCGGGCCGGCCAGCGCGGCGGTCCGGCTGCTGGCTCTGGATCCGATCGAGGTCAGCGCGATGATCGCCCGGCTGGCCGGCGCGATCGAAACGGCCGCGGCGCGGGGCGCTGCGGCAGAAACCGACGACCTGCCCTACCCCTCGGCGCCCGCGCTCGACCTGTACGCCGAGGCCCATGCCCGAGCGGAGGTGCGTCTTTTTGCATCCTGACCACGACCACACCCATGATCACTTGCATGATCACCCGGGCGCCGGGCCCGGGTCGCCCGGCGTCCTGGCCCGGCCCGGGGCCGGCACGGCCCGGGCGCTGCGGATCGGTATCGGCGGGCCGGTCGGCAGCGGCAAGACCGCGCTGGTGGCAGCGCTATGCCGGGCCCTCGGCGAGCGGGTACGGCTCGCGGTGGTGACCAACGACATCTACACGACCGAGGACGCCGACTTCCTGCGCCGGGCCGGGGTGCTGGACCCCGGCCGCATCCTGGCCGTGCAGACCGGCTGCTGCCCGCACACCGCCATCCGCGACGACATCGCCGCCAACCTCGACGCGGTGGAGGACCTGGAAGCGCAGTTCGGCCCGCTGGACCTGATCCTGATCGAGAGCGGCGGCGACAACCTGACCGCGACGTTCAGCCGAGGCCTGGCCGACCTGCAGATCTTTGTGCTCGACGTGTCCGGCGGGGACAAGGTCCCGCGCAAGGGCGGCCCCGGCGTGACCACGTCCGACCTGCTCGTGATCAACAAGACGGATCTGGCCCCGCTGGTGGGCGCCAGCCTCGAGGTGATGGACCAGGACGCAGCGCTGGTCAGGCAGGGGCGGCCGGTGGTCTTCGGCTCACTGCGGGAGGATCCGCAGGCCACGGCGGTCACCGCGTGGGTCCTTGGCCGCCTGGCCGAGGCGGCCGGCGCGGCGGTGGCTTCGGCATCCGGCTCGTGAGAGCCTCGGCCGCCCTCGTCGCTGAGCTGGGCGCGGACGGCTCGACGCGGCTGCCCGTGCAGCGTTCCCAGGCCCCGCTGATCCTGCGCCGGACCCCTGAGGCGGTGTACCTGGTCGGCGGGGCCGCCGGGCCGCTCGGCGGTGACGTGCTGGAGCTGCAGATCGAGGTGCGGGAAGGAGCCACCCTGCGGTTGCGCACGGCCGCGGCGGCGGTGGCGCTGCCCGGCCGTGACGGCCGGGAGTCGGTGCTGTCCGTCACGCTGACCGTCGCCGCGGGTGCCCGGCTGGAATACCTGCCGGAACCTACGGTCGCAGCGACCGGCGCCCGGCACCGGACCGACATCCGGGCTGACCTGGCCGCCGGAGCCGCCCTGGTCCTGCGCGACGAGGTGGTCCTGGGCCGGTATGGCGAGCGAGGGGGCTCCTGCCGGACGCGGCTGCACGTCGATCTGGCCAGTGCCCCCCTGCTCCGGCACGACCTGGACGTGAGCGGCACGGACGAGGTAAGCCTCGGCCCGGCCGTGCTGGCGGGGTGCCGCACAGCCGGGTCGCTGCTGTGGGTGGCCCCGGACGGGCTGACGGCCGGGCAGATGCCTTCCGGCTACACGGCGGGCGTCGCGGTGATGCCGCTGGCGGGTCCTGCGGTCCTGGTCACCGCGCTGGCTGAGGACGCACGAACGCTGCGCCACCGGCTGCGCCTGCCTGACGACCCCGGCCTCCCGGCCGTGGGGTCCGTCCCGGGCCGTCCGGTGCCGGTGGGCTAGTGGGTGATCGTCCCGAAGGTCACGTCGGAGGACCAGATGGCCTGCCACACGATGCCCTCAGAGGCATCGGCCGCCGAGACCATGTCGTTGCTGCCTTCGTAAATGCCGACGTGGTACACGTAGCTATTGGGATTTGAATTCTCGTGAAAGAACACGAGATCCCCGCCCCAGGCCCGGCCTCTGCTCTCGCGGCGGAAGTGCAGGAACTGGTCGTCGGCGGTACGCGGGATCGACTTGCCGTAGTGGCGGTAGACGTACTGCGTCAGCCCGCTGCAGTCGAATCCGGTCCCCGGTGAGCTGCCGCCGTACACGTACCGGGCCCGCCCGATAAACGTCTGTATGTATGCGGCTGTCTTTTGGTTGAACGACTCTGTAGAGGCATTGGCGGCCGAGTTAGCAATTCCTGGAATCGCGGCCAGAAGTACTGCCATCGATCCGGCGATGGTGCCTACTTTATGTCGGATTTTCATGGTTACTCCCTCGCTGAGACATCCGGAGCAGCATGACCAGATCACGGTCGGTAAATCTGGCAAATCGACTCAATTCACCCATCACTGTTAGGTAAATCACATGTTTTAAACCGTACATTTGAAACGCTAGATTTCAATAGGCACGGCATTTAACTGAAGTCACAGGTACATCACAGGTCGGCTTTGAGGGTGGTCGCGATGCGGTGAGCAGGACCGGATGGGGAGAGTTTGGGCAGGTCAGGAGCTAAGACGGCAATAAGGGCAAGGGTGGGCCAGAGCGAGGGGGCCCAGAACAGGACGGGCCCAGAACAGGACGGGCCCAGAACAGGACGGGCCCAGAACAGGACGGGCGCGACGAGACCGGACGGCGGGCTTACGCCGCAGGGGGCCAGCGGGTGGCGAGGTCGCTGGTGAGGGCGGGCCACGCGACGGGATCGTGGCCAGGGATCAGCCGGTAGCCACGCTCGGCGGCGAGGCACTTGAGCTTGCGGATCTGGACCACGGTCTCCTCCGGCGGCACGTCGACGAAGCCGCCGACCGCGAGCTCGCCGTCGATGTTCTCGGTCAGGTCGGCAGCGTCGCAGGCGAACACGAACCCGCCGCCGCCCGCCGAATGGTCCACGTCGACGACGAAGCTCTGGTGACCTGGTGTATGGCCCGCGGTCAGGACGGCCGTCACGCCCGGGGCGATCTCCGCGTCGCCGTCCGCCTGCCGCCAGGTGATCCGGGGATCGTCGTAGTCCACCTGGAAGATCCCGTTCCGTTCCGGTTCCGGGCCGCCGGACATGCCATAGGCCAGCTCGCGGCGCTGGACGTGCACCGGCACCCGGCCCGCGAAGTGCTTGAGACCGCCCGCGTGGTCGTAGTGCAGGTGGCTGACCGCGACCGCGTGGATGTCATCGAGGCCGATCCCGGCGCCGGCGAGGGCGTCCGGCAGTGGCTCGCCGGGACCGGGCAGCAGCGGCTGGACGAGTGGGTCGCCGTGGTAGCGGCGGCGCAGCACGGGGTCGGTGATCAGCGCCGTGTTGTAGCCGGTGTCCAGCAGCAGCCAGCCGCCGTCGCACAGCAGCAGCACGCCCGGCACCGGCTCACGGAGCCGGGCGTCCGGGGGCGCCCCGAAGATGGACACGTCCAGGGGGAGGTCGGCCCAGCCCAGCGTCAGCGGCACGATGCGGCGCACTCCGCGGCGCATGGGCTCTCCCCTTGGTCCCGCCGGCGATCCTGCACAGGGCACGAAAGCGGCTGGTAGAAGATGGTGTCATGGATCTTCCGGTGAACCCGCCGATCGCGCCGATGCTGGCCAAGGCCGTGAGCGAGATACCCGACGGGCCGTACAGCTTCGAGCCTAAGTGGGACGGCTTCCGGGCGGTCGTGTTCCGCGACGGCGCCGAAGTCGAGATCGGCAGCAGGAACGAGCGGCCGATGACCCGGTACTTTCCCGAGCTGGTGGCGGCCATCCAGCAGGAGCTGCCGCCGCGCTGCGTCGTCGACGGCGAGATCGTGATCCCGGACGCCGAGGGACGGCGGCTGGACTTCGAGGCGCTGCTGCAGCGCATCCACCCGGCCGAGTCCCGGATCAACCTGCTGGCCGACCAGACGCCGGCTCATTTCGTCGCCTTCGACCTGCTGGCCATCGGTGCCGAGAACCTCACCGAGCAGCCGTTCTCGGCCCGGCGCGACGCATTGGAACAGGCCCTGGCCGGGGCGGGCGTCTCGATCCAGCTGACCCCGGCCACGACCGACCGGTCCATCGCCACAGGCTGGTTCTCCCAGTTCGAGGGGGCCGGGCTGGACGGGCTGGTGGCCAAGCCGCTGGACGGCCCGTACGTCGAGGACAAGCGGGTGATGTTCAAGATCAAGCACGAGCGCACCGCGGACTGCGTCGTGGCGGGTTACCGGACACACAAGAGCGGGCCGGACGCGGTCGGGTCGCTGCTGCTCGGCCTCTACACCGACGAGGGCAACCTGGCCAGCGTGGGCGTGGTCGGGGCGTTCCCGATGGCCCGGCGGCGCGAGCTGATGGCCGAGCTGCAGCCGCTGGTGACGACCTTCGAGAACCACCCGTGGAACTGGGCCCGGCAGGAAGAGGGCAACCGTACCCCGCGAAAGGCCGAGACCAGCCGGTGGAACGCCGGCAAGGACCTGTCCTTCGTCCCGCTGCGGCCTGAGCGGGTGGTCGAGGTCCGCTACGACCACATGGAGGGGCCCCGGTTCCGGCACACCGCCCAGTTCGTCCGGTGGCGGCCGGACCGGGATCCCCGCTCGTGCACGTACGCCCAGCTGGAGGAGCCGGTCAACTTCAATCTGGCCGAGATTCTGTCCCCGAAGATCAGCTAGACGGCACGCCACCTCCGGGCCGGCGTAGCCTGATAGCGGCGGCAGCGCTCGTACGAGCAGCAGCGCCCGTACGAGCAGCAGCAACGAGCGGGGAACCGGCTCGGCAGCGGGTTCGGCGGCAGCTCGACTGGGCTCCCGCCCACCATCGACGAGGAGCAGACCGACATGAGCCTCTTCCAACGGGCCCACGAGATAGTGCAGGCCAAGGCCAACAAGGCGCTCGACTCCGCGGAGAAGCCTGACGAGATGCTTGATCTGTCCTACGAGCAGATGCTCGACCAGATCACGAAGGTCCGCCAGGGGCTGGTGTCCGTCGCCGCGTCGCGCAAGCAGATCGAGCTGCAGGAGCAGCAGCTCCAGCATTCCGTGGCGCATCTGCAGGAACAGGCCCTGGCGGCGCTGTCCCAGGGCCGCGAGGATCTGGCCCGGGAGGCCCTGTCCCGCAAGGCCGCCGCCCAGGCCCAGATCGACGGTATGGAGCCGCAGCACCAGCAGCTCACCGAGCAGGAGGCAAGCCTCGAGCGCACCCTCGCCGCGCTGCAGGAGAAGGTGAATACCTTCCGGACGCAGAAGGAAGTACTCAAGGCCCAGTACACCGCGGCGAGCGCGATGAGCTCGGTCAACGAGAGCGCCGCGGGTATCTCCAGCACCCTCGGTGACTCGGGAGCTGAGCTCCAGCGGGCTCAGGACAAGATCGCCACGATGCAGGCCCGGGCCGGTGCCCTGGACGAGCTACTCCAGTCGGGCGTACTCGAAGACGTCGGCGGCGACACCGACGACATTCAGAAAGAGCTCGATGAAGCTGGGTCGGCCGCAGAAGTGGACAAGGAGCTCGCCGCACTCAAGGCCCAGGCCCAGCCCCAGATCGAGGCCCAGGCCCAGCCCCAGATCGGCCCAGGCAGTTCAGGTACCCCGGGCAGTTCAGGTACCCCGGACAGCTCAAGTACACCGGGCTGACCAACGACGCCGGGCTGACCGGCAGGTCGACCTGAAGGCTGTGGTCCGGCGCGCACTCCGGGCCCGCGCCTGGCCGGGCCTCGAAGGAGCGACGGACCTGTCCCCCGCGTCGCGGGGGACAGGTCCGCTGCTACCAGATCAGCTGACGTCCACCCAGTTCAGGGTGCGCTCTACCGCCTTCTTCCAGCCCGCGTAACCGTCGGCCCGCTGCTGGTCATTCCACTGTGGCTCCCAGCGCCGGGACTCGTTCCAGTTGGCCTTCAGCTCGTCGGTGTTCGCCCAGAACCCGGTGGCCAGGCCGGCCGCGTAGGCCGCGCCGAGCGCGGTGGTCTCCGCGACCACCGGGCGGCTGACCGGCACGTTCAGAATGTCGGCCTGCAGCTGCATACACAGGTTGTTCGCGGTGACGCCACCGTCGACCTTGAGGACCTCCACGTGCACGCCGGAGTCCTGCTCCATGGCCTCGCTGACGTCGCGGCTCTGGTAGCAGATGGCCTCCAGGGTGGCCCTGGCGAGGTGAGCGTTGGTGTTGAACCGGGACAGCCCGACGATGACGCCGCGGGCGTCGCTGCGCCAGTACGGCGCGAACAGGCCGGAGAACGCCGGGACGAAGTAGACACCGCCATTGTCGGGCACCTGGCTGGCCAGCGATTCCGTCTCGGACGCCCCGGAGATGATGCCGAGCTGGTCACGCAGCCACTGCACCGCCGATCCGGTGACCGCGATCGAGCCTTCCAGGGCATAAACCGGCCTCTGGTCACCGAACTTGTAACACACGGTGGTCAGCAGCCCGTTCTTGCTGCGCACCAGCTCCTCGCCGGTGTTGAGCAGCATGAAGTTGCCGGTCCCGTAGGTGTTCTTGGCCTCCCCGACACCGAAGCACACCTGTCCGACGGTCGCGGCCTGCTGGTCCCCCAGGTCGCCGGTGAGCGGGACGCCCTGGACCGTACTGAGCCCGCGGATCTCGCCGTAGCCGCGCGGGTCCGAGGACGGCCGGATCTCGGGCAGCATCGCGCGGGGGATATTGAAGAACCCGAGCAGTTCGTCGTCCCAGTCCAGCGTCTCGAGGTTCATCAGCATCGTGCGGCTGGCGTTCGTCACGTCGGTGACGTGCGAGCCGCCGTCGGGACCGCCGGTGAGGTTCCAGATCACCCAGGAGTCGGTGTTGCCGAAGATCGCGTCGCCGCGCTCGGCGGCCTCCCGCACCCCCTCGACGTTCTCCAGGATCCACTGGATCTTCCCGCCCGAGAAGTATGTCGCGGGCGGCAGGCCGGCCTTGCGCCGGATCACGTCGCCGCGCTCATCGCGGTCGAGCGCGCTGGCGATGCGGTCGGTGCGGGTGTCCTGCCAGACGATGGCGTTGTAGTAGGGACGGCCGGTCTTGCGGTTCCACACGACCGCGGTCTCGCGCTGGTTCGTGATCCCGAGCGCGGCCAGATCGGAGGCCTTGAGTTTCGCGTTGTTCAGCGCGGTCTGGATGACCGCGACGGTCCGTTCCCAGATCTCGACCGGGTTGTGCTCCACCCAGCCGGCCTGCGGCAGGATCTGATCATGCTCCAGTTGATGCTTGGCCACCTCGTTCCCGGAGTGGTCGAAGAGCATGAACCGGGAGCTGGTTGTGCCCTGGTCGACGGCGCCGACGAAATCTGGCATGACCGCCTCCTTTACGTTGGATCGGGGCCGGCGGCAGCGCCGGCTGGAGTCGGGTTACGAGCCAGAGCCGGACTTGTTGGGTACGCGGTCGCCGCCTGGAGGGGTCTCCTCGATCGGGCCGCTGACCTGTTCGGCCATCTTCAGCCGGGCGTGCAGCACGTCGCCGATGAACAGGTCGTAGATGATGACGCCGATCACGCCCCCGATGAGGGGCCCCACGATGGGTATCCAGAAGTAGTCGCTGAAGTGGAAGCCTCCCGTGCCGGTGTATGTCCCTGGCAGGGCCACCTTTCCCCACCCCGCGAGCCAGGCGAAGAGCCGGGGCCCGAAGTCACGGGCCGGGTTGATGGCGTATCCCGCGTTCGCGCCGAACGAGGCCCCGATCGCCGCCACGATGAAGCCGATGATCAGCGGTCCCATGTTCGAGCCGACCGCCGTGTTCCGGGCGTCGATGACGGCCACCACGAGCATCACCAGGAAGGCCGTGCCGACGATCTGGTCGATCAACGGCCCGCCCACCGAACCGTGGAAGTACGGCGCCGGGAACGTGGCAAAGATCGAGTAACTGGCCAGCGCTTGTCCCGAGCTCTTCGCCGTATGCGCCGCGAGGTCGTAGGCGTTGATCGCGCTTTGGTAGACCAGGAACACCAGGGCAGCGCCGACGAAGGCGCCGGCAACCTGGGCGATCCAGTACGGCACGACCTTCCGCCAGGGGAAGTTGCGCCGCACGGCGAAGCCCAGCGTGACGGCGGGGTTGAGGTGCGCCCCGCTGACGCCGCCCGCCACCCATACGCCGAACGCGACGGCCCACGCCCACCCGAACACGATCAGCAGCCAGTCGCCGGCCGCCAGGAAGATCGTGGTCGGCGTGGCGGCGCGTCCGGAGCCGGGGAGCGCGGCCACGGCCATGGCCACACAGCCATCACCGAAGGCGAGGATGACAAAGGTACCGAGGAACTCCGCCATCAGCTCGCCCCACAGGCCGCCGATGCGGCCAACCATGCGGCCTTCGCCTCGTGCGTACAACGGTTGAATGTCGGACATTACGCCCCCCTTAGCCAGCCCCAGCAGCGCTGGTGGCTGTTCGGCTATAACGGGTGTTTCGGCTCTAACGGATGATTCGGCTCTAACAGATGATCTTTAACCTCTAGGGGCAACGTACGTCCCTGCTGCACCATCGGCAATATTTCGGCTGGATGAATCTGAAGTTTCTATGGCGCTTCGTCAGTTTCTGTTCCACTGCGTCCTGTTATCCGCAGTGGAACAGAGTGATCAGCTAGCTCGCAGCGCACCGGGACGGCAGCGAGCTCGCGGTGGTTCCGCCGCACCTGCCGCAGGGACTGCCTGTCGGCGCCCGCTTGGCCGGGTGGGTCGACCTGGGCCGGGCCCGCCGTGCCGTCGACGTCCAGGCCGCCCTGGCCGGAGATTGTCCAGCTCCCGGACCGGTTCCGAGGACGATGGAAGCCGAGATTCTGGTCCGCCACCACGGCATCGCCGTCGGCGAGCTAGCCGCAAAGGGACCCTACGTGGCGGGCCTGGTGAGTGAGGTTGACGACGTACATACAGTGAAGTTGACGATGTACATACACACTAGGCAGGGCCAGTGCGGAAAGTAAATCCCCCTCGCGCACGCGCGGGGCATTTAGGGAGAAGGAAGAGCCCATGGCCAAAAACGGCAGGCTGGATGCCCGCGCGCGTGTCGCTGTCCTCGATCGCCTAGCCGGCACGGAATTCGACGTCCTCGTCATCGGCGGCGGCGTGACCGGTGCGGGAGCCGCGCTGGACGCCGCGTCCCGGGGGCTGAGGGTCGCGCTGGTGGAAGCCCGGGATCTCGCGTCGGGCACCTCGAGCCGGTCGAGCAAGCTCATCCACGGGGGCCTCCGCTACCTGGAGCAATTTGACTTCAAGCTGGTGTGGGAGGCGCTCAGGGAACGCGACCTGCTCGTCTCGAAGCTGGCCCCGCACCTGGTCAAGCCGGTTTCATTCCTCTACCCGCTGCACCGCAAGGTGCTCGAGCGCCCCTACGTCGGCGCCGGCCTGGTGCTCTATGACGCGCTCGAGGGGACCAAGCGGCCGGTGCCGCACCACCGGCACCTCACCGTGCGCGGCGCCCTGCGGCTGGCGCCCGCGCTGAAGCCGTCCGGCCTGGCCGGGGCGCTCCTGTACTACGACGCGCAGGCGGACGACGCCCGGTACACGCTGACCGTGGCCCGGACCGCTGCCGCGCACGGGGCCCTGATCACCACCCGCGTCAGCGCCCGCCAGCTGCTGCGCGGCCCGGACGGGAAGCGGGTCACCGGGGCCCGGGTGCACGACGAGGAGTCCGGGCGCGACATCGACGTTTCCGCCAAGCGGGTCGTGCTCTGTGCCGGAGTGTGGACCGACCTGGTGCACGAGTTCAGCGGCATCCAGGCCGGCTACAAGGTCCGGATGTCCAAGGGCGTGCACGTCGTCGTGCCTTACGAGGCGATCCGCTCCGACACCGGAATCATCTTGCGGACCGAAAAGAGCGTGCTGTTCATCATCCCCTGGGGGCAGCGCTGGATCGTCGGGACCACCGACACCGACTGGAGCGGCGATCGGGCCGAACCGACCGCGACCGGCGAGGACATCGACTACATCCTGGAGCACGCCAACCGCATCCTGGCCCGGCCGCTGACCCGTGCCGACGTCATCGGCGTGTACGCCGGGCTGCGCCCGCTGATCGCGGCCGATGACACGACACCCACCACCAAGCTGTCCCGCGAGCACGTTGTCGACACCCCCGTCCCCGGGCTGGCCAGCATCGCGGGAGGCAAGTTCACCACCTACCGGCTGATGGCCCGCGACGTGGTGGACGCGGCGGTGGCCGACTTCGGCCGCTGGGTGCCCGCCTCGGTCACTGACCAGCTGCCGCTGCTGGGCGCGGACGGCCTCGCTGCCGCGGCGGCCGAAGCGGAACGGCTCGCCGAGGACTACGGGCTGCCGCGGGCAGCCGTCGAGCACCTCCTCGACCGGTACGGAACGCTCACCGAGGAGGTCCTCGAACTGACCCGGGACAACCCCGCGCTGGCCCAGCCGTTGGCTCCCGGGCATCCCTACCTCGCCGCCGAGGTGGCCTATGCGGTCACGCACGAGGGAGCCCTGCACGTAGAAGATGTCCTGGTCAGGCGCGTTCGGCTGTTCATTGAAACCGGAGCCTCCGGGGCCGAAGCGGTCGGACCGGTCACCGACATCATGGGCGACCTGCTCGGCTGGGACGCTGGTCAGCGGAACGCCGAAACCGACCGGTACCTGGAGCTCCTGGCGGCCGACACGCGGGCGCTCAGCGGGCTGACCAGCCTGTCCGGCGTCCAGCGGGAGACGGCCGGGTGACCGGGAACCCTCGGCGCCGTGAATTCCCGCATAAACGGGAGGGTTAGGGCAGGGAAAAGCGATGCGGCGGACTAGCTCCTCTTCCACCGTTCTCTTTGGCCAGTGCCGTGCGGGCGGATGCGGTCATGGCCGGTGACACCTCGGTGGGCCGGTCCCGCCGGCTGCTGACCTTCCGGCTGGACGGCGACCAGCGGCGGCGGCTGAAGGCCCGGCTGGCAGGTGAAGGCCGGACGATGTCCGAGGTGGTGATCCTCGGGCTGCAGAATTACGTGGCGCACAGTGCGCGGCGGTCCGGTTCTGGCTCCGGATCGCGCGAGCTGGATGCCCCTGCGGATGCTCCGGCTGCGCCCGAACTGGATGAGGCCTCCGAGCCCGTGTCCGTCCCTGGCCTGGAGGGGACGCTCGGCGCCCCCGCCGCGCCCGAACCGACGCCCCGCCCGCACGAACCGATGCCCACCGCCGGGCTGCCCACTGCCATGGGGACCACCGTTACGGGGACCACCGTGGTGGCCAGCCTCAGCCAGCTCACCCTCCCGGCCCCGACGGCCGCCTACCTGCGCAACCTGCGTAAGTCCGGGGACAGTGACCTGCTGTCGGCCACACTGGCCAGGCTGCACGAGGTTGGCTGGCCGCTGCGTCCGCTGGCGGACGCCCTCGGTATCAGCCGCCAGGCAGTGCAGGCCCGGATCCGGCAGCCCGTGCCGTCCGCGGTGCGATCCCGGGTGCCGGATGTCCCGCCACCTTCGGCCTTTCCGCGCCGCCGCCCGGCCCTGGCCAGTGGCCGGCGCGCGCACCTCACCGTGAAGATCGACCACGCCCTGCGATCGGCGGCGCACGGTAAGGCCGTCCGCGAGGGCAGCTCACTGAGCCAGGTGATCGAGAAGATCCTCGACTACTACGTGCGGCACGGCCTGCCCACAGGTGAGGTCCGGCTGGGCGACACGACCCCAACCCGGCCGGGGCCACGCCGTAAGCGCCGGGCGCGCGGGGCCGGACTGGCGTCCGACTGAGCTTGGCCGGCGTCCGACTGAGCTTGGCCAGCGTCCGACTGAGCTTGGCCGGCGTCCGACTGAGCTTGGCCAGCGTCCGACTGAGCTTGGCCGGCGTCCGACTGAGCTTGGCCGGCGTCCGACTGAGCTTGGCCGGGAGCGCGGCTCAGCCTTCGAGCATGGCCATCAGCTTCTGGACGGTCGCCCAGTTACGGGCGGTGCCCGTCGAGTTCGGGCTGGTACGGGACAGCTGCGCCGCTAGTTCACTGCGGCCCAGGCCGTCCGGCGTGTGCAGGAACAGGGTGCGCCCGACGATGGTCACCCCGTCCTGGCCACCCTTGCCGGCGGCTCGCTGCCGGGCTTTCTCGATGGCCGCTACGTCGTCGGCGGTCAGGTTGGTCCGCCGGAACACGGCGTGCAGGGCTTTCGGGTTGGACTCCTCCGGGTACGGGTTGTCGCCAATGACCTGGGCCAGCTCGTCGCGCGACACCACCACCACGTGGCTGGGCACCTTGAAGCGCTCCATGACCGCCTGGTCCAGGAGCTCGGTGAGGGCCCCGATATCCGTCTCCGTGGTAGTGAACACGACGTTGCCGCTCTGGATATAGGTCGTAACGTCGGTGAGCCCGAGCGAGGTCATCAGCTCCCGCAGGTCGGCCATCGGCACTTTGTTACGCCCGCCGACATTGATGCCCCGCAGCAGGGCCACGTGTGTGCGCACGGCTGCATCTTCTCAGATCAGGCCGGTCCGGACTCACGTAAAGTAGCCACATGCCGGGGGCTAAGACGGTGGTAGAGGCAGCGGGACGGGAAGTGCCGGTCAGCAACCCGGACAAGGTCTTCTTCCCGCGTACTGGCCACACGAAGATCAACCTCGTCCGCTACTACCTCGCGGTCGCGGACGGCGCGGTCCGCGGTGTCCATGGGCGCCCGATGGCGCTCAAGCGGTTCGTGAACGGGGCCGAGGGCGAGCCGTTCTTCCAGAAGAGAGCGCCGGACAGCCGGCCGGACTGGATCGAGACGGTCGAGCTGCGCTTCCCGTCGGGCCGGACCGCCAGCGAGGTCGTGGTGCGTGATGCCGCGCAGCTGGTATGGGTGGTCAACCTGGGCTGTATTGACCTCAACCCGCATCCGGTCCGTGCCGAGGATCTTGATCATCCGGACGAGCTCCGGGTCGACCTTGACCCCGTGCCGGGCATCGAGTGGCCGCAGATCATGGACGTCGCCATGGTGGCCAAGTCGGTGCTGGAGGATTTTGGCCTGACCGCCTGGCCGAAGACGTCGGGCTCGCGGGGCTTCCACATCTACGCCCGGATCGAACCGCGCTGGCCGTTCGCCGACGTCCGCCGGGCCGCCGTGGCGCTCGCGAGGGAAGTCGAACGGCGCGCTCCCGACATCGCCACCAGCAAGTGGTGGAAAGAGGAACGGCACGGGGTGTTCGTGGACTACAACCAGAACGCCAAGGACCGGACCATCGCCTCCGCCTACTCCATCCGCCCGCTGCCGGACGCCAGGGTCTCGACGCCTCTTCGGTGGGACGAGGTCGTGGATTGTGACCCGGCCGCATTTACCATCGACACCGTGCCGGCGCGGTTCGCCGAGGTAGGGGATCCGTGGGCCGAAATGGATTCGGCCGTGGGCTCCCTCGATGGGCTGCTCGGCCTGGCCGAACGGGACGAGGCCGCCGGCCTGCCCGACGCGCCGTGGCCCCCGCACTTCGTCCGGCAGGCGGGTGAGGAACCACGGGTCCAGCCGTCGAAACGGCGGGCGGGGCGTAAGACGGCGGCCAGCGGGGCGGCGAACGCCGAGGACGCCATAGCCAAGGGGATCGCGGCGGCTAGCGAGACGAGAACAAGGGGGGCGGCGGGCAAGGGAGCGGCCGAGGGCCCGGAGGATACGTCGGGCGCGGCTACGGGGACGAAGCGGAATTCTGCCGGGGCAGAGCCGGTCTCCGGTGCGGCAGAGCCGGTCTCCGGTGCGGCAGAGCCAGCTTCCGCTGAGGCAGCGCCGGCCGCTGCCAAGACCGACGCCAGGGCCGAGGACGACGGTACAGGGACCGTCCCCCGCAGTCCCACGGGCCGGCGCCAGTCCAAGATGCCGCTGATCGAGGTCGCCCGGGCGGCGACCAAGGCCGAGGCCATGGAGGGCCTGGAGCGCTGGAAGGCGCGGCACGGGGACATCTGGCCGCACCTGGCCCCGGCCGATGTGCTGGTGGACTCGATGCGCGGCCGCAGTTACAGCTGGACACGGATCCGGCTGAACCTGCAACATGTCCCGGAAGCGGAACGCCCGGCCCAGGAGCCCCTCGAAGTCGACTACGACCCGTGGGGACCGGGCGGCCGCTAGTGGGGGTTACCGGGTCAGTCCCACGCAGAACACCGGCCCCGTGAGGAGCAGGAGTTCGTGGGAGTGCAGACTCGGGACTGGCAGCCGCTGGCGGGCGAGCTTGATCGGGTACTGCCCGCGGGCGGCGCTGCGGCAGGATCGCTCTGGGTGGAAAGACCTTCGATCATCCGTTTCGCCTGCTGGGTTGCGTCAGGATATCAATACCACGGGCACCAGCCGTGGTACTGGCGGCAGCGGGGAGGCCTCCGGGGAGGCCTGGAAGGCCTGGATCGCGAACGCAGCGAAACGCCGGGAGGCCGCGACCGCGGCAGCCGGTGAGGTAGCGCGGATGCCGCTGTTGGCCATGAGCATGAGGATCAGGTCATCCAGGACAAAGTCGGAGCGCAGGTGGCCGGCGTCCCTGGCGCGGCGGGCCAGTCCGGCGATCGAGCTCGCGGGCCGCGTCGAGGATGAGTTCGCGGTTGTCCCGGGCGTCGGAGCGCAGGGCGTGAGGCAAACGGTCGGTCACAGCTCTCACTTTAGCTAACCGGACGGCGGCGTCCGATAGCGTCCGCCGACATGGGGCTTCGCGATTCTCCAGGTACGGCCCGGCGAGCGGGCCAGAGGTCGCCGCGACCCGGGTCAAGCACGGCCGTACCGCGCTGGATGCCCGCGCAGGATGCCCGCACTGAATCCGCGAAGGCCACCAGCGTCCACCGGGTCCGGGCGCGTGCTGCCCGGACCAGTCCCGATCGATCCCCAACCCGCGGAGACGACATTGAAGGCAGTTGCGATCCAGGCGTTCGGAAGTCCCGAGGGCCTCGCGGTCATCGACCTCCCTGACCCGAGTCCCGCTGATGGCCAGGTGCGGATCGCCACCGAGGCGATCGGCGTCGGCGGCGTCGACGTCATGATCCGGAGCGGTGCTGTCGCCGCCTACGGCTTCAAGCAAGGTCACATCCTCGGCGGCGAGATAGCCGGCACCGTGGCCGCGGTCGGCGATGGCGTCGACACGTCATGGGTCGGTCAGCGCGTGTGGGCGTTCACCGGCCCGGGCGGCGGCTACGCCGAGCAGGCGATCGCCCCGGCCGGGACCCTTGTCCCCCTCCCGGCGGGCATATCGGCCGCCGATGCGGTGACGCTCGGGAGCTCCGGGGCGGTGGCCCACTTCGGCCTCCGCCATGCCCGCTTCACTCCCGGGAGTCATTGCTGGTGCGCGGCGCGGCAGGTGGCATCGGGATCATGGCGGTCCAGCTAGCGGCTCGGGGGGGTGCCAGCGCGGTGGCGGTCACCACGTCGTCGGCCGAGCGCGGCGAGCGCCTGCGCAAGCTCGGCGCGACCCACGTGCTGGACCGCGCAGGCGAGGGAGGCGAGGACGCTCCCGCGGGCTACGACGTCATCATCGACATCATCGCCGGCGCGGACCTGCCCTCGTTCTTCGCCAGGCTCAACCCGAACGGCCGCATGGTGGCCGTCGGCGCAGTCGCAGGCCCGCCGCCGGCGGATTTCGCCATGGAGATGTTCGCAGCGTTCCAGACGTCGATGTCGTTCGCGACCTTCAGCACGAACACCGTGACCGAACCCGACCGGCGCGCCGGGACCGCCGAGCTGTTCGCTGCCGCAGGCCGCGGCGAGCTGCACGTGGTGATGCACGAACTGCTGCCCTTGGAGCAAGCCGTGCTAGCGCATCAGAAGATGGACGCCGGCGAGGTGTTCGGCAGGATCGTGCTCGCGCCCTCGGGGAGCTAGTGTGCCGCAGTTCCAACGGGACAAGGCTGCGGGCCTGCCCGATGCGCCGTGGCCCCCGTGCCTCGTCCGGCAGGCGGGTGAGGAGCCACGGGTCCCGCCGTCGAAACGCCGGGCGGGGCCTAAGACGGCGCCCAGCGGGGCGACGAACGTCAAGAGCACCACGCGCGGGCCTCGCGAGGCCCGCGGCCATCTTGTGGACCCAACTTCCTTTATCCACAGGCAGATTCAGGCCCGTCATTTTGACGGCCTATCTCACTAGAATCGAATTAGTGATCGAATCGAGGTTCTGGACGAACGACGCTATCAGCTGACCTGGGGAGGTGATCCCGTCCGTGCACCCTGAGTGAGTCGGCTGCGCCATCGAGTACGGTGCAGGCGCTGGCTATGGTGCGGGCCGGGCTGGGGTACCTGTCTGGGTGTGATGCTGCCAGCCTGGGGACGTCTGCTCAGGCGGAGGCGCTGATCGGGCTGGAGCAGGCCGGGGCCCAGCACACGGCGGCCCGGGCCCGGATGCTGGCCGCGTTCAGCACCCAGCGGGGGCATCAGGCGGATGGGCAGTACGGGCCCGCCTCGTGGCTGCGGGCCTTCACCAACGTCACCAATGGCGCTGCCGGTGCGGCGGTGACGTGGGCCCGGCGGCTGGCCGCTCATCCGCTGGTCGCCGCCGCGCTGACGGCCGGGCAGCTGTCAGCGTCGTGGGCGAAGGCCCTGTGTGAGTGGACCGATCAGCTGCCCGAAGACCGCCGGGCGGATGCGGACCGGATCTTGCTCACCAGCTTGTCCCAGCCCCCCGGCCTCGGCCGCACACCCGGGTGGTCGCATCCCACCTGCGCAAAGCCGTCATCCAGCGGGACAAGAAATGCCGGTTCCCCGGCTGCCAGCAGCCCCCCTCGGTCTGCCAGATCCACCACCTCATCCTCTGGGCCAAGGGCGGCCCCACCACCCTCGGCAACCTGGCACTTTTCTGCCGGTACCACCACATCATCGTCATCCACCGCTGGGGCTGGAACATCACCTGCCACCCCAACGGAACCACCACCGCCACCGCACCCGACGGACGCACACTCCACTCCCACGGGCCACCCACCGCCGCGGCGTAAGCGCGCGCCAGGTCTATCGAGCTGGCCAGTTTCCGTATTGCTCAGTCTGGGGGCCTGCCATGGTCATCCTCGCTGGGCGGCGCGGGCGCGGTAGGCGGCCACGTGTTGGCGGTTACCGCAGTTCCCGGTGTCGCAGTAGCGGCGGGACCGGTTGCGGGACAGGTCAATTAGCACCGCGTCACAGTCGGGCGCCGCACAGGTTCGCAGCCGGTCGGTCTCCTCCAGCCGGACCAGGTCCGCGAGCGCGAACCCGGCCTGGGCGCCGATCCGTTGGGCCAGCGGCGCAGCGGGCTCGGTGACGTGGAGGTGCCAGCCCCAGCCGCCGCCATGGTCCACCAGCCAGGGGCGAGCGTCGGAGTCGCGGAGCAGGCGGTTGACCAGCCCCGCCAGCTCTGGCGCGCCGGATGCCTGCCAGACGGCGCGAAGCTGGGGGCGCAGGGCCGTCACGGCCGCCACATCGGCCGGAGTAGTCATCCGATAGGGCGTGATCTGATGCTCATCCAGAAAGGCGTCCAGCGCCTGAGACCCGGCCAAGGGCGTGTTCACCAGGTCAGCGGCCAGCGTCATCGCCGCAGTTGTGTCATGAGCAAAAAGCACTTCGACCCCTGAGAACCCAGCCGTCCAGCGTCAGGAGCAACGATAACGGTTGGCCCTGGCCGGAGGGCGGCGTGCCGTCGCCGCCCGCGCGGAGTGGATGATGCGGCGCGACCGACGGCGGGAGGGATACCCGCGCGGCGAGGCGCTTGGGCGCGACCATCCGGTAGCTGTCGACCAGCAGCTCGGCGATCTCGTCCCAATCCTGGCCGACGTCCAGGCGGGCCCCCACCCAGCCCTTGGCGCCGACGTAGGGCGGCACGTAGAAGCGATCCGGGTCCCCCGCGACCAGCGCCTCCTGGACTCCGGCGGCGCCCTTGAACGTCATCGAGGTGCGGTCCTCGCTGATCATGACGAACATCTTGTCCCGCACCCGGAACGCGGGCGACGTATGCCCACCGAACGATTTCTCCACCGCTTCCGGCAGAGCCAGGCAGATCTCCCGGACCTGCTCCACCGGGTCCGCATCGCTCACCTCACCAGATTAGGACGCAATGACACGGGGGGCTCGTAGGATCGCGGGCGTGGGAGTAGTGGCCGGAGCTGATGACCTGGTGGACGACAAGCCGCTGGAGGTCTTGCGGCGCACGTTCGGGTACGAGGCGTTCCGGGACCGGCAGCGGGAGATCATCGACCACGTGGCCGCCGGGGGCGACGCGCTGGTGCTGATGCCGACCGGCGGCGGCAAGTCGCTGTGCTACCAGATCCCCGCGCTGGTGCGCGACGGCACCGGAGTGGTCATCTCGCCGCTCATCGCGCTGATGCAGGATCAGGTGGACGCACTGACCGCGCTGGGCGTGCGGGCCGGGTTCCTGAACTCCACCCAGGATCCGGGTGAACGGCGCCGGGTCGAGTCCGCCTTCCTGGCCGGCGAGCTGGACCTGCTCTACCTGGCCCCGGAACGGCTGCGCGCCGAATCGGCGGTGCGGCTGCTGGACCGGGGCCGGATCGCGCTGTTCGCCATCGACGAGGCCCACTGCGTGGCGCAGTGGGGGCACGACTTCCGGCCGGACTATCTGGAACTGTCCGCGCTGCACGAGCGCTGGCCGGACGTGCCGCGGATCGCGCTGACCGCGACGGCTACCGAGGCCACCCGGGCCGAGATCGCCGACCGGCTCAACCTGGCCGGTGCGCGGCACTTCGTGTCCAGCTTCGATCGGCCGAACATCAGCTACCGGATCGTGCTGAAGAACGAGCCGCGCCGGCAACTGCTGGAGCTGCTGCGGACCGAGTATCCGGGCCAGGCCGGCATCGTGTACTGCCTGTCCCGCGCCTCGGTCGACAAGACCGCGGAGTTCCTGACCGGCCAGGGCATCCCCGCGCTGCCCTATCACGCGGGCCTGGACGCGGGCACCCGCGCGGCCCACCAGTCCCGGTTCCTGCGCGAGGACGGGCTCATCATGGTGGCGACGATCGCGTTCGGCATGGGCATCGACAAGCCAGACGTGCGGTTCGTGGCGCACCTGGACATGCCGCGCTCGGTCGAGGGCTACTACCAGGAGACCGGGCGGGCCGGCCGGGACGGCCTGCCGTCAGTCGCCTGGCTCGCCTACGGGCTGGCCGACGTCGTGCAGCAGCGCCGCATGATCGACACTTCGCCCGGCGACGACGCGCACCGGCGGCGGCTGGCGACGCACCTGGACTCGATGCTCGCATTGTGCGAGACCGCGGCGTGCCGGCGGGCGCAGATGCTGGCCTACTTCGGCGAAACGGCACCCTCCTGTGGCAACTGCGACACCTGCACCGCGCCACCCCAGGTCTGGGACGGCACGGTCGCGGCCCAGAAGTTCCTGTCGGCGGTGTACCGGCTGGCCCGGGAGCGAAACCAGAAGTTCGGCGCGGGCCATGTCATCGACATCCTGACCGGCAAGCGGACCCCGAAGATTGCCGAAAATGGACACGACCGGCTGACCGTCTTCGGAGTGGGCGCGGACCTGACCGAAACCGAATGGCGCGGAGTTGCCCGGCAACTGCTGGCCCAGGGGCTGCTCGGCGTGGAGGGCGACTTCGGCGTGCTGACCCTGACCGCGGCCAGCACCGGGGTGCTTCGCCAGGAACGCGAGATCATGCTGCGGCGCGAGCCGGAACGCGTCCGGCCGTCCCGGAGCAGCCGGGGCGCCCGGGCCGGCGCGGGGGGCGGGAGCGCGGGCAGCGCGGCAGCAGCAGACCTGACGCCGGAGGCGGCGAAGGTGTTCGAGCGGCTGCGTGAATGGCGGGCGGGCACGGCCCGGGAGCAGAACGTCCCGGCCTACGTGATCTTCCACGACGCGACGCTGCGGCAGATCGCCACCGAGAAGCCGTCGACGCTGAGCAGGCTGTCCAGTATCAATGGCGTGGGCGAGGCCAAACTGGCAAAGTACGGGCAGCAGATCCTGGACGTCCTAATCGCCTAGGAGTGGCCCGTGTACGACTTCATCATTGTTGGCGGGGGCTCGGCCGGCAGCGCGCTGGCCAATCGGCTGTCCGCCGGCGCCCGGGTGCACCGGGGCCGCCGGCTCAGCGCGGCCCGGGCCTACCTGCACCCGGCCATGAAACGCCGCACGCTCACCGTGCGGACCCGGGCCCTGGTCACGAAGATCATGTTCGAGGGCCGCCGCGCGGCCGGCGTCGAGTACCGGTACCGCGGGCACACCGAGCGGGCCCGGGCCCAGGAGCTCATCCTGTGCGGCGGGGCGTTCAACTCCCCGCTACTGCTGCAGCTGTCCGGGTGGGCCCGGCCGCCCAGCTGGCCTCGGTGGGCGTGCCCGTCAAGGCGGATCTGCCCGGCGTGGGCGAGAACCTGCAGGACCACCTGGAGGTCTATATCCAGTAGGCGTGCGCCCAGCCGGTGTCGGTCGCCCCGGCGCTGAAATGGCGGAACCGGCCCATGGTGGGCGCCCAGTGGCTGCTGGCGCGCAGCGGGCCTGGCGCGACCAACCACTTCGAGGGCGGCGGCTTCGTCCGGGGCAACGAGGAGGTGGCCTACCCGAACCTGATGTTCCACTTCCTGCCCATCGCGATTCGCTACGACGGGTCGGCGCCGGCCGGCCAGCACGGATATCAGGTCCACATCGGGCCGATGAATTCCGACGCCCGCGGGCAGGTACGCATTACCTCAGCCGACCCGACCCGGCCCGGCCCGGCCCGGCCCGGCCCGGCATCGGGCTATCCGGTTCAATTACCTGTCCACCGCGCAGGACCGGCGGGAATGGGTGCAGGCCATTCGCGTGGTGCGGCATATTCTCAATCAGCCGGCCTTTCGGCCGTTCAACGCGGGTGAGCTGGCCCCCGGCCCGGACGTGCAGACCGACGAGCAGATTCTCGGCTGGGTGGCCCGCGACGCGGAGACTGCGCTGCATCCCTCGTGCACCTGCCGGATGGGCATGGACGACCTGGCGTGGTCGACCCGTCTAGCATGCGGGTGCACGGGCTGGACGGCCTGCGCGTCGTGGACGCCTCGGCGATGCCATACATCACGAACGGCAGGGGTCTAAGGGCGGGGCATCCCAGTCTGGACCGGCCAGGTCACCGCAGCGTTCCCACGTTGCCACCTTTCCTCGGCCCCCCAGGGCCACCGCAGTCGCGGCGGCCGGGCGCGGGCTGGCCGCCGAGCAAGGTGACAGAATCACCGCACGGCACGGCCATCCCGGCGTCGCCGGGTTCACCGGGTTCGCCTAACGCTTGGCCACGATTCGCGTCACCGGGCAGCGTCACCCGCTGGCCCCCGGCAATCCACCGCCTTGTCACCTTCCGGCCAACTTGTCTAGCCATGATGTGGACGGATCTAGCCAGGATCGACGGCTTTTGCCCGCCACATGGGATGGGCTCGGGAGGGAAATTTTGCGCGGAAGATACGCGATCGCGGCCTCGGCCGCGATTGGGAGCCTGATATTCGCGGCCGGCTGTAGCAGCAGCTCATCCGGCAGCAGCGCCAGCACGAGCAGCAAGAACGTGTCCACGGCAACGGACCTGTCCGAGGCCGGCGGAACGAACGCCCTGGTGGCCGCGGCCAAGAAGGAGGGGCAGCTCAACGTCATCACGCTGCCCTCGAACTGGGCCAACTACGGCACAATCATGGCCGACTTCACCAAGAAGTACGGCATCAAGATCAACGACGCGAACCCGGATGGGTCCAGCCAGGACGAGATCAACGCCGTCAACCAGCTCAAGGGGCAGAGCCGGGCCCCGGACGTGCTCGACATGGGCACGGCGTTCGCGGTGAAGGCCGACCAGGAAGGCCTGCTCGCCCCCTACAAGGTGGCCACCTGGAGCTACATCCCGGCCAGCTCCAAGGCCGCTGACGCCACCTCCTACGCCGACTACGGCGGCTACGTCGCGATCGGCTACAACGCGGCGAAGGTCACCACCCCGCCGACCTCGTTCGCCGATCTGCTCAAGCCGGAGTACAAGAACGAAGTCGCGATCAACGGCAACCCGACCCAGGCGGGCGCGGCCTTCGCGGCGGTCTACGCGGCCGCGCTGGCCAACGGCGGCTCGTTCAGCAACATCGCGCCGGGCGTCGCTTACTTCAAGAAGCTGCACGAGGTCGGTAACTTCGTTCCGGTCACGGCCAGCGCAGCGACGATGGAAAGCGGCCAGACCCCGATCATCATCTGGTGGGACTACCTGCTGGCCTCCGAGGTCGGCCCCGGGGTCAAGGATCTGAAGATCGTGATCCCGTCCGACGGACACTACGCCGCCTACTACGACCAGGCCATCAGCAAGACCGCGCCCGACCCCGCCGCCGCGCGGCTGTGGGAGGAGTACCTGTACACCACCACGGGCCAGAACCTGTGGCTGCAGGGCGAGGCCCGGCCGATCGAGCTGCCCACGCTGATCAGCAACAACACCGTGGACGAGGCCGCGTACAAGGCGCTGCCGCCGGCTCCGGCGGGCGCGCTGACGTTCCCGACCCAGGCCCAGCAGGCCGCCGCTGAGACCGTCGTATCGCAGCAGTGGCCCAGCGTGAGCGGCTGAGGATGGACGAACTGGTTACCGCTGAGGCCCCGGGATTCCCTTCGGATCCCGGGGCCCGGCCCGGAGTCTCCGCCCCGGAGCCCCCGTCGCGGGCGGCCGGCGCGCTGCGATCGGCGCGCCGCGCGCTGGGCGTCGTGCCGTTCGGCGTCTACATGGCGCTCGGCCTGGGTGCGCCGCTGATCGCGGTGGTGGTCGGGGCGTTCCAGAGCCCGAACGGCGGCGGCTTCACGCTCAGCAACGTCAAGACGGCCACCAGCGGCGTCTACCTGCACGGGTTCAGCCAGAGCATCGTATTGTCGGTGATCGCCTCGGTGCTGCCCGGGATCCTGGGCCTGCTGCTCGCCTACGCCATCTGGAGCTCGCGCCGTGGGGCGGTCCTGCGGCGGGTGGCCATCACCGCGTCCGCCGTGTTCGCCAACTTCGGCGGCGTGCCGCTCGCCTTTCTCTTCATCGCCACCCTCGGCTCGAGCGGCCTGGCCACGAAGTGGCTCAACGACCTCGGCTTCAACCTCTACGGCCACGGCTTCAGCCTGTACACCCTCAGCGGCGTGGCGGTGGTGTACATGTACTTCCAGATCCCGCTGATGGTGCTGGTCATCCTGCCCGCTCTGGAGGGGCTACGGCCGGCCTGGCGTGAGGCGGCCGCGAACATGGGCGCCCGGACCTGGCAGTACTGGCGCCACGTGGGCGGCCCGGTGCTGCTCCCGTCGTTCCTCGGCTGCGTGCTGCTGCTGTTCGGCAGCTCACTGTCCGCCTACGCCACGGCTGAGGCCATGACCAGCGGGACCATCCCGCTGACCTCGATCCAGATCGGGTCGTTCCTGAACGGGAACGTACTGGCCGGGCAGCAGAATGTGGGCAAGGCGCTCGGCCTGGGGCTGGTCGTCATCATCGCGGTCGCCATGATCCTCTACGTCATACTCCAGCGGAGGGCCGCGCGATGGCTGCAGTAGCCGGGGCCGGCAGTCAGCTCGGGGACGGGCAGGTCGCAGGCGGGCAGCCGCGCGGCGGCCTGCCGCGCGGCCGGGCAGGCACCCGGGACGGCTTCACCCCCTGGCGCTGGCTGATCCTGATCGTGGCCGGCGTGTACTTCCTCATCCCGCTGTACGCGGCGGTCCGTTTCGCGGGCTGGGGCTCCTTCGGGTCTGTCGTCCACCAGTCCGGCTTCACGTCGTCGTTGGGGCTCTCGGTCCGGCTCGCGGCGATCACCACCGTGATCACCCTGGTCCTGATGGTGCCGACGGCCGTCTACGTCCATCTCCGGCTGCCCCGGCTGCGGCGGCTGATGGAGGGGATCACGATCCTGCCGATCGTCATCCCGCCGGTCGTGCTGATCGTCGGGCTGCTGCAGGTCGCGCCGGGCTTCCTCAAGGGCACGCCCTACCTGCTGGCGCTCATCTACGTGGTGCTGGCGATGCCGTTCGCCTACCGGTCCCTGGACGCCGGCCTTCGCGCGTTCGACCTGAAGACCCTGGTTGAGGCGTCCAACTCACTGGGCGGCGGCTGGGGGTCGACCCTCTGGCGGATCGTCCTGCCCAATCTGAGGACCGCGATGCTGTCGGCCACCGTGCTGACCGTGGCGCTGGTCCTCGGTGAGTACACGATGGCCAGCCTCGATCTCTACCAGACGTTCCCGGTGTGGATCGTGGTCTTCGATCAGACCAGCGGCCCGATCTCGGTGGCCGCCTCGCTGCTGGCCCTGTTCGTAACCTGGCTCTTCCTGCTGGTGATCACGGTGCTGGGCACCCGGCAGGCACGGCGTACCGGCGGCGGCGAAGTGAACCTGTTCGCCGTGGCCCGGCGGAACTCTGGAAGGACCTCATGACCACGAACACCGCCACGGGGGCGGTCCCGGCGGCCGATCAGGCCTCCGGTGGCGCCAGCGTCTCGCTGCAGAACCTGAGCCGCTTCTTCGGCACCATCCGTGCGCTGGACGGCCTCTCGCTGGAGATCGCGCCCGGCGAGTTCGTGGCCCTGCTCGGGCCCTCGGGCTGCGGAAAGACCACAGTGCTGCGCATCCTGGCCGGCTTCGAGACCGCAGACAGCGGGTCGGTGACGGTGAACGGCAGGGACGTATCGCACGTCCCGCCCGCCCGCCGGGACATGGGCATGGTGTTCCAGAGCTACAGCCTGTTCCCGAACATGTCGGCGCTGGACAACGTGGCCTTCGGGCTGCGGATGCGGAAGAAGGCCGGCCCTCAGCGGCGAAGCCAGGCGGCCGAGCTGCTGGGCCTGGTCGGGCTCGCCGACCAGGCCCGGCAGTACCCGCACCAGCTGTCCGGCGGCCAGCAGCAGCGGGAACGGCATCGTCGCCATGGCCACCTTCCTCGGCTCACTGACCAGGATCAGCGTCCTGCTGTCGGGTGACGTGACGGTGCAGATCGACGTGCCCAGCGTCGAGTCGCCGCGCTGGCCCCGGGACATCGGTGAACGTGACCGTGGCGGAGGCCGAGGTGCTCGTGACCGGGCGGAAGTAGGCCCGAAGGACCCGCGCGGAGGTGACCTTCGCTGGCTTTGCCGCGGTGCGATGACGGGAACAGCCAGGAGGGAAAACAAGACCCTCCGGGAGG
>Ga0302302_1000431_pt1 | contig 25341 bp, 18 predicted proteins | sample III_Palsa_E1_3_FD_198766 | JGI IMG/M metagenome (GOLD analysis project Ga0302302, IMG submission 198766) | Peat permafrost microbial communities from Stordalen Mire near Abisko, Sweden - III_Palsa_E1_3 | ecosystem: Environmental > Terrestrial > Soil > Palsa > Peat permafrost | place: Sweden...
AATGAAGGGTGCCGACATCGTCATCCGCGAGCTCATCCGCCAATCCGTCGCCAACATCTACGACACCTACTTCGCCGACACCAACACCCAGCAGATCGAACAGTGGTTCAATCTAGGCGGTGCCGTCGAGCTCAACGACAAGCAGCCCGCACAGTCCGTCTTCACCGAGCTCCACACCATCCAGGGTCTCTTCGAAAAACTCACGCCCCTGAAGATCAACTCCCGCACCCCCGTCGAAGTAGCCGTCTCCGCAGCCGAATTCCTCCTCGAAGGCATGACAGCCCACAAGAAAATCTCGCGCAGCGAAGCCCGCACCTTCACCGCCGGCGAAAAACGTCGTCGCAACGAAGAAGCCGCCAACGTAGGCGAGCGAGCCCGCGAACGCCTCCAGGACCGCGACATCGACGACATAGCCCGCAACCGCACCCGCCGCGGCTTCAACTAGAACGTTCCGGAATTCAGGCGGCATTTTTGATCGCTAGCTCCGAGTGCTGCTGTAAAAAAATGGCGATAGCAGAGCCAATTCGTTGAGCCAAACGATAGCGCCGCCGTCTCGACACCGGAATGATGTGTCAAGTTTTTTCAATCTCATTTCGGCAACAGGCTCAGCAATGTTGCTCATCAACATTTCACGTTGAATTTTGCCGACGCTCTCGATCTGAACGAACCATGCCTTCGTGAGCGTCACCGCCCTATCAACTTCGCAGGGAAGCAACGCGATATTATCGGTGGCGAATTGTGTGGCCACCGAAGGATAAATCACACCCGAGGCGCGTTCAAAACCGTCGGACGGTTCATCGAAGTCTCGCATACAGTACTTCGCCAAAGCGATGCTCATCCCATACTGATCCTCTTCTCCGTCTGAAACCGCCCTAGTGAATACCCTTGAAGTCCAGTCACCTATGTGGGAAATCATTGGATTTGAATCTTCAACATTCATCCAAGGTTGACCGGCACGAAACGCACCGCTGAGGTCGGGGTGACTGAAACCCATGTGGCTCAACAATAGCGGTTGGTCGACTGTCCATTCGCCAATCACGTAAAAGTCACCGGGCTTCACGTAGCACTCATACAAGCACCCAATATCGAAGTCCTTCTCGTTTTCATGGGCCGGTAGGGAACAATAGAAGAGCGACTGGCCTACCGCATTAAGACGGCCTCGTTTGTTGACACTCTCCTGCGGCGGATAACTTATAAGCGACCGATGACGTGGCTTCATAGCAATCTGAGCAATATGCCTCGCACGATAAAGTTTTTTACCGGGCGTCAAGTGCGGAAGTCCGATACGAGTACCCCGATTGAGGTCCCTTAGAGACTCGACCAGTGCATCAACGGAAGCACCATCTTTCTCCATCTGCTCGATGGCGGCTATTCGGCGCTCAAAATCCTCCAACGTCGTCGGGGCACAAATCGGTCCTTTCGGTGTGGGGCAAATGACCGACATATGGCAAGTTTACAGAGCCTCCCGAGCACATCCCTTTGCGCATGAATGTAATGGCGATGCAAAATCATTGTGATGCCCGAACTCCCTGACATCACGGCCTACTTAACCGCCCTCGCCCCCCGCGTCCTCAACCAGCCCCTCGAGCACCTCCGCATCGCCTCTCCCCTCCTCCTCCGCACCGCGATCCCACCCATCACCTCAATCGAAGGCCAACCCATCCGCGCCCTCCGCCGCATCGGCAAACGCGTCGTCTTCGCCTTCGACGACGAACTCTTCCTCGTCCTGCACCTGATGATCGCCGGCCGCCTCCACTGGCGAGACCTCGCCACCAACAAGCCCCGCCCCACCCTAGGCGGCCGCAACAACCTAGCCGCCTTCGACTTCCCCAACGGCACCCTCACCCTCACCGAAGCCGGCACCAAGCGCCGCGCCTCTCTCCACCTGGTCCGTGGCGAATCCGCGCTAGCCGACCTCGACCCCGGCGGCCTCGACCCCCTCGCCCTCACCCCCGAAGCCTTCCAACAAACCCTCACCACAGAAAACCGCACCCTCAAGCGAGCCCTCACCGACCCGCGCATCCTCTCCGGCATCGGCAACGCCTACTCCGACGAAATCCTCCACGCCGCGCAACTCTCACCCCTCGCCCAAACCCGCAAGCTAACCCCCGAAGAATTCCAACGCCTCTACGCCGCCACCCGCGACACCCTCGAAACCTGGGTAGCCCGCTTCAACGCCGAAGCCCAAATCAAGTTCCCCGAAAAGGTAACCGCCTTCCGCCCCGAGATGGCCGCACACGGCCGCTTCAATCTCCCCTGCCCCCGTTGCGGCTCGCCCATCCAGCGCATCCGCTACGCCGACAACGAGACCAACTACTGCCCCACCTGCCAGACCAACGGCAAAGTCCTCGCCGACCGCAGCCTCTCCCGCCTCCTCGGCTCCGACTGGCCCCGCACCCTCGACGAGCTAGAAGCTCTCCGCAAAAAATAACCAGCCGAGCTCGAAGCCCCGAAAAAAGTAGCCGCCCTCGAACCCTCAAGCGCAAGGCACGCCGCCTCCACTACTATTCCTCCATGCGCCTTCCCACCCTCGCTCTCGTCGCGCTAATCTCCTCACCCCTCGCGCACCCCCAACACCTCAACCCCCGCGCCTCTTTCCTCGACGTCCCCGCCCGCCAAACCACACTCGCCTCCACCAACAACCCCCTTCTCCTAGCCGCCATCCAAAGCCTGCACTCCTGCGTCGCCACGCCCCTCATCCCCGCGCCGCCCGTCCCCATGGACATCCCGCACCACTACCTCTCCGGCTCCAGCGGCCCCATCAACCCCGCCGAAGCCATCGCTACCCGTCCCTACGCCGAGTTCGAACACCGCATCACCGACGGCATGAATCAGTACGTCGCTGCCGGCAGCCACACAGAGTCAGCCTGCGCTCTAGCCCAACTCGACACCTGGGCCAAGGCCAACGCGCTCCTCGACTACCCGCCCCGTTCCCAGTCCTGGTATCAAGTCGAGTGGACCCTCGGCGCCGCCGCCATCACCACCTCGGTCCTCGTCAACGACCCCGCCCTCGACCCCGCGCAACTCCATCGCGTCATCGCCTGGCTCGACGCCGTCTCCCGCAAAGACCTCACCTTCGAGCGTCCCGAAGACATGAACAATCACCACTACTGGCGCGCCCTCGCCGCCGCCGCCGCCGGCGTTGTCGCCTCCGACGACACCCTCTTCCACTACGGCATTACCGCCTACCAAGATGCCATCAAAGAAATCGACCCCGCCGGCGCCTTCCCCCGCGAGATGGCCCGCCACGAAAACGCCATCCACTACCAGGGCTTCGCACTCACACCCCTCATCCTCATCGCCGAGTTCGCCTCCCGCCAAAACATCGACCTCTACGCCTACCAGTCCCACCACCGCACCCTACGCGACGCCATCCTCTTCTACGGCCGCGCCGTCGCCGACCCCACTCTCGTCAAGCCCTACACTTCCGACGCCCAGAACAACGACCCCCACGCCAACGACTTCGCCGCCTTCAACTTCTACACCGCACGCTTCCCCACCGACAGCCTCCCATCCTCCATCACGGACGCCCTCCAACACCCCACCACCGAGACCCGCATCGGCGGCAACACCACAGTCCTAGCCGCGAAATAGCGCGAATACCCCGATGACTTCTGCTTATCCCCGACACCTCACACCCCGACCCGCTGTATCCTGAAACCAGAGGGTTCCTATGTCCACCACGCAAACCATCTTCGACATCACCGCCCCCTCCTACGACGCCGACCGCGCCAAGCTCATCCCCTGCTTCGACGCCTTCTACCGCCGCTCCACCGACCTCATCGCTCACGACGCGAAGAACATCCTCGACCTCGGTGCCGGCACCGGCCTGCTCTCACAATTCGTCCGCCAGTGGTACCCCAGCGCCCACATTGTCCTCGCCGACCTCTCCGAGCCCATGCTCGCCAAGGCCCGCGTCCGTTTCGCGGGCGACTCCAATGTCACCTTCGAAGTCACCGACTACACCACCGCGCCCATCGACGGCACCTACGATTCCATCGTCTCCGCACTCTCCATCCATCACATCGACCACGACGCCAAGCGCGCTCTCTTCCACAAGATCTTCCGCGCGCTCCGCCCCGGCGGCACCTTCGTCAACGCCGAACAAGTCGCCGGCCCCACCCCCGCCCTCGACGCCGTCTACAAATCCCTCTGGCTCCAGCAAGTCCGCGAAGGCGGCGCCACCCCGCAACAGATCGCCGACTCCCTCTACCGCCAGCAAGACGACCGCTGCGCCTCCGTAGAAGACCAACTCCAGTGGATGCGCGAAGCCGGATTCACCGACGCCGACTGCTGGTTCAAGGACAATCGCTTCGCCGTCCTCGCCGGCACCCGCCCCGCATAATTTCCTGCGCGACCTCCCGGCTGCGGTCTTGCCACCGCAACGTCTTCTCGAGAGGGTTCTGCGACCCCACGTCTACGCTGTCATCCTAAGCGAAGCGCAGAGCGCGCAGCCGAAGGACCCGCCACCAAGCCGATAGAGCCACTCTGTCCGGCGCCCTTCAGCCATGACCCCCGTTGGCTCTTGTTCTTGCCCTCGCTTTTCTTTCTGTCATTCCCTCTGGGAATCTGTTGTCCGCTCCCGCGGCTTAGAATCCACAATCCCCGCCAAGCGTCTAATCTAAAACGTAGCCGCGAAGTTAGGTATCTGACTACCCCCTATCCTTTACACCCTGACCCTATGAAACTCACCCGCTACACAAAGTTCACCGGCGACCTCTCCTCGAGCGTAGACCTCGAAGACCTCCTGCAGGCCCTGTCCGATTTCCTCCTCGACTCCGGCTTCCAGGACCCCTACTCGCCCTTCCAAAACGCCGACGACTCGATGGAAAGCCTCCGCGAAGCCATCCGCCAGGCCCTCGAATCCGGCGAGCTCCTCGACGACGACGCCCAGGAGCAGTTCGAAAAACTCGACGCCGCGCAAGTCGAAGAGCTCATCGACAAGATCATCCAGCGCATGAAGGACGAGTCCTACCTCAACGCTGAAGAGCCCTCAGAAGGTCAAGGTGCCGCCGGCGAAGGCAACGACACCGACGCCAAATTCGAAGTCACCGACAAGGGCATGGACTTCCTCGGCTACAAGGCCCTCCGCGATCTCCTCGGCCCCATCGGCAAATCTTCCCTCGGACGTCACGACACCCGCCACGAAGCCGCCGGCGTAGAAACCAACGGCTCCTCCAAGCTCTACGAGTTCGGCGACAGTCTCAACCTCGACATCCCCGCCACCCTCAACAGCGTCTTCGCCCGCGAAGGCCCACCCGATGGCTCCGGAATCCTCAACCTCGAGTATGGCGACCTCCAAGTCCAACAAGCCGATTACCAGTCTTCCTGCGCAACGGTAGTCCTCCTCGACTGCTCGCACTCGATGATCCTCTACGGCGAAGATCGCTTCACGCCAGCCAAACGCGTAGCCATGGCGCTAGCTCATCTCATCCGCACCCAATACCCCGGCGATTCCATCGACCTCGTTCTCTTCCACGACTCCGCCGAACACATTCCCATCTCCCAACTCCCGCGCGTCAAAGTCGGCCCCCATTACACCAACACCCGCGAAGGCCTTCGTGTAGCCCAGCGCGTCCTGCGCGGCAGTGGCAAGGACATGAAGCAGATCGTCATGATCACCGACGGCAAACCCTCCGCCCTCACTCTCGACGACGGACGCATCTACAAAAACGCCTTCGGCCTCGACCCCATCGTGATCTCCGAGACGCTCGAAGAAGTCAGCCGCTGCAAACGCGCTGGCATCATGATCAACACCTTCATGCTCGCGAACGAATTCCAACTCATACAGTTCGTCCAAAAAATGTCCGCGATGTGCCGCGGCAAAGCCTACTTCACCACCCCGCAAACCCTCGGCAACTATCTCCTAATGGACTTCATGTCCCGCCGCTCCAAACAAGTCAACTAAACACGACTAGCCGCAAGCGCCTTAATATCCTTCACCTCAAGCACCTGCTTCGGATACCCCACTAGCACGCTGTTGATCATCGCTAGCCCAACCTCACGCATCGTGCACCCCTGGTTCGGCAGCACGCGATACAGCAGCGGAATCATCCAAGCAAAATATTTGTAGTACGACTGAACATTTCGCTGCCCCTCGGTTGCCCCAATGTATCCCGGCCGAAAGTTACACACCCGCTGAAACCCCAGCCGCATCAGCGCATTCTCCGTCCGCCCCTTCACCCGCGCCCACATCACGCGCCCCTTCTCCGAACTATCCGTCCCCGCACCCGAAACATAATCAAACACCATCCCTGGATTCAACCCCGCCAGCACCTCGGCAAAGTGCAACGTCACGTCATAGGTAACGCGCGTGTACTCAGGCTCCTTCATCCCCACCGAGCTAACGCCTGCACAGTAGAAGCAAGCGTCATAACCACCCAGCTGATCCCGAACCCCATCCAGATCTAAAAAATCCGGCACCAGCAGCTCCTTCAGCTTTGGATGCATCCGCCCGAAAGCCTTGCGCCCCACCAGCAGCACCTCCTCCACCGCCGGATGCGCCAGGCACTCCAGCAGCACACCCTCACCCACCATCCCCGTAGCACCCGTGATCATCACCTTGATTGCCATAATCTTATATCCAGATTAGTACCGAATCTCCATCCCCTGCTTATCCCGCCACACGCGATATACGCCCCACGCCGCCGCCGTGCAATTATCCATCACACGCCCGTCCAGCAGCATCGTCTCAAACTCACTCACCGCCACCCGATGCACCGTCATGTCATCCTCTTCCGGATCGCGCGCAGTTTCACCCGGAGTCAACCCCTCGGCCAAAAACACATGATGAATCTGCCGCATCGCTCCATACGCAATCCACAAATCCGCCAGCGGAGTCATCGTCTCCACACGCAGCCCCGTCTCTTCCGCCAACTCCCCCCGAGCCAACTCCTCCGCATTCACCTCTGCGGTCTCCCACCCACCCTGCGGCAGCTCGTAATACGTCCCGCCCACCGTGTAACGGAACTGCCGCACCAGCCACAAAAATTCTCCGTCCTCAGTCCTCTCCAGCGGAATCACAATGCACGCCGGATCTTTATCCATCACCCCATAAATCCCACGCTCGCCATTGCTACGCTCAATCACATCCTCGCGAACCCTGCACCAAGGATTCCGATACACCTCGCGGCTACTGATCGTTTTGATCGACACCTCGCCCCCCTGTCGTTGATGTCGCAATTATCTCAGCTGCACTCGAATCCAACGTCTCAATGCACTTCGCGGTCTTCCGCTTGCTCGGTCGTCGACATCAACACCGCGATCGTCATCCCCGGCAACTCCATCTTCCCGTCCGCCGCCGCCAGCCCCTCGCGCGAAACCAGCGTCAGCTTCTCCCCTTCCAGCAAATCGAACGGATAAACCTCCTCTCCCAGGTTCACCACGATCCGCGCCTCATCCCTCACGATCACCAGCGTCCGCCGCGCCTCGTCACTCGACACCAGCAGATGCTGCATACTCCCATCATTCAACGCGACCGTGCATCGCCGCAGCTTGATCAGCGACTTCGTCCACGCCAGCATCTCCGCATGCTTGCCCTCGCCAATCTCATTCCAGTTCAGCTTCGATCGCTCAAACGTCTCGATCGCCTCCGGATTCGGCACATCATCGCCAAATCCAAACACCGCGAAATCGCGCTTGCGCCCCTCCGCCACCAATCTCCGCATCTCGTCATCTTCATGATCCGCAAAATATTGGAACGGCGTCGACGCAGCAAACTCCTCGCCCATAAACAGCATGGGCATATATGGCGCCATCAACACCAATCCAATCGCCACCTTCGCAGCATCCAACCCGCAAAGCTGTTCCAGCCGCTCCCCCTTCGCCCGATTCCCGACCTGGTCATGGTTCTGATCGAAGTGCACAAAATGATGCGCAGACAATCCCTCCGCCAATCGCCCATGCTTGCTCTTCCTGTAACTCGAGTACTGCCCGTCATACACATACGCATGCTTCAACGCCTTATGCAGATCCGACAGTTTCCCAAAATCCCCGTAATACCCGCGGTCCATCTCCTTCGTATACAGCAGTGAAAACAGCGCATGATGGAAGTCATCGCTCCACTGCGAATCCATCCCATACCCATGCGCCTCGCGCGGACGAATCACTCGCGGATCATTCAGATCGCTCTCCGCAATCAGATAAAACTCTCTCCCCACCGTCGAGCTCAATCGCTCCACCTCGGTCGACAACTGCTCCATAAAATGCACCGCCGACCGATCGATATACTCATGCACCGCATCGAACCGCAGTCCATCGCAGTGATAATCCTTCAGCCACATCAGCGCGTTGTCGACGAAGAAGCGCCGCACCTCGTCGCTTCCACCCTCATCCAGATTCACCGCATCGCCCCACGGCGTCTTGTGCTTCTTCGTCAGGTACGGCCCAAACTTATTCGCATAACTTCCCACCGGCCCAAAGTGGTTGTACACCACGTCCAAAATCACGCTTAGTCCCCGCGCGTGACATGCATCCACAAATCGCTTCAATCCATCCGGCCCGCCATACGGCTCATGCGTCGCAAACAGCGCCACGCCGTCGTACCCCCAACCCCGCTGCCCGGCGAACTCCGCCACCGGCATCAGCTCGATATGCGTAATCCCAAGCTCGGCCAGATAATCCAGATGCTCAATCGCTCCATCGAACGTTCCCGCCTCGCTGAACGTTCCGACATGCAGCTCATACAACACTGCACCCGTCTTCGGCGACCCTCGCCACAACTGGTCATGCCACACAAAATCTTCATGGTTATAAAGTCGCGACGGCCCATGCACCCCGTCTCTCTGACATAAACTGCGCGGGTCTGGATACGCCGTCGGATCCTCATCGATCAGAAACGAATACGTGTCGCCACACTGCGCCTCATCCACCACGACCGTCCACCAGCCCCGCTTGTTCGGTCCCTTCATCGCCACCACCTGGTCGCGCCATTTCACCGACATCTTCTTCGCCCGCGGCGCCCAGATTCCAAACTTATGCATGCTTCCCTCTCTCTTGATCAATCTCTCAGTTCGGACGCCGCTCAGCTTTCCCGCGTCAACAGCGCCACCGGGAACGCCTTCAGCAGCTCGCCCACAAGCACTCGTCCACCCTCAACCTCAACGCCCGTCAGCCGATTTCTCCATCGCCCTTCCGGAACTTCTACCGCCGTCTCCCCCCACGCCTTCGCCTCATGCGACCACCGCGGCACTACGGTCACCACGCGCTCTCCGCGCCGATACGCAATCACCCGCTCAACCTCCGTCCCTTCCACCAACAACGACGCATACTCCGCCGCCGGTCCGAACCAACCCGGATGTTCCTTGCGCAGCAGCAGCGCCTTGTGCACCACCCACAGCTTCGGCAATCCCTCGTCTCCGCGCTCCATCACCTGCGCAACGCTCAACGACTGCATATCCTTCAGCAGCCCCGCTCGCCGCACATAATCCACCGGCCGCCGATTGTCTGGGTCCACCAGCGTAAAATCCCACAGCTCCCCGCCCTGGTACAGATCAGGAACCCCCGGAGCCGTGTACTTCATCAACGTCTGCGCCAGCGAATTCACACGCCCCGCCGTCGCAATCTCCACGACAAATTTCTCCAGCTCCGCCACAAACTCCTCGTCCGCAAGAATCGCGTCGATATACCTGTTCAACGCGTTCTCATACTCCGCATTATTCGCGACCCAGCTCGTTCGCACCTTGGCTTCCCGCATCGCCTTCTGCATGTACTCCCGCAGCCGCTCGGTACTGATCGGCCACGCCCCAACCAGCGTCTGGTAGAGAAACCACTCTGTGCCAGGATCAATCTGGTCCCCACTCCGAAACTTCGCGTTGTGCGTACTCCAACGTCGCACCACCTCTGCAAACATATCCGACATCTCGCTCAGCACGATCATCCGCGCCCGCACATCATCACTGCGCTTCGTGTCATGCGTGCTCAACGCCGTCATCGTCATCGGAAACGTCTGCTGCATCCTCACTTGGTAGTTGTGAAAATGCTCCAGGCTGAACCCATCGCAATCCGGATCGCCGCCCACCTCATTCATTGCCGCCAACCGATTCCAGCAGTAGTATGCTGTGTCCTCCACGCCCTTCGCCATCACCGGCGCAGTGAATTGCTGAAAGCGATTCACAAACTCAGTCTCTGTTTTTCCAATCACCTTCAGCGTAAGAACGTCGCGCATGAAGTCGAACAGGCCACCGTCAATGTCCGCACGATTCGACTTCGCGCTATCAATCGCCCGCCGAATCCGTTTGCGGTCTTCTTCTGCAATCTCGTTTCGCTCCGGCACCACATACGTCCGATAGATCGAGAAGCAAGCCGCCACTTCACGAATCGCGCGCCGAACCTCCGCGCGCGTAAAATCTCGCTGGTCCCGATTGCTCTCGCAGATGTCCACGAACAGCGTCGTCAGTCGATTCACATCGCTGCCCAGCGCTTCCTGTTCCACCGCAATCTTCTTATCATGCGCCACCCCCGGAAAATCCGAGTCGTCCCCCGTAAACGCCGTGTAGTGCTCGCCCAGCTTCTTCAGCCCATCGCGATTTACCAGCACACCCAGCGCCATGTTCAGGAAGTCGTACCCGCTCGTTCCCTCAATCGGCCAACCTTCGCGCAGCCATTCGCCCGGCTCCAGAATCTTCTCCCCAACAATCCAAGCCTCCGGCGCTCGCTGCCGCAGCCGCTCAAAATACTGCTTCGGATCCCGCAACCCGTCCGGATGATCAACCCGCACACCGTCCAGCAACCCTTCCTTCAGCCACTTCAAAATCAACGCATGTGTTTCGTCGAACACAAACTCGCGTTCCACCCTCAAACCAATCAGCGTATTCACATCGAAGAATCGTCGATATCCCAGCTGCTGGTCCGCTGTCCTCCAATACGCCAACCGATAGAACTGCTGCGACAAAAACTCATCCAGCGCATCCACGCTGCTGTTCACCTCGCTCACCACGCGATCGATCGCCTCCGACACACCCTCGTCCTCGCGACCCAACCGATCCAGCAAACCATGTAACACTTTCTTGTCCCGATGCCTCGCCAGGATCGTTCGCCGATCCCAGAAGTCAGGCGACGGCAATCGCGCAAAGCTCGCACTCACAAAATTCAGCGCATCGCTCTTCGCATACTCCGCAGCCTTTCCCAAGATCATCGACAAGCTCGCCGGTGATACGGGAAACGTCTGCCCCGCCGCTTCCACCGTGAACCGCGCGCCCTTCCGCTTCACCACCACCTTGCCTGCACTCAGCGCCCGACCATACTGCTCCGCCAGCACCGGCACCAGCACCTTGTCCCTCAACCGTTCTTCACTCGAGTTCCAATCAATATCAAAGAAGCTCGCATACCGGCTGTTCGTCCCGTTCTCCAGCACATCCCACCAATATTTATTCTCCGCACCCAGGCTCATGTGATTCGGAACAATATCCAGCACCTGCCCCAACCCGCACTTCTCCAGCCGCTTGCAAAAACGTTCGTGCGCAGCCCCGCCGCCGAGCTCCTCGTTCACCCTGCGATGGTCCACCACGTCATAGCCGTGCATGCTTCCCGGCGCCGCTTGCAGATACGGCGAGCAGTACACGTGCGTCACCCCCAGCGTCTTCAAATACTCCACAATCGCCGCTGCGTCATCGAACGTAAACTCTCGATGCAATTGCAGACGATAGGTCGACCCCGGCACACGCCTCATACCTTATCTGCTCCTCGCACGCTGGATGAAGTTAATTCTGTAATTCAATAGACTCGAAAAGGAGCGCGTCAGGTTGCACCAATCGCAGCCCTGCATCACGCATTCGCGCTATACGGCTCCGGTGTCCATTGGCCCGAAAGCGTAAACGCCGCATGCGTTAGCGCAATGTGCGAGAGCGCTTGCGGAAAGTTCCCCAGCATGCGCTTATCCTGCACATCGTACTCTTCGCTCAGCAGCCCGACATCATTGCGAAGCGCCAGCAGCCGATCAAACATCTCGGTCGCTTCTTGCTTCCGCCCGATCAGCCACAAACAAGTCACCATCCAGAAGCTGCACGCCAGGAACGTTCCCTCGCCGCCCTTCAATCCATCCGAGCTCTTCCCCGGATCATACCGCTCCACCAGCCCGTCCTTCATCAAACTTTTCTGAATCGCATCGATCGTTCCAATAATCCGCGGATCCTCCAGCGGCAAAAAACCCACCAGCGCCAACCGTAAACACGATGCATCCAACGCCGTCGATCCATAACTCTGCGTAAACGAGTTTAACTTCTTATTGAATCCCTTCGCGCAAATCTCCTTATGCAGTAAATCGCGATTCTTGCGCCAGCGCTTTACATCGCCGGTTCCATCAAAGTGTTCATGCCGCTTCACCGCCCGGTCCAGCGCCATCCACGCCATCACCTTGCTATGCACAAAGTGCTTTGCCCCACCGCGCGTCTCCCATATCCCTTCATCAGGCAGGTTCCACACGTGACAAAGATGATCGATCAACGCTTCCTCCAATTGTGTCGAGGATGTTCTCAGTGCAACCTCCGCCTCCGGTGTTCTCCCCAGCGCCACCGACACCTCTCCATACACATCCAACTGAAATTGCGTCGAGGCCGCATTCCCAATTCGCACTGGCTTCGAATTCTCATAGCCCGGCAGCCAGTCAAGCTCCCATTCCGTCAAACGCCTCTCTCCACGGATGCCATACAAACTCTGGATCTGACCCGGCGATCCCGCAATCGCCCGCAGCAGCCACAACCTCCACGCGACTGCCTCCTCGGTGTACCCGGCGCGCATCAGCACTAGCAACGTGAACGACGTATCCCGCAACCAGCAATACCGATAATCCCAATTCCGTTCCCCGCGAATTTTTTCCGGCAACGCCGCCGTCGCCGCCGCCACCACGCCCCCCGTTGGCCGATACGTCATCGCCTTCAGCGTCATCAAGCTCCGCTGCACCGCCTCCGAGTATTGCCCCTTGTACGTCGCCCGAGCCGACCACTCGCACCAGTAGTCATGCGTATCCTTCAACGCGTCTTCCGCCGAGATCGGATCAGGCACATCCTCAAACGAATTTCCGTACGTCAGCGTGAAGCAAACTTTATCGCCCTTCCGCAGCACAAAGTCGCTCACTGTCTTCAAGTCTTCGCCCTTCAACTCCACCGGCCTGCCGCTGATGCACTGACTGCGCAGCACCGCCAGGTCCGGCCCAGCAACTGCGTGCAAGTCGTCTCCATGCTTCGTCACCCACGGAACCGTCAATCCATAATCAAATCGCAGAACCATGTCCATGTGCATCTTCACCTTGCCACTCACCCCCTGCACCATCCGCACTACATCCGAGTGCTTTCCCCGCGGCGGCATAAAGTCCGTCAAACAAACCTCTCCCTGCTTCGTCACAAACCTAGTCTCGACAATCATCGTTCCAGGTCGATACCGCCGCCGCACCTCCACCACATCCTCAACTGGACGAATCCTCCAGAACCCGTTCTCCGTAGTCCCCAGCAGCGCCGCAAAACATGCCGCCGACGAAAAGTTTGGCCAGCACAACCAATCAATCGATCCATCGCGGCTTACCAACGCCGCCGTCTCGCAATCCCCAATCAGCGCGTAGTCTTCAATCCGCGCTCCATGCAGCGGCAACTTCTTCTTACTGAAAAATCCGGACACGTTCTCCTCCAAACGTCCTCAAAAATAAATAAACAATTCATCGGCGAATATTCGATGAATCGCTCGCGTCAGCGATCCACGCCCAGCCCATCTTCCACAGCGCGTCTACAACCACTCCCACCCTCACCGCATCCCTCCAACCAGAGATAGATGGGAGACGGTTGGGATCGCGAGCACCCTCTACCGAGTACTTCGACGCTGATACCCTTTGGATGCAAAGAAGCCTCCCAGCGTCGCCACACCAGCCCCATCGACTACCATCACTACACAGGGCAAAGGAGTTGCACCGCGCATGAAACCCAGCGAAGGCCGTAAGCGAATCGTTATCGAAGAGATCCAGCCCACCGTCAACGATGGCCGCTATCCTGCCAAGCGCATCCTCGGCGACCAGGTCGAAGTCACCGCCGCCATCTTCGGCGATGGCCACGATCACGTTGCTGCCCGCCTTCTCTACCGCCACGCCTCGCAACGCAAATGGAATTCCGTCCCCTTCACCGAAATCAATAACGATCTCTGGACCGCCACCTTCACCGCCGGCTCTCCCGACGACCCCACCAAGCTAGGCCTCTGGTACTTCACCATCGAAGCCTGGATCGACCACTTCGATACCTGGGTCCACGACCTCGCAAAGCGCCTCGCCGCCCAATCCGACTCCGCGCAAGACATCCCCTTGGCCTTCCGCATCGGTGCCCTCCACTTCGACGCAGCAGCCGCCCGCGCCAAGGGCAACGACGCCAAAAAACTCTTAGCCGCAGCCGCCCATCTCCGCGCCCTCGCCGACAAGAACCTCCCCACCTACGACGATCCCGTCACCCCCGACCTCATCGCCCTCGTCGCCAAATATCCCGACTTCAGCTTCGCCACCAAACACACCCCAGAACTCCCTCTCTGGATCGATCGCGAGCGCGCTCGCTTCTCCTCGTGGTACGAACTCTTCCCCCGCTCTGCAGGCCCCGCCGGCAAACACGGCACCCTCCGCGACGTCATCACCCGCGTCCCCGAAATCGCCTCCATGGGTTTCGACGTCCTCTACATGCCGCCCATCCACCCCATCGGCAACGCCTTCCGCAAAGGCCGCAACAACTCCACCACTCCCGAGCCCAACGACGTAGGCAGCCCCTGGGCAATAGGTTCCTCCGAAGGCGGCCACACCGCGATCCTCCCCGCCCTCGGCACCTTCGCCGACTTCGACGCCCTCATCCAAACAGCCCGCGACCACAGCATCGACATCGCCCTCGACATCGCCTTCCAATGCAGCCCCGACCACCCCTGGGTGACCGAGCATCCCTCTTGGTTCTCGCACCGTCCCGACGGCACCATCCAGTACGCAGAAAATCCTCCAAAAAAATATCAGGACATCTACCCCCTAAACTTCGAGTCCCCCGACTGGCGCGGCCTCTGGGACGCCCTCCACAACGTCTTCAAGTTCTGGGTCGACCGCGGCGTCCGCGTCTTCCGCGTCGACAACCCCCACACCAAGGCCCTCCCCTTCTGGCAGTGGTGCATCGCCGAAATTCAAAAGACCGCGCCCGACGCCCTCTTTCTAGCCGAAGCCTTCACCCGCCCCCACGTCATGTACTCGCTCGCCAAGGCCGGCTTCTCCCAGTCCTACACCTACTTCACCTGGCGCAACACCAAGGCCGACCTCATCGAGTACTTCGAAGAAATCTGCAACCCGCCCGTCTCCGACTTCTTCCGCCCCAACGTCTGGCCCAACACCCCCGACATCCTCCACGCGCAATTCCAAATCGAATCCCTACCCGAACGCCGCGCCATCTTCCAACAGCGCATCATTCTCGCGACCACGCTCTCCGCCAACTATGGTATCTACGGCCCAGCCTACGAATTGTTAGAAGGCCGCCCCGCCAAGCCCTCACCCGGCAAGACCGCCAGCGAAGAATATCTCGACAGCGAAAAGTATCAGCTCCGCACCTGGGACCGCACCGACCCCAACTCCATCGCCCCGCTGATCGCCGACCTCAACCACATCCGCCGCAACAACCCGGCCCTCCAGCGTAACGAAAACCTGCACTTCCACACCGTCCCCAACGACAACCTCCTCGTCTACTCCAAATCCACCACCGACCGAACCAACACGATCCTCACCGTAGTCAACCTCGACCCAATCAACACGCAATTCGCCATGGTCACCCTCGATCTCGACGTCCTCAACCTTCCTGCCGACGCCCCCTACACAGTAGAAGACCTCCTCACCGAAACCCGTTACACCTGGCGCGGCCCCACCAACTACGTCTCCCTAACCCCCGCCGCCACCGCCCACATCTTCCGCATCGTGAGGTAAGCATGAGCTGGACCTGCGTAACCTGCGGCCAAAGTCACGACGATATTCCTCTGAGCTTCGCCGCGGACTATCCCGACGACTACGCGAATATGTCCATCGAAGAACGTGAACAACGCGCGATTGCCGGCTCGGATCAATGTGTCATCGATGAGGACCAGTTCTACATCCGTGGCTGTTTAGAAATTCCGCTATTAGAAAGCGACGGGGTCTTCCTGTGGGGATTGTGGGCGTCAGTGTGGAAAGACGACTACTTAGAGATCTCAGAATGTTGGAAAGAAGAAGGAAGGGAAACAGCTCACGGCCCGTTCCTGGGCCGCTTGGGAAATTCCTTGAAGGTCTACTCGCCAGTGACATTGAATCTCAAAGTCTCTATCAAACTCCGACCTGTAGGTGAACGTCCGCTCTTCCTGGTGGAAAATCTCGACCATCCGCTCGCCATCGCCCAACAAACCGGAATGACCCACCAGCAAGTCCATGATCTAGTCTCATTACTAATGCACTAGACATACGTCTGCGATTCAGCAGCATCCAACCGCACAGATGCCAACCCAAGAGGCAACCCGCACGTGAAGAAGCCCAGCAGCGCCACCGACCCTCTCTGGTTCAAAGACGCCATCATCTACGAGATTCACGTGCGCGCCTTCGCCGACTCCAATGCCGACGGCATCGGCGACTTCCAGGGCCTCATCTCCAAACTCGACTACCTCCAGGAACTCGGCGTCACCTGCCTCTGGCTCCTCCCCTTCTTCCCCTCGCCCCTCCGCGACGACGGCTACGACATCGCCGACTACGTCAACGTCAATCCCTCCTACGGCACCATCGCCGACTTCCAGCAGTTCCTCGACGAAGCCCACGCCCGCAACCTGCAGGTCATGATCGAGCTCGTCATCAACCACACCTCCGATCAACACCCGTGGTTCCAGCGCGCCCGCCTCGCCCCTAAAGATTCCCCCGACCGCAACATGTATGTCTGGTCCGACACCGACAAAAAATTCGACGGCGTCCGCATCATCTTTACCGACACGGAAAAATCCAACTGGACCTGGGACGAAGTCGCCCAGCAGTACTACTGGCATCGCTTCTTCTCCCACCAGCCCGACCTCAACTTCGACAACCCCCGCGTCATGGAAGAAGTCCTCAACGCCATGCGCTTCTGGATGGACATGGGTGTCGACGGCCTCCGTCTCGACGCCATCCCCTACCTCATCGAGCGCGACGGAACCTCCTGCGAAAACGTCCCCGAGACCCACCTGCTCATCAAAGAAATCCGTGCCGTCATGGACGCCGAATACGAAAACCGACTCATCCTCGCCGAAGCCAACATGTGGCCCGCCGACGTCCGCCCCTACTTCGGCGACGGCGACGAGTGTCAGATGGCCTTCCACTTCCCCCTGATGCCGCGCATCTACATGGCTCTCCGCCAGGAAGACCGTCTCCCCATCACCGACATCATGGCGCAAACTCCCGCCATCCCTGACAACTGCCAGTGGGGACTCTTCCTCCGCAACCACGACGAGCTCACCCTCGAGATGGTCACCGACGACGAGCGCGACTACATGAACCTCGCCTACGCCGCCGACACCCGCATGCGCATCAACGTCGGCATCCGTCGCCGCCTCGCTCCGTTGATGGACAACAACCGCCGCCGCATCGAGCTCTTAAACTCTCTGCTCCTCAGCTTCCCCGGCACGCCCATCATGTACTACGGCGACGAAATCGGCATGGGCGACAACATCTATCTCGGCGATCGCAACGGTGTCCGCACCCCCATGCAATGGAACTCCGATCGCAACGCCGGCTTCAGCAAAGCCGTCCCCGCCAAGCTCTACTTCCCCGTCATCATGGACCCCATCTGGGGCTATCAGGCCATCAACGTAGAAGCCCAGCAGTCCGACGCCTCCTCGCTCCTCCACTGGACGCGCAACATGATTGCGTTGCGCAAAATCTTCCAGGTCTTTGGCCGCGGCACCCTCCAATTCCTCCACCCCGAAAATCGAAAAGTCCTCGCTTACATTCGAGAATATAAAGAGACCACCGAACTCGGTGAAGAACTTGCCGGCGGCCACTCCGAAACCGTTCTCTGCGTCGCCAACCTCTCCCGCTTCGCCCAGCCCGTGCAGCTCGACCTCAGCAAGTACGCCGGCCGCCAGCCCGTCGAAATGTTAGGCTACGTTCCCTTTCCGCTCGTCGACCAAACTCCCTACGCCATCACCCTCGCCCCCTACAGCTTCTTCTGGCTCGAACTCCAGCCCGGCGCCCCTCGTCCCCCCTACCCCATCGTCGACCTCCTCCAGGAAGACTCCGCCACACCGGCTACCAACTCCGTCATCTCGACCGAAGCACCCAAAAATCCCGTCATCTCGACCGAAGCGCAGCGCAGTGGAGAGACCCCTGTATTTTCTTCCTCGGCACGCACCCTTCTCGCCGTCCTCAAAGACTTCGCCCCCAACCTCGACACCGTCCTCCCCGCCTACATCGCAAAGCAGCGCTGGTTCGGCGGCAAGTCCCGCACCATCCGCTCCACGCGCATCACCTCCACCACCTCCATCGACGCCGCCTCCCTCATCGCCCTCGTCGAAATCATCTACACCGACAACTCCACCGACCTCTACCAACTCCCCCTAGCCCTCGTCACCGAAGCCGACGCCGCCACCCTCCAAACCTTCGCACCCAACACCGTCATCACCACCCTCGACAACGCCGCCCTCGTCGACGCCTCCGCCAGTCCCACCTTCCGAGCCGCCCTCCTAAAGCTCATCACAGCCTCCTCTTCGGCCGCCACAAATTCGGGTGCCCCGGGTCCGGATTCTCGGACCCGGGCCGTACGACCCACGCCTTCCAATGAAGCCACCGCGCCCAACATCACCGCCGCCCACTCCGCCGCACTCGACCTCACCCGCCTAACCGATCTCCCCTCCCGCCTGGGCTCGGCCGAGCAATCCAACACCAGCATCCTCTACGACGACCTCGCCATCCTCAAGATCTTCCGCCGCGTCACCAACGGCGAAAACCCCGACGTAGAAATTGCTCGCTTCCTCACCGAAGTCGCGCACTTCGATCACATCCCCGCCTACCTCGGCGACCTCCACCTCATCTCCGATAACACCACCCTCGCCTTCCTCCAGTCCTTCGCCCCCAACATCGGCGACGGCTGGGCCTGGACCCTCACCGACCTCGACCGCTTCTTCTCGGAAGTCGCAACCCTCCCCGCACCTAAGAATCCGTCATCTCGACCGGAGGCCGCAGGCCGCAGTGGAGAGACCCCTGTATCTGGAACCGCCACGGATCCCACCTCCGAAATCCATCAGCACGCCTCGACCTACCTCGAAGCCGCCGCCCTCCTCGGCCAGCGCACCGCCGAACTCCACCTCGCGCTGGCCACGCCCACTTACAACGAAGCCTTCACCGCCGTCCCCACAACCCCCGCCGACCTGGCCACCGACCGCGAGCGCATCCACCAGCAAGTTACCACCGCCCTGGACGCCCTCCGGTCGTTCCTCAAGACCCCTACAAATCCCACCTCCACGAATCCGGGTGCCCCGGGTCCGGATTCTCGGACCCGGGATCTAGCCACCGAGCTCCTCTCCTACCGCGACAACCTCCTCGCCCGCATAGCCTCCCTCAACGGCGACGCCGCTCGCTTCGGCCAGCGCATTCGCATCCACGGCGACTACCACCTCGGCCAGATCCTTCGCACCCAATCCAAAACCACCGCCGACTTCCTCATCATCGACTTCGAAGGTGAGCCCGCCCGCTCCCTCGCCGACCGCCGCAAGAAGCAATCCCCTCTCCGCGACGTCGCCGGCATGCTCCGCAGCTTCAGCTACGCCGCCCGCACCGCCCTCCAAACCGCCATCAAACGCACACCCGCCAACGCCGCCAACCTCAACGCCTGGGCCTCTGCCTGGGAAGCTGCAGCCACCACCGCCTTCCTCAACCAATACAACACCACCATCGCGACCAACCCCGCGCTCCTCCCCCACGACATCACCACAGCGATCAACGCACTCCTCCTCGAGAAAGCCTCCTACGAAACCCTCTACGAACTCAACAACCGCCCCACCTGGCTAGTCATCCCACTAGAAGGTCTTCTCGCCATCGCACGCAACAGCGCATAATCGTGTCAGCATAAAACTCAGTAGCCGCGCCCCGTCTCTCCCATGTCCTCCACCCCACTCACCGCCGACGCCGCCCAGCCCTCCCCACTCCCGGAGTCCGGCTCCACCCTCGCGTCCGCGCGCAAATCCACCGCCGAAGTCCTCATCTGCCTCCCCGCGCTCACGCCCGACGCCCTGCCCTACGCCCTCCAGTCCATCGCTGCCGCCTTCCCCAACGAGTCCGTCCTCGTCGCCTCCTCCCACGCTCTCGAAAATCCCTCTGAATTTCCTACCCTCGACCTCATCCCCTACACCAGCGCCCGCTCCGACGTCGGCTGGATCCTCGCCGCCGGCGATTACTCTGCCGCCGCCCAACTCGCCCTCGAGCACAACGCCCGCGCCATCATCCTTCTCGGTGGCGACACCGCCGCCCTCTCCCATCCCAATGCCCTCGACCCCAACCTCCTCCGCAGTCTCATCGACTGCCTCCGCACCAAGAACGTCGACCTCGTCCTCCCCCGCTTCTCCATCGGCCCCAACGACGCCCTCGTCAACTCAGCCCTCCTCTACCCCCTCTCCCGCGCCCTCTTCGGCGCCGACATTCGCTTCCCCCTCCCCATCGACGCCGCCATCTCCGCCCGCCTCGCCCGGCGCCTCGTCTCCACCACCCAACGCCTCATGGCCCTCAATCAGGGCTCATCCCTCCTCTGGCCTGTAGCCGAATCCGCAGCCGCCGGTTTCTCCGTCCGCGATGTCACCTGCCAAGCCGCTCCTCCCACACCGCCGCCGCCCGCCACCCAGGCCGACTTCAACGCCCTCTTCACCTCCATCGCCGGTTCCCTCTTCAACGACATCGAAACCAAGTCCTCCTTCTGGCAGCGAGCCCGCGGCATGTACGCCCCCTCCATCCAACCGTCTTCCCCTCCGCCCATCGCCGAGCTAGCCGCCTCCCCAGAAATCCACTCCATGATCGAGACCTTCCGCATTGCCCAGGACAACCTCCAGGAAATCTGGTCGCTCGTCCTTCCGCCACAATCGCGTCTCGCCCTCAAAAAACTTTCCGTCCTCTCGCCCGACGCCTTCACCATGGAGCCCGACCTCTGGGCGCGCATCGTCTACGACTTCGCCCTCGCCTACCACCTCCGCACCCTCAACCGCAGCCACCTCCTCGGCGCCATGACCCCTCTCTACTTCGCCTGGGTCGCCTCCTACCTCCGCTTCGTAGCAGACGATCCCGCCCGCGCCACCCACGCCATCGAGCTAACCGCCGCCGCCTTCGAAAACGAAAAATCCTACATCGTCTCCCGCTGGCGCTGGCCCGACCGCTTCAACCCCTAAGCCCGACTCACTACCCACTACCCGCTACCCACTACCCACTAAGCTTCACTCTCCAGAAAGGATCAACCACATGGGACACCAAATGGCTCAGCAAATCTCAGCCGCCCTTCGCCAGTCCATCCACCGCATCGTCCTCGTGCTGGCCAGTTTCCTTCCTGGAATCCTCGCCTTCCTGCTCGCCGTCATCGTCTTCGCGCTCATCGGCTGGGGACTCTCCGCGCTCGTCCGCCGCCTGCTCATCGCCGTCCGCTTTGACGAGCGCCTCGCCGCCCGCGAAGCACCCGGCTCCACCGGCATCATCACCGAGTGGTCCCCCTCCAACTCCCCCACCGTCCTCGCCCAGCGCACCACCTTCTGGCTCCTCCTCCTCGCCGGGATCGCCGTCGGCATCTCCGCATTTGACGCCTCCTACGCCGAAGACTCCCGCTATTCCATCTTCCTTCTCCCCTATGTAGCGCACATCGCCGGAGCCATCCTCATCCTGCTCGTCGGAACCCTCGTCGCCCGATTCCTCGCCCGCTCCGTTCTCATCGGAGCCGTCAACGCGCAACTCCAATACGCCCGCTTCCTCTCCCTCGGCATCAAGTGGCTCGTCCTCGTCCTCTCCGCCGCCATGGCCCTCGACCACCTCCAGATCGGCGGCACCGTCGTCGCGCTAGCCTTCGGCATCCTCTTCGGCGGCATCGTCCTCACCCTCTCCCTCGCCATCGGCCTCGGCTCCCGCGACCTCGTCAGCCGCTCCATCGAAAAGACCATGGACAAAACCCCCACACCCCGTCCCACCGAAGTCCCCCTCCGCACCGACACCGAAACCCCTCCCCGCCTCCGCCACTTCTAGCGCCGATCCGGTTGCCTCCAACCCACCCTACGTCGCTCCCTTCAACTCAACGCTGATCGCGCGGAACTCCACGTCGCCGACATTCTCCAGCGTATGAGGCGGTAACGGCCCCGACCATACAGCACTCTCCGGAAGAATTTTCCCGAGAGTACGACTGTCCACTAAAGTTGTTCCCTCTCCATCCTTGCGTATGAAATCACTCCAGCTAAGGATGTACAGAGTGCTCGGCCATCGATGGGTGTGGAGCGGAACCGTTTGTCCCGGCGGAATCCGCGTGTCAAGTACGCGCACAAACTCGTTCTCAAATAACAGTGCGTGATACTCGGACGCCGCGTTCAACGCGTCAAGATCGTCAGGCCAGTCAGGCTGGTTCGACATAAGCGACATTCTACTTCGTCACGCTGGCGCAGCACTTTCCCGACATCGCAGAGTCCCCCGCACCCTCCATCCCATGACCCCGCCCGCAAATTCAAATAGAATTCAACCTCGTGCCGTCCTCCCCATCCAATCTCCCGATGCCCACCACGCCCCCCAAGCAAATCAACACCACCCGCCAGGTTCTCTTCGCCTCCCTCGTCGGCACCTCCGTCGAGTTCTTCGACTTCTACATCTACGCCACCGCCGCCGTCCTCGTCTTCCCCAAACTCTTCTTTCCCAACTCCGACCCCACCACCTCCACCCTCGCCTCCCTCGCCACCTTCGCCGTCGCCTTCTTCGCCCGCCCCATCGGCTCCGCCCTCTTCGGACACTTCGGCGATCGCATCGGCCGCAAGCGCACCCTCGTCATAGCCCTTGCCACCATGGGACTTTCGACATTCATCATCGGCATCCTTCCCGGCTACGCCACCCTAGGCATCGCCGCCCCCATCCTTCTCGCCCTCTGCCGCTTCGGCCAGGGCATCGGTCTTGGAGGCGAATGGGGTGGCGCCGTCCTCCTCGCCGTAGAAAACGCTCCTCCCAACAAGCGCGCCCTCTACGGCATGTTTCCCCAGCTAGGCGCCCCCATCGGCTTCGCTCTCTCCAGCGCCACCTTCCTCCTTCTCTCCCGCTTCCTCACCGACAAGCAATTCTTCAATTACGGCTGGCGCCTCCCCTTCCTCGCCTCGTCCGTCCTCGTTCTCCTCGGCCTCTGGGTCCGCCTCACCATCACCGAAACCCCCGTCTTCGCCGAGCTAGCCCGCCGCTCCGAGCAAGTCGCCGTCCCCATCGTCACCGTCTTCCGCAACCACACCCGCGCACTCATCGGAGGCATCCTAGCCTCCCTCTCCACCTTCGTCCTTTTTTACTTGATGATCGTCTTCGCCCTCTCCTGGGGCACGACGGCACTGCACTACAGTCGCTCCAGCTTTCTCCTCATCCAGATGGCCGCCATCCTCTTCTTCGCCGCCGCCATCCCGCTCTCCGCCTGGCTAGCCGAGCACGGCCGCCGCCGCGTTATGTTCGTCATCACCGCCGCGATCGGCCTCTTCGGCTTCGCCCTCGCCCCACTTTTCACCTCAGGCATTCACGGCGCCATCGTCATGATGATCGTAGGCCTCACCCTCATGGGCCTCAGCTACGGCCCCCTCGGCACCATCATCTCCGAGCTCTTCCCCACCCCCGTCCGCTACACCGGCAGCTCGCTAGCCTTCAGCACCGCCGGCATCCTGGGAGCCTCACTAACTCCCTACATCGCCACCTGGCTAGCCAAAAACTACGGCCTCCCCTACGTCGGCTACTACGTAACCCTCTCCGCAATCCTCACCACGCTCGGCCTATTCCTCATCCGCGAAACCAAAGACCAATCCCTCTAAAGCGCCTTCGAGCCTGAACGTCATCCATCCGCAACCTCAGCAATCCCACCGCCTCATTCGCAACAACTGACAATCGTACTTTCCCAAAACCCGACTTTTGAGGCTTCTGGTCAAATTGCCTGAGTGAGCAAAACTGCGATGCCTCTGTGCTCGCTTTCCACTTGCTGAAGCTCAATGAGAAATCGGTCCAACGAAGCAGGTTCGAAATCCACGTCTACTGTCGCACACTGTGCTCGCTTCTGCTCTCCGTAGTCTCCCTCGATCTCTGCCAAGAATGCCGTATGGCCAGCTCCATCCTTGCAATAGAACGTGAGGCGAGCTGATCCTCCCGCAGACTCCGGACCCGCTGCTCCAAAGGCGACTTCCCGGGTGTCGCTGCGATCCTTCGGAAACCCTTCGAGAACCGCTGACGCCTCGAGCAGACCACCGGTTCCGACATACACGTCCGCTGCGCCTCGAAACGAAGCGTTCTGCGCTATGATCCGCACCTCGATGATGTCTCCATCGTGATACAGATAAGTGACTTTGAGTCCTGGGTTCATTGAATAGATAGTATGCGTGCAGCGAAGATCTTGGAAAAAGTCGATTCGGCCAAGTTCAACTCTTTGATCGAAGCTGCGCTGGCGAACTTGCTCAAAACGCGACTTTGCGGGAGGGTCGCTGTCCAGCCGCTCTGATACTTACGAATGTATTAGGATGGTGCCACCAATGCTGAGACCAATCGGAATTACCGTCACGGCAATCCTGATGTGTATATCCCTGTTCACCGAGACAGTGGTGAGTCTGCCTCGGGACCTCAGTACGTCGTATTCCGCGACCATTGAGCTCATTGTCGTCCAAATCATCGCTGCGCTTTTCGTATGGTTTTATTGGACCGGGCACAACTGGGCCCGCTGGCTCGTTCAAATCCAATCTGTGGTCTGTCTAGTCGCATTGCTCGGACTGACAAAGAAGTGGTCAACATCACACATAGGTGGATTAGTTCTTATCTATGACGCGCTTTTGAGCGTATTTCTGCTTTGGTACTTGAACACTCAAAGAGTTCGTGGCTGGTTCGCTTCACGCCGTGAGACGGCTGACCGCCCCGAGCCTGGACTCGACCTGTAAACAGGTCAGCCGGGCCTTCCCTAAGAAATGGCTCTTCGGAAAGCGCGGACGAAGTTGCCGATAACGCGACTTTTCGGGAGTTTCGGAGAAAATGAAACTGTTCTTGACTGTCACTATCATGGACAGCCAAACCGGATAAGAATTTGCGCTTCGATTCACTTGGCTGAGACGATATCTGCATGACAGGTTGGAACACCCCGATTGTGCGTCGTCCCGTTCCCGAACCGGATAAGCTCCGTGCAGAAGCTCTTCGTTTGC
>Ga0302302_1000435_pt1 | contig 25264 bp, 17 predicted proteins | sample III_Palsa_E1_3_FD_198766 | JGI IMG/M metagenome (GOLD analysis project Ga0302302, IMG submission 198766) | Peat permafrost microbial communities from Stordalen Mire near Abisko, Sweden - III_Palsa_E1_3 | ecosystem: Environmental > Terrestrial > Soil > Palsa > Peat permafrost | place: Sweden...
TTTTCGAATGGCAGCAAAGCACCTCCGAAAACGTCCTCTCTTGGCTGAAGGTCGTTGAACTCCACCAGGATAAATCTTATGGCCTGCTTTTGTAGCATGGAACAACAGCCTTGAAGGACGACCAGGTCGAAACCTTCAGTGTCGATCTTTAAAAAATCGATACGGCTGATCATGTTTTCCGAGCAAAATGTATCTAAGGTGGTTTCTTTTACGCGAATGCTGCGTCCCTGTGTCTTGAATCGCTTCGCAAACCGCGCGTCCGGCGTAAGGCTATTGGTTTTGGACTCATCGTACTCGATCATTTCCACTTCGCCGATGTCAGTGCCCAAGGCAAGATTAAATCCACGAAATCGGGGGGAACCGCCCACCCTGGCAACTAATTTGGCAAATGTCGAAGGATGGGGTTCAAAGCTCAATACACGCGCTTCCGGAAACTCCTCGAGCGCAGTTAGCGCGGTCTCGCCATCATTTGCTCCAACGTCAAAGATCGTTTCGATAGGATTTTTCCACGCGCCAGCCAAACGCCTAACATCGGTGAACGGATTGAGGCCGAACTGACTCGATGGCACCAGAACTCGACCATGGCGCTCCAACATCCACTTGACTGACTTGACGATACGTGACCGGAAGAAGTTCATCTCATCCCCGTAATAACACCCAAAGCTTCGACAGCCCGGCCAATTCCGGAACTCCCGACATTGCCAGTTTAGAACACGCAGTGCACGCTCCCCCTTAGCACTAGAGAGCATCAAATTGTGGATCGATAAATACTGGAGATGATGCTGGTCGACTTTTCTTGAGGATGGAAGCGGTGCTGGGTCAGCCTCGAAACAGGAATGCGTGTCTTCGGATGCAGGCGCTTAGAGAACAGCGTGGCGATTCCAATCTCTACGTTGTTGCTAGAGATCGACGAGTGAAGAGCGTGGAGCCGGTGGGGGGATTTTTGAGTTGCGCGTTGGGGTTAATTCACTCACTCAGGCGTACTGAAGGGAGCAGCATAGATATAAGATATGAGTTGATACCCTTATAAAGGCCATTGATTGTATAGAATCAACGGCTAGTGTCCCGAGGGACGAATGTTACTATAGGCGCATGTTAATTCATGTCGCCGTTGCGCGCGACAGCCCAAGAAGTGCTGCGCGGCGCGATGACATCCTTGCGATGCATGCATTCTCATGCACAAAACAGCATCGGCTAACGGAAGATCCGGAGGCAGCGGACCTCATTGTGCTTTCGGGCGATATAGAAACGTTGGCCCACGCAAGGGCGAACAAGCTGCTTCAGCGATATCCGGAGAAAACGATGGCGTACGCGGAGATCGATACGGTTATTCCGTTCGTTCCTGGAGTGTATGCAAGTGCCGCGAAGGAGCGGGGGTTGAAGCTCAGAAGAACGCAGAGCAATATCTATTTTTCGCGATATGGATGTTCAATGAATCCGGAGGTGCGGCATAGGCCGTTAGAGCCAAAGGAGCTTCTATTCTGTTTCCGAGGCAGACGAGACTGCACGGTGCGGACGAACATTTTGAATTACCCATACAACCGCCCGGATGTGGAAGTGCTCGAGACGAGCGGCTGGATGCACTGGAAAGAGGGTATAGTGGGCACGAGACAGGCGCAGAAAGACTATGCAGATGCGCTGGCGCGGTCGCACTTTGCGCTTTGTCCTCGAGGCATGGGCTTCGGAAGCATCCGGCTCTTCGAGGTGATGGAGATGGGAGTGGCTCCGGTGCTCTTGGCCGACCGCTACGCCCTTCCACCGGGTCCTGATTGGAACAGCTTCTTGTTACAGTTTCCCGAACGGGAGTTTCGGCGGTTACCTGAATTGCTGGAACCGCACGTGGCCGAAAGCGAGGAGAGAGGCCGAAGAGCGCGAGAAGTGTGGGAGCAGTTCTTTGCGCCAGAATTAGCCTTTGACAGGATGGTCGATCAGTTGATAGAAATCCGCAGCGAGAGGTTGATCTCGGAGAGACTCTACCGACGCACGTGGCCGCTGATTCAGTTGCGCGCAAGCGCCAGACGCGGGATATCCAACGTTCTGCGCACCGGCCTGAAGATGACAAGGCGAATCCGTGGGCGGAAGAGCAAGGAGGAGAATTCAGAGAGCAGGAACCCTGTCTGAACGCATGCCGTAGAAAGCAATGTGCGGGGGGAGATTATGACGACGCCGGAACTCGGCGATTCCAAACCAAAGAATCGGACTTCAATGCTTGAGATTGCGATCGGACCGAAGGCAGGATGTCGCATTCGGAGAACATTTCACCGTTGGTGGAGGTAGAGTTTTTTTAGACGGCGCCGAATCTCCCGGCTTTTCTTCTGCAAACGCTGGCTCTTTCGGGGGGCCAACTTTCTGTTGGCCTCGTCATCTGCCTCAGCAGCGATACAACTCCATCGAACCGGTGTCGAAAAGGGAGATTCCGGTCAAAATGCAATTTGACACGATTGTCTTGAAGTTTCGATTCTAAAGGCAAGAACTCTGTGAGGGTGGACGAGGATGGTTAAGCAAGAACCGGCGATGGACGCGGCCCAGGCAGGGAAGGGGAATTGGGCTCGCTTTGATTTTCCAATGGAGAAGGTATACGAAGCCGCTACGGAGTGGCGTCAAACTCTGGCCGGTATTACCCGCCCCTGGTTGTGTTGGAACGTAAGCGATCGCTGGTGCAGACTCCAACAAAGGCTCATTCAGGAGGTTGGCTGGACACCCGTAATTGGTTTCGATCCGCGTTGCGGACCACCTACGGTACTGCCGGGTTCGATCCTGATCGACTTCAACTCCCATTTTGGATTTGAAGTCATGTGGCCGCACTTTCCACTTGAATTTGCATTCCTGTTCGCTGACCGGCTCGCATTTTGGCATGCCGATCTGTTGTGCACGCTCGACACGATGCATTCGTTGCGGGACATGTTCGAAGCCTTGCCCGATGGCGCAACTGCGGCGGTCCCCAACTGGGGAGGCCGCCGCAATTTTCTCAGATTTCGGCGCCATCGTTATTGGGAACTGGTGGGCTGCACAACCAGGGCAGCAAGCGAGGATCAGTTCGAGCACGGTTGTGGCTGGTGGCGCTATATCAAGGATCATCCACGATGCGTAGACGAAGGAGAGCGGCACCGTCGCTCAAGGTACTACTACGATTCCGGAATCGGCATCATGTACTGGAAACGGCATTATGGCGGCCATGTTGTTGACATTCCGGAGAAGTTAGTTGCCGCAGGACACTGCACCTCGATCAATAGGAAGTCTTATCGTCAAGTCAACCCTGGCGGCGCACGCAATCTGGGAGCGGAAATCGACCTAAACTTCGACATAGAAGAGGTCGCTGCACGGCTTGGTATTGCACACTTACTTTAATCTGTCCTTACAATCGGAAGAATTCCCGTCCTCTATGGTGAGGCCGGTGACACGACCTTCTTTGGGATGATCAGCAGGCAAAGCAATTTCACACCTGCGCTATCGCCTCAGTGGAATTGCCAAGTACCTTTAATCATTCTGACAACAAGGTCTTTTCCGCTGATATCTTCAACGAATACTGGAGAAACAGCAGCAGGGGATGTCGCTGGCAAATCGACCTCAGCGAGGGCGTGCGTATCGATAGAGCCAGAAGGAATTCCAGACGTATTGCGTCCACCAAAACGCCGCACGCACCAGGGAGAGTTTGGAGTACTCACGATAGATCTTCCACGTGTCTGTCACCGCTCTCACCTTATTGGACGAACGGCTATTCGCAGACAGCCGGTAACGGCCCAGATCGAATGGAAGCCGATGACCATTTTCGCCCCCCTGGATGATACTTAGCCAACCGCAGAAGTCCTCGTGCGTATAGCGATAGCGATAGGGGAAGTGGAAGTCGGGCACCCGCTCGCGATCGATGACCATGCTGAGGCAACCGCCCGTGCCACGGCGAGTATGCAGCGCGCGCAGGTCCAGTACCTCCGGTCCGGTGATGAGAGCACCGACAAGTCCCCCGTCGTGGGAGATGTGACGGTAGTCGTGATAGATAAAGCCGTAGCCATGCGTCGTCATCCACTCCACGGCACGTGCGAGCTTTTCGGGGTGCCAAAGATCGTCAGCGTCAAGAAAGGCGACGAACCGTCCGCGAGCGGCGCCCAGCGCGACATTGCGGGCAGCAGAGGGGCCTTCGTTTTGGGGCGTGCGCAAGGAGCGAAAGCGTGGATCCTCCTTCGCCGCAGCCTCTACGAGAGCAAGCGAGTTGTCGGTGGAACCGTCATCTACGAGAATCTGCTCCCAATCCGTGAAGGTTTGCGCGCGAACCGTTGCGAAGGTTTCCGGCAACCAGCGTGCTGCGTTATAGACGGGAGTGATGATCGAAACCAGTGGCATGTTGCAACCTTTCCGCGGGCACACTAAACAGAGCGGTGCGACTGCGTGCATTTAGGGCGATTGGCCCTGCCGACGATGCAATAGACAGAGGCATATCGCGCATGACGGTGGTGACGAAAGCTACCCCGGATAGAAGTGGGAGCAAGTGCTTTTCAGAATATCAGCAGCGCCAGGCAATTCTTCATTTCCGCTCCTCCGAGTTGAAATATACCCAGCTGGCTTTCGGACGCAATCGCCCCAGAACAGCGCCAAATCAGAACTTGCGAAGCCGTTGAGGAACGGCTTGATCCTTGTGGTTCAGAAAGGCTGAAGGCGATGCACTCAAGATCGACTGCGTGAATGCAGAGAAGAGGGATTGCTTTACTCCACCGAGCACAGTTCTCTCAGAATGGGCGGACGAGGACCAAACCGCTGGGCAATCCGATGGACTGTTCTTAGTGAGCAGATATGCAAGGGCGCCTTCGGCCAGTTTGTCGAAGTTGGACTGGTAGACTACGCTTGCGGTAAACAGTGTATCGCTCTGGGGGGAACTGAATCTTGCAAGATGAATCAACTCCCGAGGCACGGACGCGCCAACCGCTCCGCAGGCTTCATCTTCTTTACCATGAGGTGACGCTACGCCGAAGCGAGTACTCCTATTCAATCGAACGCGAGCAGTTCGAGCGGCACGTTGATCTTTTTGTTCAGATGCGGAAGGCTGAGAGATTTGATCTGTGGCCGGAAGTGACGTTCGATGATGGGGACATTTCAAATTTCGAGTTCGCGCTTCCTGTTTTACAGTCGCGAAGCTTAATAGCCCGCTTTTTTATCACCGCGGGTTGGACAGGAAAGAGGCCGGGCTATATGGGGTGGCCGGAGTTGCGCTCCCTGCACGAGTCTGGTCAGTTGATCGGTGCGCATGGATGGTCCCACACTCTTCTTACTCACTGTACGAAAAAAGAATTGGATAGAGAGCTCAGCGGGGCGCGGCTGCTGCTGGAGGATAAGCTTGGAGCCTCAATTACGACGATGTCGTTACCGGGTGGCCGCTACAACCAGCAAGTTCTTGCGGCTTGTCGGGAGGCTGGATATTCAAGGATTTATACGTCTGAACCCAGCCCCGAACAGGCTCTCGATCGATATATGGTTGGTCGGCTGAATATCCGCGGGGATATGACCTTGGAATGGATTCAGAGTGTATTTGAACCTGGGAGCCGTGTGTTGTCGGGCCTGGAGCGCCAATATCGACTGAAAGCGGCCGCGAAGAACCTGCTGGGAGACCGGTTATATGAAAAATTCTGGGCGGTATTAAATAGAAAAGAGGCGGGTACTCGCGACGGTGGGGAAACCACCGCATGAGAGTTCTGCACATCATCAGTAGCGGCGGAATGTACGGCGCGGAGGCCGTAATTCTCAACATGTCCCGCACCCTTAATGAGGGACCGCATCGCAGCACGCTGGGAGTATTCCTGAACTCTTCGAACCCTAATCTGCAACTCCATGAAAATGCCTCCAGGGAAGGCATCGAGTCGCACCTGATCCCGTGCACAGGGAGACTTGATCGGACGGCCATTCGGCGTATTCGGGAGTTGGCAGCCCAAGCGGGCGCGGACGTGGTCCATGCCCATGGATACAAAGCAGACCTGTACGTCTATTTCGCGCTGCGAGGATCTAACCTTCCGCTGGTGTCGACGTGCCACACCTGGTACAACCATGACCCGAAAGACCGCTTCTTCGGAGTTGTCGACCGATTCGTTCTGCGCAGCTATGGAAATATAGTGGCGGTGTCGGAAGGTGTGCGAGAAGATCTGCTCAAGGCGGGTGTCCGTGCGGATAAAATCAGCATGATCCGGAATGGAATCGATCTTCGGACTTTCGATCGCGCATCGGATGTCGTGAAAGGCGAGTTGGGCTGGAGCGAGTATCCACTGATCGGGTTGGTGGGCCGTCTCTCTATGGAGAAGGGCGTCGATATCTTTCTGACGGCTGCGGCTCGTGTCCTGAATCAACTGCCGGACACAAAGTTTGTGGTGGTTGGTGACGGCCCTGATCGTGCCAAGTTGGACGCCCTGATCGACGAGCTCGGCATTCGAGGCAGTATGCGTATGCTCGGCCGTCGTGACGATATGCCTGCAGTGTATGCTTCGCTGGATTTGATGGTGTCCGCATCGCGGCGGGAGGGTCTCCCGATAGCCATTCTTGAAGGCATGGCCAGCCGCTTGCCTTTGATTGCGACACCTGTGGGCGCAGTACCGACAGTCATTTCTGACGGTCACACTGGAGTGCTGGTGCCTGCAGAAGCTCCGGAATTACTTGCGACTGCAATCATCGGCTTGCTGCGAGATGACTCGGAGCGGGCACGACTTGGCTCAGCGGCAAGGCAATTGGTGGAGGATCAATTTTCTGCGCAACGGATGACGGCGGATTATTTAGATGTCTATGAAGCGGCAGTTGCGAGAGCGGGACAACGCCGACCACGTGGGCTGAAGTCAGCGGTTGATTCTCGAGGAAACTCCAAGTGAGCGAACGGCGACTCCGTGTTTTCATGATGGACCTCTGGGCCACCGTTCCGTACTACACGGCGTATCTGTCGAGGGCTCTCCTTGCAGACGGCGTGGATGTGATGGTGGGGTCGATCACCTACTACCTCGATCCGGATTGCTTCTCGAGCCGAGGAATCAAGGTCGATCCTGGACTACTGAATATAGTGGGGCAGTATCCCCTGCCCGCGTTGCCGCGCAGAGCGCTGAAGCTGATGGAGGCGCTCGTGAATCTATCCGCGCTGACGGTGCGCTTCCTGATCTCTCCGCCCGATGTGATTCATGTCCAATTTCTTCCCATGCTGAAATGGCATCTGCCACTGGATCTCTGGTTCCTTACGTTTTGTCGCAGCCGGGGCTCGAGAATTGTGCTGACGGTTCACGATCTACTCCCTCACAATACGGGCGAGACCTACAAGCCAACTTTTCTTGAGCTATATCAAAAGGTCGATCGAATCATCTGCCACTCGGAACACATCCGGACGCTGCTAGAAACAGAGTTTTCTGTCGCTGGGAACAAGGTTTCAGTGATTCCGCATGGGCCGTTCTTTTATGATCTGCCTCCAGCCTGTGCGGAGCAAACTTCGCCGAGTCTTGAGGGGCAGGAATCGCGCAGTGTGCAGGTGTTGTGGCAGGGGATCGTCTCCCCCTACAAAGGGGTCGACCTTCTGCTGCGTGCGTGGAGGGAAGTGGAGGCTCATGGCGGTGATTGTGAGCTAGCGATTGTTGGCACCGGGGCGCCCGAGTTGTTGGAGCAGATTCGTGAACAGGTCAAGAGCCTGGAGCTGACGCGCGTGGAGCTGCAGCTTCGCTTTATTTCTGCCCAAGAGCTTGTGGCGCTGTATCGAGCTGCAGATATTGTCGTGTATCCCTATCGTGCGATTACAACCAGCGGAGCGCTGGCGACGGGGCTGGCCTTGGGAAAGGCAATCATTGCCAGCGATCTGCCCGTGTTTCGCGAGTTGCTGACGGACCGGGAAAACGCGCTACTTGTCGATCCGCAGAATCAGGCTGAACTTGCGAGCGCATTGATGGAACTAGCGCAAGATGCAGCGCTGCGCGAACATCTCTCTAGCCGCGTGCGCGCGATGGACTTTGGCGACCGATCCTGGCTCTCGATTGCGAAGAAGACTTCACAGGTATATAGAAGCGCGCTTATTTCCCCGTCGCGACCCTCTTCCTCTCCCTTGCCAGGTGGCGTCTAGAGCTGTCTCATGGAACGCCTTGTCAAAATGGAGGGACCTACCCAATGCGCTGACCGTGAGTTAGGCCGTGACTCACGGTCAGAAACCAGCTCAGAGCCACAGGCGGAGAGGAGCAGATCATGAAGGAAATGGTACGATTTCTTGGATTGGAGAACCATCATCGGTTGTGCGCAAACTTCGCCCTCGTGAATCTGTAACTACACCGCAAACTGACCGCATTACCATTAAGTGAACATTCAACCGCTGATAGCAAGCCAAAAACTCACTACACAATCACGCAATCATAGTACTGGGCCGCTGCCTTATCGATGGATTAGGGAACACTTACGCCTTGAAATTAGCCGCATAGTTACCGTCGATGACCTCAAAATCATCTGTTCTGGAGTAGGTATGGGTTCCCAAGTTATTGCTAGCCCACTCTGGACTAATCCTTCCTACAGGAATTTCGATATATTCCATCTCGTTCAAGACAATTATTTCTGAGAAGCATAGGGCATAGCCATAGGCTTTCGCGCAGTCCTGGGAAGGCCGGATAAGCTTGCCATCGTGATAGAACAAGGCTCCGGCAGGTCGGGCCCTTCGCACATCCGATATAACTGGATTGTTGCGATGTGGCCTCCAGGGTCCACACAAGGATTCGGCATAGAACAATCCTAGTTCGTCGCAATTCGAATACTTGCCGTTCGACAACCCGACAAACAACCAGAACTTTCCGTCTGCATGGTGGAGAGTAGCATCAACTGCGAAAATATCCTTCAACAACACCGCTGCAAGCGACCAGCGAGTTGGAAAATCGTCTTCGCGATATAACTCCACCGTATGATTTTGTCTAGTTTCGGGGATCATGTACATATGGCCGTCATGCTCAAATAAAAATGGATAGGAAAGATGGTAAGGACGACGTAGAACTTCCACCGGTTCGCTAAGTGTTCCCTCCGAACCCACTTCCGCACAGGAGATAAGAGCTCGCCCTTCACTGTATCGATAATCTTCAAAAAATAGATAATTCGTGCCGTTTCTTTTGACGAGAAAAGGATCAGCGTAGAACCTGTCCATGGGCGGACGAACGATATGGTATTCCAAGGTGTTATCGAAACTACGTTCTGGCGACCGCTTTCTGATCGCTAGAAACCATTGTCGAAAGCGGCCTTTCAGACGCAAAGACATTTGCGTGCGAATTGTCCGTCGCAGGAAGCGCCAAAGAAACACCGCCATCTGGAAAGCATTTGGAATCGTATAAATCCTGCGAACATAGTTATTCTTTTCGGAGTAGGTCTCCAAGGACTCGATATATTTCCAACCCCGGGAGTACAAGTCACGTAACCTACGCAGGGCGAACTCCGCTGTCTTCCAATAGACAGGATTGCGGTTGCGATAAAGTGAAGTGAAATCTGTCGCGGAATAGCTCCGATAAATTACATGGCCACCGTCGAGGGAGTCTGTCAAAATCTGGAGGATGGAGCCGGATACAGGGTTCTCCTCATATATCTCCCAAAAGAGCGGCGGTCGCCCCCTATACTCAAGATTGTCATCGTGATGAAAAGACCAGATACCGTATTTTGCTACACGCAGAATCTCGCCTCGAATAATGCCAAATCCGAAGCGGAAGATCACATCAAGATTCGCACCACGGATTCGAGCAAGGTCATCTTCGCGAAAGAGATCCGTAGGGCCTTTGCGAACAGGATCGACCTTGATACATTCCGAGTCGCTCAAGAGCGTTGACAAATCACAGGGTGCTCTTGCGTCGGAATCAGCCTTGCCCCTCTGGTAATCCCAATGCTCATAGCGATGATAGAGCGTTAGGTTCCAGTGGTCCTTCAACCACTTTCGGAGCGAAGGCTTCTGCCTGGCCGCAGGCGTATTCAGAATGACCAGTGACACATGGGCAAACTCTGAGGCCTGAATATCCTCGATGATCTTGGCGACCCACGCACTGGTGGTCAACGAATCCAGCATTACCCCGATGCGCAACATATCCCTCCATGTCGCTTCTGGTTCGATTTGCCGTTGACCCTCATATTCTCGCCTCCGCAAAGAAGAACGACCGGATCCTGGGTAAGATTTGGCTGCGAACGTATGCCCGGAACGCCAGTCCAATCGTGATGAGGAAGACCGGTAGTGTGCCGATTACTTGCAGAATAAAAACACCAAGATTATGTGCGGGGAAAAGGACACCTACCGCATACGTGGCGATGGCGAAGGGAATCGATGACAGGAATATCGGCGCCCACACTTTCCACACAACGTCAGAGTAACTGAGGCCAACTAAATGAGAGATGTAACGCGGCCAGAACACCAGATGCACGACGAGGCTGGGCACCAGGGTTCCGATTGCGACTCCGTAGATACCGTACCAATGAACCAGGATTAAACTTAGGGTGAGATTCGCGACACCTTCCCCAATTGCCCAGATTGCGCTCATCTTATGTTTTTCGATCCCGAAGGCAATCGCTCCTGCGGTTCTATTCGCGAAGGAAAAAAGAAGAGGAATACATAGGATAATCAGGACGATACCAGACTGGTGCGCATATTGGGGCCCCATCCAAAGGCCGATGAAACTTGGCCCGCGCACAATCAAGGTGATCAGAATCGGCAGCACAACCATGAGCATGGCGCGGGTGCCGTTTTTGTAAAGCATCAGAAGGCTTGCGCTATTGCCAGCGGCCTCATAGGTGCTAGCGACTGGAATGAAGGTAAATCCCATCGTGTCAACTATCCGCCCAGCGTACATACAGAGCGAGTTCGCAATCCCATAAAAGCTTACGGCAGCAGCCGAAACAAAGGCACCCACTACAAGATTGTCGGACTGATAGACCAATTGGATCGAAATCATTGTGAGGAAGGCATAGGAGCTGTAGGTCCAAATCTGCTTGAGTGTCTCCTTCCTCGGTTTTTTGAGTTGGACGGTTAGTTCGGGGTAGAGGCGTTTTGACACCCACACGCGAATCGTGTTGCCAACCAATGCTGCAACGAGTTCGGACACGGCAATGGCGACTATGCCGTGTCCAGTAAGCAACACGGCTACCACTCCAACTACCCGCACCGTCGTTTGGGTGAGGCTCACATAGGTCTGCAAATCGTAGCGATTGAGGGCAGAGACCACGCCACTAAACACTCCGACCGAAAGGTTAATCGCCGTCGTTAGGCCAATCAGAAGAATCGCTTTCCGGGCATCACTCGCGAGCGCAGCCGGAATCTTGAAGATCAACGGAAATACTGCAGAGAGTCCTACGCTCAACAGCAGCGCCAGCACACTGATTTGAAGCCGAATCCACAGTGCAGCGGAAATCGCCTCCGAGGCGCTGGTGTGATCTTTTTGTGTATGCCCCTTGGAAACAAATCTAAGAACCGAATCCTGGATTCCGAGGTCGAGAAGGCCGATGTAGGCGACGGCCGAAATTGCCAGCAACCAGACGCCGTAACCGACAGGTCCGAGATGATGCAGGATAAATGGTGCAAGGAAGAAGCCAACCGCCATATTGGCCGCAGCTGCAAACCAGTTAAAAAGCACGTTTCGAGCAATGTGTCGTACTCTTAACTCCAAGCCAAGACTCCTTCTTGCGGACGTCGCACCACGACGGAGACGTTTCTACTTTACCGGCCCTCGACGGTGGCTTCCATCTCTCGAGCGCAAGTCCGATGGTAACAGCCTCGCCTGCTATGGGAATGTTGGCATTTGATATCAATCCGAACGACGACGTGCAACGTTAGCGCTACAACTACGAGGCACGGAACTGCTGAGGAAACTATTTGACGAGGGCGCTCCGCGCAATGTGTCCAAGCGAAAATGCAAGCGCGGCTCATTTATCACGATGTCGCGACGTGATGAGAAGGGCACGACACTTGATGGATTCAGGGCGCCGCGTTCGAGAACAACCACCTATTCTCTGCGTGCTAGAGTAATGGCAAAACTGTTCCGGCCGGGTCTTACGCCGGCGCCATGCGAGGAGCGCTCCGTCGGCCTCGATGACCCGAATCGGAACCGGAGTCGGCAGGATGAACTCTGAAAGCGCAACACGGGCGAAAGCCAGGTTTACGTGGGCTTACTGTAGGTTGTAGCGACGGACGCGGTCTTAGAATAGGCTATCTGTTTCGCCGTTCCACGGGTCGGGCCAGTTGGTGGAGAGCCTGTTCTTCCTGCTCCTGCTGGCTTTATGGAGGTTGCACGTTGCACACAGGCATTGGACACTTTATACCGCTAGTTGCCTATATAGGCTTCTGGGTTATGTGCTTCGTCTCGTTAGGGGGGCGGCCTCTTTGGGGTCTCTACTATTTGATTCCGTTCATCCCGTATCGCACACTGCGGGATCACTTCAAGGTCTATCCTCTGGGCGGAAGCATGCTGACGATCCTGGTGCTTACGGTGATCGTTTCAGCTCTCATCTCCGGGAAACGTCTGCCTAAATCTAAGCTGTACCTGATCTGGGCGGTGTTCGGGATCTATCTATATTTTTCGATGTGGATGGGCGCTGCCCTTGGAAACGCTCCTTATCCGCTCTGGACCGGCGAGCTGAACTTCCTTACCTGGAAGGCTTATATGCTCATCCCGTTGGTCTTCGTAGCGACGTGCTTAGTCGTGGAAGACAGGAAAGCCGTCAGGACAGTCATCCTCATCACTGCGATTTCCCTTTTATTCATCGACAGGAGTTGCATTTTGGAGAGCATGTCGAGGAGTTGGGGAAGTTTCGACGAGAACAAGCGCGACGCTGGCCCACTGGCCTATGGCCCGAACCAAACAGCCGCCTTTCTGGCCCAATTCGCCATGTTTTTTTGGGGATTTCTGCAATTTGTCAAAAGGAAGAAGTTCAAAATCCTTGGCTACTCACTGGTGGCCATCACCTTGTTTGCCACGATGTACACGTTCTCGCGAGGAGGCTATCTCGCGGTGCTGTTCAGCGTCTTCGTCCTTGGGGTATTGAAGGACCGGAAACTTGTCGTGATTCTCGGGATTTTCCTTTTTACGTGGCAAGCCGTCGTTCCGGTGGCAGTCCGCCAACGAGTGATGATGACGCACGATTCCAGCGGGCAACTCGAAGCCTCAGCCCAGGAGCGGGTGGATCTCTGGGCGGATGCAGAAAGGTCAATTCTCGCCGATCCAATTTTTGGAAATGGTTTTGGCACCTACCAGTATGGCCAGCATGTAGACGAGCTGGGAGACACCCACAACTGGTTTGTCGAAGTGATGGTGGAAACAGGGCTTATTGGGCTCATCATCGCTTTCTTCCTTCTTCAACAAATGTTCTCAGTGTCTTACCGACTCTTCAGGCGGGCCCAGGATCCGCTATACCGAGGTCTCGGTCTGGGTCTCTTCGTCGCCATGTGCACTTGCGTGGTGGCCAACTGTTTTGGCGACAGGTGGACCTACCTGGAGATTATGGGGATGATGTGGGTACTGGTGGCAGCGGCCATTCGCGCAGATCAGTTGAGGGGCGATGAGGCCCTCCCAGAGGTAACTGCCGACGAACCGGATGCGATGTTATGGATGTCTTGACGGTGAGTTGTTGGGCCACGCCCCCCACCCCCCCAAGTCATACTTCGCCTGTAAGCGATTCAAAACAAGATGGTTAAGTGGCAAAGTATCCCCCTTGGGATGGGTGACAGGGCCTCTAAACTAGTCCATTCAGGCAGGTTAGGTGACAAAGTACCCCCCTCGGGACAGGGAAATTGCCTCCAAAATATTCCATTCAGGCGGGTTGGGTGGCATAAGTGTCCCCGAGGGAGTGGGTTGCACGGTGTTAGCAGGGCGTTTGGTTTTTAGTGCCTACTTCTATTGTAGTGAGTTGGAGGGGCGATTATGCCAGGTTTTGAAAATATAAATCGCCAATGGATATAGGAGTTTTGGTGCTTTTAAGGGTGTTCGGGGGCTTGACAGGTTTGTCGCGAAAGGCGAGAAGCTTCGCGTTATGGGGCTAGCGGCGGGATTTGGGAATTCTGCCGAGGCGGGGGTCGTGGCGGAGGAGGAGGTCGCAGGCGTGGAGGGATTCGGACTCGAAGGTGGGGCTGTCGGAGGGGATGAGGAGCCAGTGGTGGATCTTGTTGCCGAGGAGCTCGATGCGGCGGAGGGAGGGAAAGTCTCGGCGGAGGGTGGGGTCGTTTGGAGGGGTGGCTTCGGAGAGGACGAGCCAGAGGCCGTTGTCGCGGACCGAGGTGGCATGGTCGCGGAGCATGAGGATGAGCAGGTTGCCGGAGTAGATGGCGAAGCCGGAGAACATGCGGCGGACTTCGGGGTCAAGAGGGGCGAGTGCGTCGAGAACGAAGGGGTAGGGCGGCTTTTTCGGGTTGGCCATGCGTTGGGTTGAGGGTAGCATTCTGGGGAGAGTTGTGGCGGTGTGAACGAGGGCAATTGGGTCGTTACGCCTGCGGCTTCACTCCTGCCTTCGGCAGAGTGGGGCCCACCCATCGCGCAAGTTGCCGCCCGATGGATGGGGACCCAAGCTGGAGGGGCGGCGCAAGAGTGTTAGGCCGGAGGGGTGGGAGTGTCTCGATGCAGGGCGGTGGCGATTAGGGCGGCTAGGAGGAAAGCGGCGGAGGTGATGAGGAGGGCAGCCGGGAGGCCGTGGTGTTCGGAGATTAGACCGATGAGGTAGGGGGCGGCGGCGCTGGCTATGCGGCCTATGTTGTAGACGAAGCCCATGGCCATGGCTCGGATGGGGGTGGGGAATAGGTCGGCGGCGATTACTGCGAAGCCACTGAAGTAGCCGGTGCCGAAGAATCCTACGATGGGGCCGATGATCAGCAACAGCCAGGGGTTCGCGACGCTGGCGAAGAGGGGGACTGCTGCGGCCGCGATGAGTAGGTAGCCGATGTAGGTGCGCTTGGGGCCGAACTTTTCCGCGATGCTGCCGAAGCTGAGGTAGCCGGCGAAGGTTCCGAGCTGCATGACGATGGTCCAGGTGGAGGTGTTGACGATGGAGAGGCCGTGGCCACCTTGCGCGATGGGGAGAGAGAGGAAGCGGGGGGTCCAGGTGAAGAGGCCCCACCAGGCGAAGAGGGTGGCCGCGTTCATGGTGGCGCAGATGAGGGTGGGGCGGGCTAGTGGGCCGCGGAAGAGCTGCAGAGGCGAGGGGTCGGGTTGGCGGTCGCGTTGGAAGAGGGCTGGTTCGGGAACGCTGCGGCGGATCCAGAGGGTGAGGAGCGCGGGGAGGATGCCTGCGAAGAAGACGGCTCGCCAGCCGAAGCGCGGGAGGATGAGGGCGGTGAGGGCGGCTCCGAGGGCATAGCCGATGGCCCAGAAGCTTTGCACGAAGGCGAGGGCTTTACCTCGGGCGGCTGGTGGGAAGGTTTCGGCTACGAGAGCGGCTCCGGAGGCCCACTCTCCGCCCATGCCGAGGCCGAGCAGGATGCGGCAGGCGGCTAGGGCGAGAGCCGTGTGGGTGAGGCCGCAGGCGGCGGTGGCGACGGAGTAGATGAGGAGGCTGGCGTTGAGGGCTCGGGTGCGTCCGAGGCGGTCCGCAAACCAGCCGAAGAAGAGGCCACCGGCAGCGGCGGAAAGAAGCGTCGCCGACATCATCGCGCCGGACATTGCCGAGGATAGGCGGAGGTCGCGCTGGACGGCAGGGAGGATCATCGCGTAGAGCATGACATCCATGCTGTCGAGCATCCAGCCAAGAGCGGCCGCGGCTAGGGCTCGGCGCTGGGCGGGGGATGCGGTGGTTAGCCAGGACATAAGGGCAGGGATTAGGGAACAGGGATTAGGGTGCGGTGGTGCGGGTTCGTTCAAGCATACTGGTGGGGATTGGTTTGCGGAGGCGGATTGTGGGGGAAGCTTTGCGGATTGCTATCGATACCGGGGGGACGTTTACGGATTGCGTCGCGATGGTGGATGGGGAGATGCGCGTGGTGAAGGTGCGGTCTACGCCGGGTGATCCGGGACGGGCGGTGATGGAGGGGGTGGGGTTGCTGGGGGTGGGTGCGGCCGTCGAGTTGCGGCATGGGACTACTGTGGGGACGAATGCGATGTTGGAGCGAACCGGGGCTCGGGTGGCGTTTGTTACTACCGCGGGGTTTGAGGACACGATTGCGATTGGGCGGCAGACGCGGCCGAAACTTTATGCGTGGACACAGCTTGCGGCGGTTTGTTTGGTGGAGGAAGAGTTGAGATTTGGAGTGCCGGAGAGGCTTAGCGCTGAGGGGGAGGTGCTGAGACGGCCTTCCGATGCGGAGTTAAAGGAGCTGGTTGAGAGGGTGCGGGCTAGTGGGGCGGAGACGGTGGCGGTGTCGCTGCTGTTCGCGTTTTTGAATGCGGAGAATGAGGCGCGGGTGATGGAGGCTCTGGAGACGTTGGGGCTGCCGCTGTCGGTGGGGCATCGGATGGTGCCGGAATTTCGGGAGTATGAGCGTGGGTCGACGCTGGTGGTGAATGCTTATCTGACGCCGAAGATGCGGGGGTATCTGCTGGGGTTGGAGGCGGAGGTGGCGAGGAGGTACGAGGGGGGGACGGTGGAGGTGATGCAGTCGTCGGGTGGGATCGTGGGGGCGGGGCTGGCGGCGGAGGAGCCGGTGCGGACCGTGCTGAGTGGGCCGGCAGGCGGAGTGATGGGCGCGTGGGCGATGGCGAAGGCCGCGGGGTTTGAACGGGTGATTGGGTTCGATATGGGCGGGACGTCGACGGATGTGTTTCTCGCGGATGCGGAGACGGGGGGCGTGCGGAGGACGCAGGAGAGTGTGGTGGCGGGGGTGCCGGTGAGCGTGCCGATGCTGGACATTCATACGGCGGGCGCTGGAGGTGGGTCGTTGGCGCGGTTTGATGCGGGAGGGTTGTTAAGGGTGGGGCCGGAGTCTGCGGGCGCGGAGCCGGGGCCGGTTTGCTTTGGGAGAGGCGAGTTGCCAACGGTGACGGATTCGAATTTGCTGTTGAGGCGGTTGGATGAGGAGCAGTTTATGGGTGGGGCAGTGGGGCTCGATGTAGCGCGGGTGCGGGATTGTTTTGAGGCGAGGCGCGGAGGGTTGGGGAGTGTGGAGGCGTTTGCGGAGGGGATTCTGCGGGTGGTCGAGACCCAAATGGAGCGGGCGATTCGTGTGATTTCGGTGGAGCGAGGACATGATCCGCGACGGTTTACGCTGGTAGCGTTTGGTGGCGGTGGGCCGTTGCATGCTTGTGGGGTGGCGCGGGCGTTGCGGGTGCCGACGGTGATGATTCCGGCGATGCCGGGGGCGCTGAGCGCGGTGGGGATTTTACTGGCGGATGCGGTGCGGGACTATTCGCGGACGTTGATGGTGCCGGGGACGCGGATGTCGGAATTAGAGGCGGAGTTTCGCGCGCTGGAGGAGGTGGGTGCGAGGGAGTTTGCGGGGAAGACGTTTGAGGTGGAGCGGAGTGTGGATTTGCGGTACGTGGGGCAGGGGTATGAGCTGAACATGGCGCATGGGGTGGATGTCGCGGAGAGGTTTCACGGCATGCATGAGCAACTGTATGGGTTTGCGCATCGCGGACGGGGGTTGGAGATTGTGAATGTGCGGGTGAGGGTGCGGGTGCGTGCGGAGAAGTATGAGCCGGTGCGTGAGGAGATGCGGGTGGGGGATGGGAAGGCGGCGCTGCGGGGGGAGAAGCGAATTTATTTTGACGGGGAGTGGGTGAGGACGCGGGTGTTTGATCGAGAGCGGCTGCGGGCGGGGGATGCGATTGAGGGGCCGGCGCTGGTGGCCGAGTATACGTCTGCTACGGTGGTGCCGCCGGGGGCGCGGCTGGTTGTGGATGAGTTGCGGAATTTGGTGATCGATGTGGGGGAGGCGGAGTGAAGAGCAAGAACGGGAGAAAGCAGGTTCGCTCGCTGCGCGCGGAATGACAGACAGAAAGGCAAGGGCAAAAAGAAACGGAAGGACAGAAGCAGATTCCCAGAGGGAATGACAGAAAGAAAGGCAAGGGCAAAGGCAAGAGCAAAAGCAAAGGCAAGGGCAAAGGCAAATACAGGGGTCTCTCCACTACGCGCTGCGCGCTTCGGTCGAGATGACGATGTGGTGCGAGCAACGGTAGAAGGCGAGATCGAGAACGAGTGACTTTGTGTTGCGGAGGTTGATGCTATGAGCGGTGTGGATGCGGTGGAGCTGGCGGTGTTTCAGAGTGCGATGCACTCGATTGCGGAGGAGATGGGGGCGGCGCTGAGGCGGACGGCGATCTCTCCGAATATCAAGGAGCGGCGGGATTATTCCTGCGCCGTGTTTGACGCGGAGCATCGGGTGATTGCGATGGGGGATCATATGCCGGTGCATTTGGGGTCGATGCCGATGAGCGTGGAGGCGGCGGTGCGGGCGCTCAATCTGGAGCGCGGGGATGTGGCGATATTGAATGATCCTTATGCGGGGGGAACGCATCTGCCGGATATCACGATGGTGATGCCGGTATTTTGTGAGGGAGCGGAGGCGGCTAGTTTTTTTGTGGCGGCGCGGGCGCATCATGCGGATGTTGGTGGGATGTTTGCGGGGTCGATGGGGCCGGCAAGGGAGATCTTTCAGGAAGGGTTGAGAATTCCTCCGGTGAAGCTGGTGCGAGGTGGCGTCGTGGATGAGGGGTTGATGTCGATGGTGTTGCTGAATGTGCGGACGCCACAGGAGCGGGAGGGAGATCTTGCGGCGCAGATCGGGGCTTGTCGCGTGGGGGAGCAGAGGTTGTTGGGATTGGCGGAGCGGTATGGGGTGGAGCGGCTTGGCGTGCTGGGGGATGAGTTGCTGAATTATTCGGAGCGGCTGGTGCGGGCGGAACTGAGGGGGCTGCCTTCGGGGACGTTCGAGGCGGAGGATTTTCTGGATGATGATGGCGTGAGTGATGAACGCGTAAGGATTGCGGTGAAGATTTCGGTGGATGCGGATGCGGGGGAGATGGAGATTGATTTTGCGGGGACGTCAAGGCAGGTGGCGGGGAGTGTGAATGCGGTGAGGGCGATAACGCTGTCGGCTTGCTTTTATGTGCTGCGGTGTTTGCTGGGAGAGGATGCTCCGGCTACTGCGGGGATTCTGCGGCCGCTGACGTTGGTTACGGAAGCGGGGAGTGTTGTCGACGCGCTGCCACCGCGGGCTGTGGCTGGCGGGAATGTGGAGACGTCGCAGCGGATTGTGGATACATTGCTGCGGGCGCTAGCGTTGGCGGCGCCGGAGCGGGTTCCTGCAGCGAGTGCGGGGACGATGAGCAATCTTACGATTGGTGGTGTAGATGCGCGGACGGGTGCGGTGTTCACGTACTACGAAACGACTGCAGGAGGGATGGGCGCGAGCGCTGCGGGGGATGGGCTGTCGGGCGTGCAGACGCATATGACGAACTCGCTGAATACGCCGGTCGAGGCTTTGGAGTTTGCGTATCCGTTGCGGATGCGGCGGTATGGGTATCGGCGTGGCTCGGGCGGAGAAGGATTGCATTGCGGTGGCGACGGGTTGGTGAAGGAGTTGGAGATGCTGTGCGATGCGGAGGTGACGTTGCTGGCGGATCGGCGGGTGGGGAGGCCGTATGGGCTGGCGGGTGGTGCGGAGGGCGCTGTGGGACGGGCGGTGTTGCGTGAGGGGGATGAGGAGCGGGAGCTGCGCGGGAAGTGCAGTGTGCGGGTGAAACGTGGGGCAGTGTTGCGGCTGGAGACGCCGGGTGGTGGTGGTTGGTCCCGCGCGGAGTCCTGCGCGGACGGCGAGGGTTTTGTGGGGCGTTAGTCGTGGCGGGCTGGGATCGTCTCCCACCCGTTCGCAAAAGCGCGTACGGATGGGGCATTCGGTCCTGCGCGGACGGCGGGAGTAGTCATTTCAAAGCAATGGCCGTTTCCTTTGGAGGAAACGGCCATTGCGCAGCGTTTGCTGTTGAACTGCAGGAACCGGTTTATGGGTTGGTGGGGGTTTGTGGGATGCCTGCCGAGGGGACGCTGGGGGCAAGGAGGAAGTCCTTGCCGTATAGCGTTCCGTTGCCAAGCACGCGGTTATAGCCCTGGTTGCCGGAGCTGTACAGGCCATTGAAGCCCGGGATGCCCCAGTGGAAGACGTTGCGGATGAGGCCAATCGATTGTAGGGCGGCCAGGGTGTAGATGTAGGGGTTTTCGTTGCCGACGCGGCCGTGTGACTTCTCGATGTTCAGGGCTGTGAGGCCAGCGAAGGCGGGCGCGGAAGCGCTGGTACCGATGACGCCGTAGTAATCGCCGGCGAAGGCCTCGATGTCGGAGCTATCCTCCGAATTGCAGGTTTCGGTCATGCCGGGGGGAATACCGGGGCAGCCGCCCATGTGGAGCGCGACGTCGGGAACGGTACGCGTGTCTCTGCCGGTGGGTACGAGGAGCTGGTAGAAGGGTTTGGCGAAGAGGATGCTATCGCCGCCCCCGGATCCCCAGTAGGCTCCTGTCGCGGTGGTGCCGTACTGGTAGTCACCGGAGATGGAGTCGGCGTAGGCTTCTTCGGAGATGTAGGCGGAGTTGAGGTCGCTGGGATTATTGGCGTCGTAGGTGGTGACGAGGTTGGTGCCGCCGACGCCGGTGACGTGGGGGCTGGAGGCGGGGAACTCAGCTGAAGCCTGGAAGGTGCCGCAGGGGTCGGGCGCATTGTCGTAGAAGCAGGCAGCGGAGGGAATGGAAAGCGCGCCCAAATCGCCCGAGGAGGCGATGAAGGTGATGCCCATGGCGCTGCCTTTGGCGATAATCTCGTCCTCGGCTTTGAGGAGGTAGGTGAAATCGGTTCCGCCGTTGTAGGCAGCGGTGTAGCCGAGCTCAGGGCCTCCGAAGGATATGCTGACTGCGTCGACCTTGTTGTCGCTCACAATCTGATCGAGGCCGGCAATGATGGATTCGTCGGAGAGATCGGGAACGTTGTAGACGGTGATTTTGGATTCGGGGGCCATGCCGCCGCTCTGCTGGACGTCTAGCTCGGCCTCAAAGGAGCCGTCGGAGTTAGGGTCGAAGGGAGCTCCTCCGAGGACGGGTTCGACGGTGATGCTGGGGACAGCAAGCTTCTCGTGGCCGAAGTAGGCGGCCATGTCACTGGCGTTGATAGCGCTGGATATGAGGATGCCAATCTTCGCGCCTTTTCCTGTGTAGGTTTTATAGGATGGGAAGCTATAGGCCTGCTTGAGGTCGTCGAACCAGTAAGGGCCTTCGGGTGAGTAGCGGTTGGTGGGCGTAGCAGCTTTCTTTGCGTACGTGTGCTGACGCACGGTATCGGATAGGCCCGTGAGTAGCGCGCCTGCACTGCTGGTGGTGGACGGAAGCGAGACTGGGCGTGTGGCAAAGACGACGCTGCGTCCCTTAGCGGTGAGCCCGTGTGCCAGCTGTGTACCGAGAACTTGAGAGACAGCGCCAGCGGAGCCGCTTACCTGGAGCAGCTGCGGCGAGATCTGCTTGACGGTCAATCCGTAGCGGTCTAGCTCCTGACTGATGGCTGCCACCGTTTTTGTGGAGGGACCGAAGCGTTCCTGGACCTGGGCTGGTGTCAGCCACTGGTGATACTGCGGCGAGGACGTGGTCTGCTGTTCAGCGAGAAGCTGCTCGAGTGCAGTCTTGTTCGCGAGTGGAAGGTAGAGCTCGAAGGTGACGGATTCCGATGCGGAGACTTCTGAAACAACTTTCGCTTTCCGTTGGGCGTTCGCGAAAAAAGCCGAGGAAAGGCCGAACGATAGGGCCCATCCAGTCAATGCAAGATGCTTGACTTTCATATAAATTATCGCCTCGTGTTGAAGTGTCCAGAAGTTACCACGTTTACGTTCCACTTGAAAAGGTGAGTGTGCGCAGCCAGCGAGGGTTTCGCGAGTGTGGTGAATGATCTTTGGTAACGGTTACTTCGTCAGTTCTTTTTCGCGGGATTGGGAGGTCCAGAACTGGGCGCGGATTTGGTTCTTGAGGATTTTGCCGGTGCCTCCTTTGGGGAGGGGGTCGGTCTGGATGACGAACTTGCGGGGGAGCTTGAATTTGCCTAAGTGCTTGCGGGCGGTTTCGAGGAGTTGGTCTTCGGTGATGACGGAGTTCGCGGCGATGACGACGACGGCTACGGGGATTTCGCCCCAGCGCGGGTCGGGGGCGGCTACAACGGCGCACTCGAGGACGCCGTGGTGGGTGAGGAGGGCGTGTTCCACCTCGATGGAGGCTATGTTTTCGCCGCCGCTGATGATGATGTCCTTTTTTCGGTCGACGATGCGGAAGAACTTTTCGGGACTCCAGACGGCCATGTCGCCGGTGTGCAGCCAGCCGTCGACGAGGGCTTCGCGGGTTAGTTTGGGGGAGCGATAGTAGCCATCCATGACTTGATCTCCGCGAACGATGAGCTCGCCGACGGTGACGTTGTCCTGGGGGACGTCGCGGCCTTGGTTGTCGACGACGCGAATGTCGGAGCCGATGACGGGCCAGCCGGCGGAGGCGGAGAAACGGAGGCGTTGGGGGTCATCGGGGAAACGGTTGGTGCCTTTGGGGCGAGCGGTGCTGACGACGGGCGAGGTCTCGGTGAGGCCGTAGCCGACGGTGATGCTGGCGTGGGGGAGTAAGGCTTCGAGTTGTGCGATGAGTTCGGGGGAAGAAGCAGCGCCGCCGAGGATGACGTACTTGAGGCTGGAGAGATCGTGTTGCGTGCGGGTGGGGCAGGCGAGCAGGGCCGCGGCCATGGTGGGGACGAGGATGACGTAGGAGACGCGCTCTTCTTCGATGAGGCGGAAGATTGTGGGCGGATCGAAGCGGCGCAGCATGACGTGCTTGAAGCCGCACATGGTGCCGAATTGAGGGAAGCCCCAGCCATTGGCGTGGAAGAGCGGGATGGTGTGGAGGAGGACGTGGCTGTCGTCGTGATCGAGCGAGGCGGCGAGCGAGAGGGCGTGGAGGTAGAGCGTGCGGTGAGAGAGCATGACGCCTTTGGGTGCGCCGGTGCTGCCGCTGGTGTAGAAAAGTTCGGTGGTGGCGGTTTCGTCGATGGCCATGAGGTCGGGGAGGGGAAGGGGGTTGTGCTGGAGGAGAGAGGCTAGGGTGGGGTCTGTTGTGTTGATGTTGTTGATGGAGATGAAGAGGCAGTCGGGGACGACGTTGCGAAGCTGTTCGACGATGGGGGAAAAGTCTTGCTCGTAGAGAAGGGCGGTGGGCTGTGCGTGGCGGAGAATGACTTCGAGTTCCGACGGGTGGAGGCGCACGTTGAGTGGCATGACGATGGCGCCGGCGAGAGGTACGGCATAGTAGCTTTCGAGTAGCGCGCTGCTGTTGAAGCTGAGGACGCCGATGCGGTCGCCGGGGCCAACGCCGTTGGCGACCAGGCCTGCGGCTATGCGGCGGCAGCGGTCAGCAAACTGCGCGTAGGTGGTTCGGGTTTCTCCTTCGACCACACCGATCTTCTCGGGGTAAAGATCCAGCGCGCGAAGGAGACAACGCAGGGGAGTGAGAGGAACATGCATGGGACGTAGCCTCGGGATTCGTAGTTGGCCAGCAGTTCTTTCAGAAGGTCGGGCGAGAGATGGCAGGAGATCGGGGCGAGGCGATTGCGGGAATGCCGTGCATAACGATTCGGGCAGTGTAGGTGGCGACAGCAAGGTCTGTCCAGTTGGTGAAGCGGGGCGCGTAGATCGGCGAAGATCTTGAGCTTGTTTTATTCCAGGTTCAGCAAAGACGCCGAGAGCGCTGATGGTTCTTCTTCGTCGCCTTGGAAGTTGCTGAGGCCGACTCCTACGAGGCGAAAGAGTTGGGTGGGTTCGAGTTCGACGCGTTCGCGGAGTGAGAGTGCGATGGTGGTTAGCTCGTCACAGGATGATGGGGGCGCATCAGGCGTCTGGCTGCGCGTCAGGGAGCGGAATTCTCTTGTCTTCAGCTTCAGGACGACGGTCCTTGCGCCGCGCGCGTTGTTCTGAGAGGCGTTCCAGACTTTTTCCGCGAGTTGTCGGATTGCCGTTTCGGTTTCTGAGAGGGGAATGTCCTCGGGGAAGGTGTCTTCGGCGGAGACCTGCTTGCGCAGGCGATTGGATACCACCGGGCTGTGATCGATGCCTCGTGCGAGTTCGTAGAGGCGCACGCCGTAGCGTCCAAAGTAGTTCTCGAGGGTGGTCAATTCCATTGCGTGGATGTCGCCGACGGTTTTGATACCTGCCTGCTTCATTCGTTCCTCCGTGACTTTGCCGACGCCAGGAATGCGACCCACCGGAAGCGGAAGAAGGAAGGCCTGGATTTCGTGCGGCTGAATCACGAAGAGGCCGTTGGGTTTCTTCCAGTCCGACGCGATCTTGGCGAGAAACTTGTTGGGCGCGACTCCGGCTGAGGCGGTGAGGTTGAGTTCGTCGTGGATTTGTTCGCGGATGGCTTTTGCTACGCGGGTCGCGGTGGGGAGGCCTGTCAGGTTTTCGGTTACGTCGAGATAGGCTTCATCGAGAGAGAGCGGCTCGATCATTGCCGTATGACGTTCGAAGATGGCGCGGGCGGCTAGCGAAGCTGCCTTGTAACGAACGAAGTCCGGCTTGATGAAGATGGCTTCGGGGCAGAGACGTTCGGCTGTTAGCGCTGGCAGGGCAGAGCGGACTCCATAACGACGCGCTTCGTACGAGGCGGCGCACACCACCGATCGCTTGCCCTGCCACGCAACGACAACGGGTTTGCCGCGTAGCGCCGGGTGATCTCTCTGCTCGACCGATGCGTAAAACGCGTCCATGTCGATGTGAATGATTTTGCGCAGTTGGATGGAACTGGCGAGAGGGTCTGCCGAAGTTGAGATCAGGTTGCTCATCGCGGGCATTGTGTTTGTTCTCGGTCGTCGGGGGAGGCAGGAACTGTCGCGGAGTTCTCCAACCATTTTGGCATATTCGCTAATTGTTCGCCTATACTGCGGAGACGGGATTCGCGGAAATATTGCTTCTCCGCGGGGAAGGGTGTCGGAGGTGCAAGCTGACCGAGAGTCTATGACCGATAGGAGTTTGGAATGGATTCTGACCGATAGCCCGTGGAAGGGAGATCTACCGACGGGTTTACGTTTGCGGACCGAACTCAGTGCCCGAAGTCTGAAGCATGCGTTGAGGCATGGCTACCTGCACGAACGCACCGATGGAACGATCCCGAGTATTCTCTTCGGCTGCGATGAAGAGGGACGACATGGCAACTTCCATCCCGCGTCGTATCGAAGCATCTGCGCGACGCCGGCATGGTCGAAGCGGTTGAGGAAGGTTCACACAGGGTATCGGCGAGCGCGCGTGCGGGCCAACTGGGCGTGGAAGGAGTTGGATTGTTCTAGCAGTTCCGACGCGCTGCTGATGAATATCTTCTGCTATCCGGGGCTGACGAGCGTGCCTGG